>Ga0182735_1002031_pt1 | contig 12779 bp, 14 predicted proteins | sample eDN5th30CKraftMG_FD_128524 | JGI IMG/M metagenome (GOLD analysis project Ga0182735, IMG submission 128524) | Enriched Miracle-Growth compost microbial communities from Emeryville, California, USA - eDNA 5th pass 30_C Kraft MG (version 2) (version 2) ... | reverse complement strand
CTGTGGATACACCGGCCTCAACGGTACAAATTAAAGTACCCGACGCTAATTTGGGTACCGTTACTGTAGGGGGAGATGGTAAAGTGTTTTTCGGTGTGGCCGGTCCGAATGTAAGGATGCGGATGTTGGAACGGATGTCAGAAAAGTATAGCATCGGTTTCTCTCAAAAGGAGAAAGAACGATTCTCGCTAATGGAAGGTTTTGGAGTGCCTATTGGTAACCTCAAACAAATCATTGCCATGGATAACGCAGAACGTAATAAACCTGGATTGCAGCCGGGAATCCCAACCGATTCGGTAGGGGAAAACCCTTCACAATTACATGACTGGATTATTGCTGCTCGTTATGCAACGAAAGAACTGAACAATGAAGAAATGCGTGTTGCCATTAAGGGTGATTCGAAAGAACAATATCCTTCCATCAAGAAGGTGATAGACATTCTTCAGGGACAGAAAATTAACAAGTTTAGTTTGGTGACTAACCTTAGGACAGAAGATTACGGTGATTAATCGTTTAAACAGATTTAAGAAATGGCAGAATTAAATACCGGTGGTAAGCAGTCTCCGAAGGTTGATTTAACACCCATGGTGGACTTGGCTTTCCTGTTGATTACCTTCTTCATGTTAACCACGAGCCTTGCTAAACCACATGCGATGGACGTGGCGATGCCTGATAAGGATGAGAAAAATAAAGATGATAATTTAGAGGTTGCTGATAATAGAACACTTACCGTTCTGCTAGGTGCCAATAATAAAATAGAATACTACATGGGGCAGCTGGAAAAGCCGTTAGACGGGCCAACCGTAGTAGGCTATGGTAAGAACGGGATTCGGCCTGTTATCTTGAAGAAAATGAAAGAAGTACAGGCAGCGACAGGTAAGGGCTTAATTGTTATTATTAGACCAAGCGACAATTCTAATTATCGTAACCTAGTTGATATCTTAGATGAAATGAAGATTGTTAATGCCCAACAATACATGATTGGTGATATTAGCAAACCTGAGATTGAATTGTTGAAACGCGAGGGAGTTTATTAACAAAGATTAAGATCCCAAAAAAGAAAGAAAGATGTCTAAATTAGATATATTTAAAACACAATGGCTTGACGTCGTCTTCGCAGGACGAAATAAAGCGTATGGGGCATACGACTTGCGCGCAATTTCGCCTAAGTATACTTCAAGGGCTTTGCTTATTGGTATACTTTTATTCGTATTGTTGGTAACATCACCTACGATTATTAAGGCACTTAGAGGCGATCAAGGCGATACTGAACCAGAAAAGGTGATAGAAACAGAAGTGGTTCTTTCAGAACCGCCACCCGTTAATGAGGAAGCACCTCCTCCCCCGCCCCCTGTTGAACCTCCGCCACCACGTGTGGATCAGGTACGGATGCCCCCTCCAAAGGTAGTGCCTGCAGAACAGGTAAGAGAAGAGGAGCCACCTACGCAAGAAGAGTTGAAGAAAGCCGATCCAGGACCAAAAACCATTGCCGGTGATCCTACAGCGGATATTCGTATCGATATGCCAGTAGGCGAAGGTCCGAAAGACGCACAAGTAACCGAAGAAGGTTCTGGTATCATGGACTTCAATGCTGTGGAAGTGCAGCCGTCGTTTCCAGGAGGATTACAAGCCTTCTATAAATGGGTTGGTCAGAATTACCGTTACCCGCAAATGGCTAAGGAACAAGGTGTAAGTGGATCTATTCACGTTTCTTTCGTGGTAGAGCGAGATGGTTCTTTGACAGATATTAAGGTACTACGTGATCTGAAATACGGAACTGGTGATGAGGCTATACGGTTATTGAAATCGTCGCCTAAATGGAAACCAGGCATCCAAAATGGTAGGCCGGTACGTGTATCGTATTCATTACCCATTAAATTGAACCTTCAAGGAATGTAATTCATGCTTGAAAGTAAAAATAGTGGTACAAGACAGAAATCGCCCGCAAAGCGATTTTTGTCTATTTTAGGACTCTGTATGTTCGGCTTTTATTTTGTGTTGGGGTTAATCATCATCTTTTGGAAAGATTTTCCATTAGCACTCGATAAAACATTTAGAACGTTGTTTGGCCTTTTACTCATTGTCTATTCATTTTTGAGGTTTGCGCGGTTGTGGCAAAATCAGCGAATCGGAAAAAAATAGGTGTAGGTTTTTAAAAAGGAGTCTCTGTTTTAATCAAATTTTTATAGATTTACCCTTAGGAGTACCTAACCATGATTATTAAACGTTCAATTAGTTTTATTTGCTTCGTTTTTTTTGCAACCTGTTTGATAGGATGTAGTCAAGCACCTTCAAAAGATGATCAGGGTATTTTAACGGGTAGAGCTGTGATTTTGGCAGATGAAACCATTGCGCCATTAATTGAAGATCAAATTGCTGTCTTTGAAAGCAGTTATCAAAATGCTGAATTAACACTGGTTTCTAAGCCAGAAAATACAGTGGTTAATCTGTTGATGAAAGATTCTGCTCAAATTGCTATTTTGGCAAGAGAATTAACAACAGAAGAATTGAGTTTTTTTAAATCGAAGACAATATATCCTCGATCCGTCCGTTTTGCTACGGATGCGATTGCGCTTATAACGAGTAAGGATAATCCAGATTCGACGATTACGGTGGATGAAATCATCGGAATTTTGAAGGGAAAGCGAGCTAAAAGCATTCATGGTTTAATATTTGATCATGCGAATTCGAGTACCTTGGCCTATTTTTGTCGGCTAGCAGGCGTTTCACAATTGCCCCAGGAAGGCGTTTATGCTTTGAAAGGGAGTGCAGATATTTTGAAATATGTGCATGAAAATCCACAGAGCGTTGGGGTTTTGGGAGTTAATTGGTTGGTACAGCCGACACCAGATTTAGAGACTTATGTTAATGAAATTAAGATATTAGGTGTTAAAAATCAAGCAGGTAAACCGGGGGATGATGGTTTTTATAAACCAACGCAATCAAATTTGGCGTTGAATTTGTATGCATTCACCAGAAATTTATATTGTATCAACGCACAAGGTAAAGAAGCTGTAGGCTTAGGGTTTTCGGCATTTTTGCATGGTGAACGTGGACAACGACTTATCCTTAAATCAGGATTACTGCCAGATAGTATTCCGCCAAGGGAAATCATAATAAGAAAATAGTAAATTAGACTTTAAATAAATTAAAAGAACAATGAAAATGATAAGAAGAGCGGCAAGTGTAGGTCTTGCGATTGCTTTCATGGCTTCGGGGGCTTCTTATGCACAAAGTCTGAAAGACGCGCAAATAGCAATCGACGCTGAGCAGTATGCGAAAGCTAAAACCATTTTGAAGAATTTGGTTGAGAACAAACCAAAAGATGTCGAGAATTATTTTTACCTGGGTAATGTATATCTCGTTACTGATTATGCAGACTCTGCTAAAACTTTTTTTCAAAAAGGCCTAGAAGCCGATCCGAAGGATAATTTAAATAAAGTGGGGATGGGCTCAGTGGCATTAGTAGAAGGAAATACCGCTGAAGCGGAAAAGTTCTTTACTGAGGCAACAGAAAAGACCAAGAAAAAGGATTACTTGGAAAATTTATACATTGGTCGTGCCTATATGAATCCGAATTTGGAAAATCCGGATTATAAAAAAGCGTTAACTTATTTGGAGAAGGCAAAAGAAGCGAATCAGAAGGATGCGCTCATTCCATCATCACTTGGTGATGCTTATTTAGGTATCGGTGATAATAGCAATGCATATATGAACTATCGCGATGCTTACGATTTGGACAATACCTTTACTCGTGCACGTGTGCAAATGACCATCATTTCGAAGCAAGCTCGAGCTTTCGCAGAGGCGGTAACTGACTTGCAAAAAATCATTGAGGAAAAGCCAGATTATGCTCCGGCGTATCGGGAGTTGGCTGAAACCTATAATGCGAAAGCACAATGGGAAACAAAAATAGAAGATTATAACGCAGATGTTCAAGAAGCCTTGAAAGCATATAAGCAATATATGGATCGTACTGACTATTCATTGGATTCACGGATGCGTTATGCCGACTTTATGATCAAAGCACGGGATTACAAAAATCTAGAAGAGCAAGCGAATGAAATGGCAAAGCTAGATAAGGTTAATCCACGTATCTTACGGTATTTAGGATATGCTGCTTATGAAAATGGTAATTATGCTTCTAGTCAACAAGCTTTAACAGACTTTCTTTCTAAAGTGGAAGAAAAGCGTGTTATTCCGGATGATTACTACTTCCTAGGTTTGTCTCAAGTTCGAATTGCAGCAGATACAACCAAAGAAACGATCGATACGACCCTACTCGCTCAGGGAGTGGGTAACTTGACGAAAGCCGTACAGCAAGATACAACTTGGAAATTAGCTGACGCATTAGGCGACGAGGCGAAAGAAACGTATAGCCAAAAGAGATTTGGTTTAGCTGCGGCATTGTATAAAGCAGCTGCGCAGGCCCCGAAAGCAAGAGCTTATCAAGGAAATTTATTTTACTGGGGGTATTCTCAATATTTTCAGTATGCACAAGAATATAGAAAAAACGCAGCCGAAGCACCAAAGAGCCTTTTAAAGGACGCTATCGAAGCATTCTCTAAAGTAAATGAAGAATTCCCGGATATGGCAGAGGCCTATTTATTCAAAGCACGGGCTGAACGATTATTGGACGATCCGCAGAATCCGCAAGGCTTCGGAGTAGAAACCTTTAAGAAATACATCAGTGTGGTAGAGGCAAAAGGCGAAGAAGGCTTGAAATCTACGTTGTTAAAAAATGGACTTTCCGAAGCGTATGATGTAATTGCTGCAGATTTGGTTAATAAAGAAGACTATCAAGGTGCGCGTGATATGCTGAATAAATCACTAGCTATTAATCCGAATGATGAGTATGCAAAGCAAACCTTAGAGCAGTTAAAACCTGCTGCAAACGGAGCTTCTGCACAACAGAAATAATATAACTATCAATTTAACAAAGGAGCTGGCTCAAAAGGTCAGCTCCTTTGTTATTTTTATGTGGTTTGCAAGACATAAGGATAGTACAACAACCAACCGGCAACAGTACAAGAAACACCTAACCAAGAGCAGCGAATTTATCCAATAAACTTCCTGTCTAAATCTAACAAGTACCTAAAAAACAAGCAGGTGTCTACCCATTTGTTTGTGGATATTTTAGGTTAGGAAATACTTTTTTGAATATGGGTCGTGGTTATGAAACTTATTAGGGTTTTGTTACAATGATGCGACGATTTTGATTACCAAGAACTTGATATTTTAAATAGGATAATTTATGTTTGTAACATAATCAGATAACTAACTAAACACAAACTATGGAAGCGGCTACAACGAGCACACCTGTTGATTACTTACCTATTTTGCTACAAATGATAGTGGCTATAGGTTTCGGCGTAGTGACGATTATTGGTACGCATTTGATTGGGCCTAGGCTTCGTACTGCAAATAAATTGACTTCATTTGAATCGGGTATTCAGGTAATAGGTAATGCGAGACAGCCAGTCTCTGTTAAATATTTTATGGTGGCTATCCTATTCGTGATTTTCGATGTGGAGGTTATTTTTATGTATCCATGGGCTGTTAATTTTCGATCTTTTGGTATAGATGGGTTAATCGAAATGTTCATTTTTATGGGCCTTTTATTGCTTGGCTTTATCTATGTCATAAAAAAGCGCGCATTGGAGTGGGACTAAGCCAATGGATTGTTTATTAGAACTATTCTAAATACCCAGCGTTTGTGTTTTCTGACGGTAAATTGTTTAATTTTGAGCATAGCTGCTTTTAAGGCAGTGGCAATTTGTGATGGATATGCCCTTAGGCATAAAATCTTTTGAAATATGAGTGATATAAAATTAGCTCCAGCGCCTCCGGGTGTAACGGGGTCAGGATTTTTCGCCACTACGCTCGATAAAGCTGTTGGACTTGCCCGTGCAAACTCCCTTTGGCCTTTACCTTTTGCGACATCGTGTTGTGGAATTGAGTTTATGGCTACTATGGGAGCGACATATGACTTAGCCCGTTTTGGCGCTGAACGGCCTAGCTTTTCTCCTAGACAATCAGACATGCTAATGGTTATGGGAACTATTGCCAAAAAAATGGGACCTGTACTCAAGCAAGTATATGTGCAGATGGCCGAACCAAGGTGGGTTATTGCGGTGGGGGCCTGTGCTTCGAGTGGCGGTATATTCGATACTTATTCGGTTCTGCAGGGTATTGATGAAGTCATTCCGGTAGATGTGTATGTTCCTGGATGCCCTCCGCGGCCCGAAGCTATTTTAGACGGCGTCATGCGTCTACAGGATATTGTGAGAAGTGAATCAGTCAGGCGAAGAGATACCGACGAATATAAGGCATTACTGGAAAGTTACGGAATTTACAAACATGGCTAAACTAGATCATGAAACACTACTTGGTAGTCTACATCAGCAATTTGGTGACAAGATAAACAAGCTGGAAGGAGCTTTTGGATTATTAACCATAGAAACCTCAAAAGATACGATTATAGAGGTACTTCGTTATTTAAAAATGGCTCCAGAACTGCAGTTTATTTATTTAACCGATATAACAGCAGTACATTATCCAACGCATGACCTAAGTATGGCCGTTGTATACCATGTACATAGCTTGGTAAACCAGACCCGAATTCGAATCAAGGTATTCCTGGACGGTATGAAACCCGAAATACCTTCGGCTACAGTGTTATGGGCAGGGGCTAATTGGATGGAACGTGAGACTTACGATTTTTTTGGTGTGATCTTTACCGGACATCCAGACTTGCGAAGGATTCTCAATGTAGACGATATGGATGTATTCCCCATGCGCAAAGAATATCCATTGGAAGATCCCAATAGAGTAGATAAAAAAGACTTTTTCTTTGGTAGATAAGATATGAGCGAACTGAAACCGAAACTAACGGCAAATCATTTGATATTTGAGGATAATGATCCGCAAGAGGAGTTGGTAACGTTAAATTTGGGTCCAACACACCCTGCTACGCACGGTGTGTTTCAAAATGTACTTCAAATTGATGGTGAACGTATCGTAAGCGGCGTATCTACCATTGGTTATATCCATCGCGCTTTTGAAAAAATTGCAGAGCATCGACCCTATTATCAAATTACTCCTTTAACTGATCGGTTGAACTATTGTTCATCCCCTATTAATAACATGGGATGGCATATGACAGTAGAGAAGCTGTTGGACATTGAGATTCCCAAGCGTGTGCAATATATGCGAGTTATTATTATGGAGTTAGCTCGAATAGCCGATCATATCATTTGTAATGGTATTTTGGGAGTAGATACGGGTGCTTTTTCGGGATTTCTCTATGTCATGCAAGAGCGTGAGTTTATATATGAGATTTTTGAGGAAATATGTGGAGCGCGACTCACTACGAATATTGGTCGGATAGGTGGATTTGAGCGTGATTTTAATGCAATAGCGTTTGACAAAATAAAGGCATTTGTGAAGCGATATCCGCCCATTTTAAGAGAGTTTGAAGAACTGTTTAATCGAAACCGGATTTTCATAGATCGTACCTCAGGTGTAGCAGCGGTTGACCCCGAAACAGCGTTAAGTTATAGTTGGAGCGGTCCATTGTTGAGGGCTACGGGCATTGATTATGATGTCCGAGCACACGAACCATACTCCTCTTACGAAGATTTTGATTTTGATATACCGGTGGGCGAAAATGGTGATGTGTACGATCGGTATATGGTTCGGAATGAGGAAATGAGGCAAAGTATTCGAATTATAGCTCAAGCTTTGGAAAAATTGGAAAATGAACCCAAGGGAGTGTTCCATGCCGATGTTCCCGAATTCTATTTGCCACCAAAAGAGATGGTATATAATAATATGGAGGCGTTGATTTATCATTTTAAAATCGTAATGGGCGAAATAGACCCTCCAAAAAAAGAAGTATATCATGCGGTTGAAGGCGCAAATGGAGAGCTCGGCTTTTATCTCATTAGTGATGGAGGCAGATCCCCATATCGCTTGCATTTTAGACGCCCTTCGTTTATAAATTATCAAATGTATGCCCCCATGAGCAGTGGGATGCTGCTTTCGGATGCGATTATTAACATGAGTAGTTTAAATGTTATTGCAGGAGAATTAGATGCTTAGTGTGAAAAAGAATGAACCGATAGAATTTCAGGAAGATCTCATCGAAAAGTTTGATGAGGTAGTGAAACGCTATCCTGAAGGTAGACAAAAGTCCGCATTGTTGCCTATCTTACATTTGGTACAGGCCGCATTTGGTTGGCTGAGCGTATCGGCTATGGACAAAGTAGCCCATTACTTAGACATAGAACCCATAGAAGTATACGAGGTGGCTACATTCTATACCATGTTTTTTTTGCAACCCCAAGGGAAGTATGTATTGGAAGTTTGTAGAACAGGGCCCTGCTGTTTAGTAGGAGCTGAGCGGATCATGAAGCATATTGAACATCGTTTGGGAGTAAAAGAGAATGAAATTACACCAGATGGCCTGTTTAGCTGGCGTGGCATTGAATGTGTTGCTGCTTGTGGTATGGGGCCCGTATTACAAATAGGCCCAGAATATACCTATTATGAAAATCTGACGGAGGAAAGTATCGATCAATTGATTGATCAATTGAGACTAAAATCGTCAGTATGATGAATTTGATTAGGAAATGACGCCATGGCACAAAAATTATTATTAGAACATATTCAGGTACCAGGTATCCAATCATTGGAGGTTTACCGGCAGAAAGGAGGCTATCGAGCTGTTGAAAAGGCTTTGAAGCAGCTGAGCCCTGAAGAGGTTGTGGAAGAGGTCAAGAAGTCTGGATTACGAGGAAGAGGTGGTGCAGGCTTTCCTACTGGAATGAAATGGAGTTTTTTGGCTAAGCCCGAAGGTGTACCTCGCTATTTGGTTTGTAATGCAGACGAATCAGAACCAGGGACTTTCAAAGATCGGTATTTGATGACGCATATTCCGCATGCATTAGTAGAAGGGATGATCGTAGCCAGTTATGCACTTGGCGCTCATACATCCTACATTTATGTACGTGGTGAAATGATGCCCCAGATCCGTATATTGGAACGTGCTATTGCAGAAGCAAAAGCCGCAGGATGGCTTGGTAAGAATATATTGGGTAGTGGTTATGATTTGGAGTTATATGTTCAACCCGGTGGAGGAGCTTATATCTGTGGCGAAGAAACGGCATTATTGGAATCTTTAGAAGGAAAACGTGGGAATCCGCGGATTAAGCCACCATTTCCTGCCATTGCTGGATTATATAATTGTCCAACGGTCGTGAACAATGTGGAGTCGATAGCGGCTACGGTACCTATATTGAATATGGGAGGTGAGGCTTATGCAAAGATTGGGATTGAACGTAGTACAGGAACAAAACTCATTTCGGCCTCTGGTAATATTAATAAACCGGGAGTTTATGAAATAGAACTTGGACTACCTGTGGAAGAGTTTATTTATTCGGACGAATATTGTGGTGGAATAGCGAAAGGAAAGCGTCTAAAGGCAGTGGTTGCAGGCGGATCTTCCGTTCCTATTTTACCTGCAAATCTCATATTGAAGACAGCCAAAGGGGAGAATAGATTAATGACATATGAATCGCTATCTGACGGAGGGTTTGCTAGTGGTACGATGTTAGGGTCTGGTGGTTTTATTGTTTTTGATGAGGATCAGTGTATTGTACGAAATACGTGGAATTTTGCTAGATTCTACCATCATGAGAGCTGTGGTCAATGTTCTCCTTGCAGAGAGGGGACAGGCTGGATGGAAAAAGTATTGCACAGACTAGAACATGGACACGGTCATCAAAGTGATATTGATCTATTGGTAGATGTCTCCAAAAAAATAGAGGGGAATACGATTTGTCCACTGGGCGATGCTGCTGCATGGCCAGTGGCTAGTGCCATCAGGCATTTTCGTGATGAATTTGAATGGCATGTGACACAAGGACAAGAGGCACAGGTTCGTAATTATGGATTGGCACATTATGCAGACCCATTGGCCTTGGCTGAATAAAGTAACATGTGGCAATAAATTAAAAAGAAGCGAACCTAAGTACTCCATACTAAATACGAAGGATTAAAAAAATGGCTGACAACGAAAAAATAAAAGTAACCATCGATGGCATTCCGGTTGAGGTTGTACCGGGAACGACTATATTGAATGCGGCTCGTCAGATTGGAGGAGATATTGTGCCTCCAGCCATGTGTTATTATTCAAAATTAGAAGGAAGTGGTGGAAAATGTCGTACTTGTTTGGTGAAAGTTAGTAAAGGCTCTGATAAAGATCCACGACCGATGCCAAAATTGGTCGCTTCTTGCCGTACAACAGTGATGGATGGCATGGAAGTGCAGAATATTACCTCTGCTGATGTACTGGAGGCTCGAAAAGGAGTAGTTGAGTTCTTGTTAATCAATCATCCTTTAGATTGTCCGGTATGTGATCAAGCAGGCGAATGTCATTTGCAAGATTTAGGCTATGAGCATGGTTTGGCAACCACTCGTTATGAATTTGAACGCCGTACATTTGAACGGATTGATATAGGAGATAAAATACAATTGCATATGAATCGATGTATTTTGTGCTATCGTTGTGTTTTTGTAGCTGATCAGATAACCAATAAAAGAGTGCATGGCATATTAGGACGAGGCGATGCTGCCGAAATTTCTACCTATATTGAAAAAGCCATAGACAATGATTTTTCAGGTAATGTGATTGATGTTTGCCCTGTAGGTGCGTTAACAGATAAAACATTTCGATTTAAAAATCGCGTTTGGTTTACCAAACCTGTAGAAGCACATCGCGATTGTCCAACATGTAGTGGTAAAGTAACTTTATGGTACAAAGGTAATGATGTACTTCGTGTTACAGCTAGGAAGGATGTGTATGGTGAAGTGGAAGATTTCATATGTAATACCTGTAGATTTGATAAAAAGCAAACCAGCGATTGGGTAATTGAAGGACCTCGGCATGTGGCACATACCTCTGTCATTGCTGCTAATCATTATGAAACACTGCAACCTTTGCCCGTTATTAACGAAAATCCAAAATTACAAGAGGCTAATAAACAACAGTTTGAGCGATCTGTAAGATTATAAGTAAAACAATACATATTAATGGAAACGGCATTTATTATAGAAAAGTTAATATTAATTACAGTAGTCTTTGTCTTGACCTTAGTTATAGCCATGTATTCTACGCTGGCCGAACGTAAGGTGGCTGGATTTATGCAAGACCGAAAGGGACCGGATCGTGCAGGACCATTCGGTATCTTGCAACCTTTGTGTGATGGAGGTAAATTCTTTTTTAAAGAGGAAATTATTCCCGCAGGTGCACATAAAGGGTTATTTATTGCAGGTCCTACTTTGGCTATTATTACTGCATGTATTAGCAGTGCCGTGATTCCTTGGGGCCAACCAATCACGATAGGCGATCGGGTTATTGAGCTTCAAGTAGCCGATGTCAATGTGGGTATTCTCTATATTTTTGGTGTAGTGGCACTGGGCGTTTATGGTATTATGTTAGGGGGGTGGGCATCCAATAATAAATTTTCTTTAATGGGAGCTATTCGGGCCGCATCACAAAGTATTAGCTATGAAGTGGCGATGGGTCTATCCATTATTGCACTTTTAATGGTTACACAAACCCTTTCTCTGAAAGAAATTGTAGCGCAACAAAGTGGCTTTGTTCATTGGAATATATGGGTACAACCATTAGGATTTTTGATATTTTTGACTTGTGCGTTTGCAGAATGTAATCGTGTTCCGTTTGATTTACCCGAATGTGAAACAGAATTGGTGGGTGGATACCACACCGAATATTCGTCTATGAAACTGGGTTTGTATATGTTCTCTGAATATATCAATATGTTTGTATCATCGGCGGTGATGACTGTCTTGTATTTCGGTGGATATAATTTTCCATTTATGGATACACTTGGCTTATCGGCAAACTGGATAGCTGTCATTGGTGTAGTCGTTTTCTTTTTGAAGATATTCGCGTTTATATTTTTCTTTATGTGGATTCGGTGGACGCTTCCGCGTTTCCGTTATGACCAGTTGATGAATTTGGGGTGGAAAGTACTTATCCCCTTAGCTATCGGAAATATTGTGCTTACGGGTATTATAACCATAGTAAAAGATATTTATTGGTAAAGAAAGTAATCCAAGTAAGAGGAGCGATGTGTAGAATTACTTTTAAAATATAGTAGATGGAATCGTTAAGTAATAGGAAAAAAGTTTTAGAACAGAAGCCCATGAACTTCTGGGAGCGTATTTATCTACCGGCAATTATCAAAGGCATGGCTGTGACGATTAGGCATTTTTTTATGAAAAAAGCCACCTTCTCATACCCTGAGGTAGAACGACCGTACTCCAAAAACTACCGGGGTATGCATTCGCTAAAGCGCGATGAAGAGGGTAGAGAACGTTGTACAGCCTGTGGTTTGTGTGCCCTTTCATGTCCAGCAGAAGCTATTACCATGATTGCGGCCGAACGTAAAAAAGGGGAAGAGCATTTGTATAGAGAAGAAAAGTATGCAGCCGTATATGAGATCAATATGTTACGTTGCATTTTCTGTGGTCTGTGTGAGGAAGCTTGTCCGAAAGAAGCGATTTATTTGGATGGACCGCACGTGCCTGCCGATTATTTGCGAAAAGATTTTATCTATGGGAAGGACAAATTGGTAGAAGAACGTTTTGATTTTCAATCTACTCCATCATAGATAATGAATTTAACAGAATGATATTGAGTAAAAATAACTAAACTTGAAATTGTGAGCTTATTTTATTTTGTAGCCTTT
>Ga0182735_1002029_pt1 | contig 12786 bp, 9 predicted proteins | sample eDN5th30CKraftMG_FD_128524 | JGI IMG/M metagenome (GOLD analysis project Ga0182735, IMG submission 128524) | Enriched Miracle-Growth compost microbial communities from Emeryville, California, USA - eDNA 5th pass 30_C Kraft MG (version 2) (version 2) ... | reverse complement strand
GCCGGAAAGTGCGAGGAAGCTGGATACATTATTCACCCGTCTGCAATACCGTGCTTTCTCTGGCAAACTCTGGTCATTAAGCTAACTGAACTCTGCCTCATGATCTTGCCCGATATTCAATCTCTGACTGATATTCAATTGCTACGCGAGTCTGTGGACTTGGAGTGCAAGCTTGCACTGGGACGAAATGGGCAGGGTGCTTTACCAGAAGATTTCTGGCCTACTTATAGCGCCTTTGCTAATACAGGCGGCGGTGTTGTGGTACTGGGGTTGCGCGAAAATAACGGTGCTTTCAGCGTAGAGGGCGTGACCAATATTGCGAAGGTGCGCACGGATTTGTTTAACAGCCTTCAGAATCCACAGAAAATCAGCGTTAATCTGCTTGTGGATGCGGATGTGACGGAGTTGGCGTTACCAGAGGGGAACCTGCTCGTCATCCGAATTCCACGTGCAGACCGTAAGCAGCGGCCGGTGTACCTGCGGGGCAACCCGCTTGGCAATACGTACATACGGCGTAATGAAGGTGATCGGCGATTGCTCGAGGAAGACGTCAAGCGCATGCTTGCCGAGCAGTTGGAAGATAGTCGGGACGATCGGATATTGCCAGGATATGGGCAAGCGGATTTGTGCCTAGAGACGCTACGCTCTTATCGCCAGGTGTTTGCCAACCGTGATCCTGGACATCCTTGGAGCACCTTGGATGACGAGAGTTTTTTGTCCCGAATCGGAGGTTGGCGGCAAGATCGTGAAACGGGTGAAAACGGTCTTACGCTGGCCGGATTGTTGATGTTTGGCTGGATGTCCTCCATTCAGGAAGCGTTGCCCAACTATATGCTCGATTACCAGGAGCGCCCTGAAGCCAAAATCGAGCGCCGGTGGATGGATCGAGTCACTTTGGACGGTAAATGGTCCGGTAATTTGTATGATTTCTACCGCAAGGTTTATCTGAAGTTAACTGAAGACCTGAAGGTGCCGTTTTCTTTGGAGCAGGGCGAGCGCAAGGACGAAACCCCCGTGCATGTAGCCCTGCGCGAGGCGTTAGCCAATGTGCTTGTTCACGCAGATTATTCTGAGCGTGCTTCTGTGCTGGTGGTGAAGCGTCCGGATATGTTCGGCTTTCGTAATCCAGGCCTGATGCGAATTCCTCCTGAAATCGCCATTCGTGGAGGAGAACACGATTGCCGCAATCGTACCTTGCACAAAATGTTTCGCTTTGTTGGGGTCGGAGAGCAGGCCGGCTCGGGTATCCCAAAGATTTATGATGGTTGGGCGGAGCAGCATTGGCGCCCACCGGCGCTGTACGAGCGTATCGAGCCTTATAACCAGACCTTGCTTGAGTTGCGCATGGTCGATTTGCTTCCTCAGGCGTTGTTGGCGGATCTGCGTACGTTGTTCGGTGTGAAGTTTGATAGGCTAGAGCGTAATGAGCGACTGATTCTGGCGGCGGCAGCCTCAGAAAAGACAGTGACACATGCCCGAGTCATGGAAATGACGACTCTGCATCCTGTGGATGCGACGCGTTTGTTACAGACCCTGGTCAGAGATGGCTTTCTGGAGGGTCATAACCCGGGCAGGGGAGCTGTGTATTGCTTGCCCGGCGCGGCTATTCCGAAGCCGGAGGAGGTATTTGGAGCAAGCTCCCTACATTTGGATCCGAGCTCCCTACATTTGGATCCGAGCTCCCTACATTTGCCGTTGGTCGTCGACAGTAATTCACCTTTGGAAGAGGAAAAAAACGATAAAAATCAAAGAGATGAAAATGGCCGTCTTATCAGTGAGCAACTGGATATGCCGGTTATCGACTCTCTGGATCTGCTAGCTCCGACATTTCGAGCACAATTGGAAAGCTTGGCGGCAACCCCCCGAGGCAAGAAGAAAATAAGCAAGGCCGAGATGGAGTCGATCATTATTCGCCTGTGTACTGGTCACTACGTGACAGGCAATTGCATTGCGGCATTGGTATCGCGCGACCCAGATGCATTACGTTTACATTATTTGCGATCGTTGGTGCAGGACGGGCGTCTGCGGTTTGCCTTCCCTACGGCACCGACCCATCTCATGCAGGCTTATTGTGCTGCTTAGCCAGGGAAATTTTGGGCGAAGCTAAACGGCCTGTCTACTCTCCAACCCACTGTAATATCGGGTTTTTGGATATTTCGTGTTCGAAAAATCGGCCCCCCCAACCGCAAAGGCTGGTTGAGGGGGGCGGCTTTCTTGAATGCTCGCTTGGCTGTTCTACGCCGAGGGCGCGCCCCGGCGGAATGCTCCGCGTCCGGCGCGTCGATAAACGTCGTTGAGCCGGCGCCGAAGTTCCGCGCCGTCCATGATGCCGACAAGAAACAAGACTCCTCCTGTGACGATGTCCTGTACGAAGGGTTCGACGCGCAATGCAGTCAGGCATGATTGCAGCGCCGACAGCACCAGCACCCCGCCAGCGATGCCTAAAGGGTTGCCTCGGCCACCGCGCAGCGAGACGCCGCCGATAATGGCCGCCGCCGCTGCCGGCACCAGCGTGTTGGACAGGGGCAATGGCGATGCTGCGGCCAGGCTGAAACTCAGCAGTGCGCCTCCGAGCGCCGTGCAGATGCCGGCTAGCATAAACGCGATGATAATGACGCGATTGACCGGTACACCTGCCACCAGCGCTGCTTTCGGGTCGCTGCCGGCTGCGAGCAGATCGCGGCCTGCCCGGGTGCGAGCTACGGCGATGGCGGCGACTGCGAACATCGCCAGCGTCACCAGGAAGCGCAATGACATCGGGCCGATTAGCGGATCATCCATGATCGGCGGGATATTCGCGTTCGCCAGCCGTATTTCCTGGTTGCCGGTTGCGACGTAGGCTAGGCCGGTGGCCGTCAGCAGTCCACCCAGCGTTACGCCGATCGAACTGAGGTTCATGCGCACGATGATCGTGCCCTGCACGATTCCGAAAATCGCGCCTATGGCGACGGCGGCCAGCACGCCCACCACGGGATAGGTTCCGCCGGCAAGTACGGCGACGCAGCCGGCCAACCCCACTACGCCCGCAACCGAGAGGTCGAAGTTGCGCGCAAGAATGGTCAGGCCAAGGCCGAGCGCCACGGGGCCCAGTGTGGCGAAGTGTTGCAGCACACTGCGCAGCGTTGCGACAGTCAGTACGGTGTCGCCCCCGAGCGCGGAGAACACGGCAATCATGATCACAAGTAGCAAATATGGCCGAGCAGTGCGATTGTTCCAGAGACTGCGCATTATCGGCTCCTTTTCCATTGCAGAACGATCACGATCAATACCACGACGCCAAGCGTCAGGTGCTGATACTGGGTGCTGAACCCCCTCAAGACCAGAATGGCCTGCAGAATCGCAATGATCAACATGCCGAGCACGGTTCGCACGACCGAGCCGTGACCACCCTGGATCATGGTGCCGCCCACCAGAACGGCGCTGATAGCGCTGTATTCGAACCCCGCGCCGTGCAGGAGGTCTCCCGATCCATAGCGCGAAGCGATGAGAACGGCGGCCACGGAAGTGAACATGCCGGCAAAGCTGTAGGCCCAGGTGGTGCTGCGCCATGGCTCGACCCCCGCGGCCAGTAGGGCGGATGGATTACTGCCCGACAGCATGATGGTGCGTCCGATATTCGTGAAGCTCAGTATCAGTTGGCCCACCACTGCGCACGCGAGGAAGGCGATTAGCGGGCCGGGCACCGGCCCCATATTGCGCTTGAATATGACGGCTTCCGTGCCCATGATGTACAGGCCGTTTCCGTCGGTGATCACGCTCATGATCCCGATGATGAGCGAGAACGCGGCCATGCTGACGATGATGGGGTTGGCGCGCAAATAGCCGATGACCCAGCCCTGCAGGGCGTTGAGCGCGGCGCCGAACAGCAGGGTTATGGTGAATGATGTCCAGGTGCCAAGCGGCAATGTGGCCACGAACACGATCGTGGACGCGGCCAGGCTCGCCCCCAGACTGAACGACATGATGTTCCCGCTGATCGTGATGAACGTCATGCCGACCGCAACGCATCCGACGAACGACATGGCGGACAGCAATGAGCGCAGGCTTGCTTCCGTCAGAAAGCCGGGCGTGGTCAACGCGAAAGCCGCCAGTGCCAGGACGATGGCGATCCGGGCATATTGGGTCGGCTCGAAGCGGCGCTGCGTGGGCGTGCCGGTGGACGACCTGGATAACGAAATGGCGTTGGGCATCATGCCTCCGGATGAGTGATGTCAGCGACGATGCGCGGCATTGTCGCCTGGTCAGCGGTGTAGCGGCCGACAATTGCACCGCGGTACATGGTGATGATGACATCGCCCAGGCCCAGCACTTCGCTAAAATCAGTCGATGCCACGAGAATCCCGTATCCTTGTTGACACAGAGTTCGCATGAGTTTGTAGATTTCGGCTCGCGCGCCGACGTCGATGCCACGCGTTGGTTCGATCATGACGATGACGCGTGTATCGGGATCGGCTATGTTCCGTCCGAATGCGATTTTCTGCTGGTTTCCGCCACTGAGTTCGCTCGCTGTCGAATTCAGCCGTTTTGGGTCAATGGTGGCCGACTCGGCGAGCTGGCTGGCTTCGGCTCGCAATGCCATGCGATTGAGCAGGCCCATGCGGCTGCGGCGTTGCAGCCTTGTTGCGACCAGATTGCCCGCTACCGGCTGGCTGACGAAAATGCCTTCGCCCGCGCGGTCGCCGGAAACGAAGCGAACACCAGCCTTGAATGCTTTCTCTGGTCGAGCCAGCGGCATTGGACTGTTGTCGACGAGAACATGGCCCGTGGCGTTGTCGACGAGGCCGCAAACTGCACGCACGACGGCTTCGGCCCCCGAGCCGACCTGGCCTGTAAGACAGACGATCTGGCCTGCGGGCACTTCCAGGTCAATGGGCCCCGCCACCTTGGGAATCCGCAGGCCGCGCAAAGACAGCGCGACGGATACGCTGGTGTTGGCGTGGCGGCTGGGGTACATCTCTTCCAGCGGCCTTCCCAGCATGAGTTCAATCAATGAATTGCGATCCAGATCCGCGATATTGCGATCAGCTACGACTTCCCCATTGCGCATGATGGTGGCGGTGTCGCAGAGATCGAAGACCTCGGACATGCGATGGGTGATATACAGAAGCGACTTGCCCGAGGCCTTTACGGCGCGCAGGGCGGTCAATACGCGACCTATCTCCTGATCCGACAGCGTGGCCGTCGGCTCATCCAGGATGAGCACGCGGGTGTCCCGCGCCAGCATGCGTACGATCTCGACGATTTGGCGCTCGCCTGTGCTCAGTTGGGCAACAGGTGTGTCGAGGCCAATGTTGCCGGCCCCCAGGGACTGCAGTGTTTGTGCCGCTTGTTCGCGCAGATGCTGGCGTCGGTGAAAGAAAGGCACGCCGATCGTGCCGAGCCAGATATTGTCCAGGACGCTCAGGTCTGGACAGACACTGAGCTCCTGGGAAACGAGGTTGATGCCGCTGGCCTGCGCTTGGCGCGGTCCGTTGAAGCGGCATTCAACGCCGCTCAGGTGCAAAGTGCCTGTATCGGGCGTTACGATGCCAGTGAGTACCTTGACCAGCGTACTCTTGCCTGCTCCGTTCTCACCGCAGATTGCCCGGATTTCACCCGGGCGCAGGGCAAGCGATACATTGCGAAGCGCCTGCACCCCACCGAAGCGCTTGGACAGTCCCTTGACCGATAGCAACGGCCCGGAGGGCTGCTGCGGGTTTTGCTCCTCTGCGGCCATGGCCGCGGAGGAGTTGTCGCTTGGGGCCATGGCGCCGCTGTCAGTGGCTTTCATCAGTATGCGCATGCCGCCCTCTTTCGACAAGAAAGACCATGGCTTGCGCACCTTGCGTATCGCGGCGTATGGCGGGTTGATTTTCGGCACCTATAGCGACCAGACGGAACCGCTCGAAGACTACCTCGGCCCCCATAGCCTGTCGCAGATTCAGCGTCTGCTGGTTCAGCGCAAGCCGAAGGTCATCGGCTATTTGCGGCAAAAAATACCGGGAAACTGGAAGCTCTACAACGAAAACGTGCGCGATCCCTACCATGGTTCTCTGCTGCATACGTTCCAGGTTTCGTTCGGGCTCCAGACGCCGGCAATGAAAGGTGGCATCAAAATGGACAAGGACGGCAAGAACACATGGAACCATTCGATCCTGAGCGCCGACGATAACAAGCACCAGGGTGATCTGGCGGCCGCTTATAGCGGCACGGACAAATTCAACCCCGGTCTCAAGTTGAATGATCCGTCGCTGGCGCAGGTAAAGCTCGACCTCGACGACAATATCAAGACAACGATCTTGTCCATGTTTCCGACCCTGATCCTGGCTCAGGTCGATAACACCTATGCGGTGCGTCACTTGCGGCCTAAAGGGCCTGACGCCGTTGAATTGCACATCACTTATCTGGGTTTCGAGAGCGATACGCCGGAGCAATTGCAAAGCCGTCTTTTATCGGTCAATTTCATTGGCCCTTCTGGCTATATTTCCCTGGAGGATGGCGAGGCCTTGCGTTTGGTGCAAGAGGGCGCGAAGATGCGCAGCGGCGATCATGCCGTGCTTGAAATGGGCGGGATTGGGGTGATCCAGGATACGGATTACCTGTCGCAGGAAATCTCCATTCGCGGATTCTGGAGGCATTATCACCGGATGATGGCTTTCGGTCTCGATGCCGGGATCAATCAGCAACAGGAGCCGGTATGACGACCATGACACTTCAGGAACGTGTCGCGCGCTTTTACTTCGACTATGCCGATACGTTGAACCGGGGCAAATACGCAGAGTGGCCCGATTTCTTCAATCCCGATGAGTGCGACTACCGCATTGTTTCTCGCGAGAACCACGACCTGGGCCTGCCGGCGCCCTTGATGGGGTGCTATACACATGGCATGGTGAAGGATCGCGTTGCGATGTTGATTGACGAGGCCTTGACCTATCGCCACATGTACTTCCGTCACTACATTACCAATGTACGTGTTGATGAATGCCCCGATGGCGGCATTGATGCCGGCGCGAACCTGCTTGTGATGCAGTGCGATCAAGAAGGGAGCGCATCCACGTATATGGTTGGACGTTACGAAGACAAGTTGTCGTTGCGCGAAGACCGACTCAAACTGTGCAAGCGGCTTGTCATCATCGACTCGTTCAGCATCGATACAGCGCTTGCAGTTCCGCTATAAGCAGAAGCTTGTTTTCCTGCGACCCTTGCGTCGGGATCAGCGGCGGTACGTTCTGGATTTTTAGGCTTTGTGAAGAGAGACGAGATGTCGAGTTTACTGATTGAGATGACCGACCGCAGAGGGGTTGTCCATCCATTCGAGTATCAAGCAGGTTCGAGTTTGATGCAGATGTGCCGGTCCCGTGGGCTGGGCGCCCTGCCAAGCAAGGTTTACACTATTTGGGTATGCACAACCCATTGAGAATAAAGCGGCACTGAATTTTTGATTGAGTCCTGGTGGGTTTATCACTTGCCAGGGCTTTTTGTCGTTTGTATTTTTCTCTGAATCTTGAAAAGATGATTGATGACGAAAAGACTCAGTGCTGAACAGTTCGGGCCTGAACGGCTGAATCAACTTACCGGCGCGGCTGATGACTTGATGCTCTGGTGGAAGTCATCGACGCGGGGGGATTCAGCGCCGCGAGTGTGCGCACCGGGGTCCCGAAATCGAGATTGAGCCGTCGCATTGCGGCTCTCGAAGAGAAGCTTGGCGTCAATCTGCTGTTGCGCAACTCCCGCAACTTCGAGGTAACCGAAATCGGCGAGCAGCTCTACCAGCACGGGTGTATTGTCCGCTCGGAAATGCACGCTGCGATGACGCTTGTGCACGATACGCAAGGCGAGCCCGGTGGTACCTTGCGCGTTGCTTGTCCGATTGCGCTGGTGACGGAGGTCGTTGGCCGTGTCGCGGCTGATTTCGCGCTGGCTTACCCGCGTGTTCGCCTGTGCTTGACTACGACCATGGGCACGCTGGAATCACAGACCAAACATGCCGACCTGGTGTTATTGCCATCGGCCAGGGACCTGCCCGATTCGGACATGATCGTGCACCGGGTGGCGCTGGCCAGATATGTATTGGCTGCGACGCCCGCCGTCGTCGAGGCTGCCGGCCATCCTGCACATCCGGAGGCCTTGTCGGGGATGGACGCGATTGGCTGGGGAAGCACGGACGAGTCTACGCGGTGGCATCTGGTGGGCCCGAATAACGAGCGGGCGGATTTCGAAGCTCGAATCCGCTTTTCCAGCGACAACCTGATAATGATTCACGAGGCGGCGCTCGCCGGCCTCGGCGTTGCGCGTTTGCCGGAAATTCAATGTCGCCGCCATGTCGAGCAAGGGCAATTATGCGTGGTCATGCCGGGCTGGGCGCCGCCTCCCATTTCCATTTATGCGCTATATGCTTCACGCCGACATATCAGCATCGCGGGAAAATTATTCCTGAATGAACTGGTAAAGCAATTTCAGGCATTGACGCCCTGAGTCAGCCAGGCGCTATATAGGCACGACGTGGGTAAGACGGCCTTCTATGGGCCGAAACCGTTAGCGCGTGTTTGCCGCCGCAGGGCCCGGTTCCCGTCACCATAGTTCTCAACGATTGGCAGGCACGCCATACAGCGATGCCATGGCTAAGCGCGTCGGTGCTCTTCGCGGGATCATCGTTGCAGAAACAGGATTTTGTGTTTGGGTTTTATGTCTTGTGTGGATCCGCTCTGGATGATTAGATTGCGATGTTAATAATGAAAACATTATTAGAAGAAAGAGGGCCTGGAAGTGCCCTGCCGCAACATCATAGGAGAGAGCTACATTGGACAGCAAAGATATCGTTCTGGATATCCCATTGGGTAAGTTGCGTGGCAACGACCACGATGGGGTCTTGTCTTTTCACGCCGTGCCATATGCGAAGCCACCGCTAGGCCCATTGCGTTTTTCTCCCCCTGCTCCCGCGGAGTCATGGAGTGGCGAACGCGATGCGCGGCAGCCTGGCCCTGTTCCACCCCAGAGACCTTCACGAATAGAGGTGTGCACCGGCCCCGTGGAGATGCCTCAGAACGAGGATTGCCTGCATCTGTCGATATGGACGCCGTCAGTGGGCGGTGCCGGTAAGCCGGTGGCTGTTTGGCTGCATGGCGGCGGATTCATTACCGGAGGAGGCTCCTTGCCATGGTACGACGGGGGCAGGCTCTCTCAAGAAGGCGATATCGTTGTCGTCACCGTCGGCTATCGCATTGGCGCGCTTGGGTTTCTTTGTGTGCCGGGCGTTTCTCCAGGGAACCTGGGTTTGCGTGACCAGCTTGCCGCGCTGGAATGGATCCGGGACAACATCAGCCACTTTGGCGGCGATCCAGAGAGTATTACGGTGATGGGGCAGTCGGCTGGCGCCATTTCCATTGCTTTGTTGCAGGCGCGGCAAGAGCCCGGTGTGCCGCTGGCGCAGCGCGCGATTTTACAGAGCACGCCTTTGGGTCTGGTGTTGTACGACAATGATCAGGCACAGGAGATAGGCCGGGTATTTCTTGATGCGCTGGGCATAGACGATGCCGCACCCAACGCCCGCGAGGAAGCTTGCAAGGCTTCGGTCGAGGCTATTCTTGATGCGCAAACGATTGCGTTCAAGTATGTGGTGGCGCAGGCCGAGCCTGGAAGCACTTCGGCGCTGCCATTCATCCCCGTGGCTGACGGCGATTTTTTGCCAAGCCCGGACAAAATGGATGATGCCATGCGCAGGGCAGCCGGTGAAATGGATGTGTTGATCGGCACGACCCAGGAAGAAAGCAATATCTTCTACTACAGGCAGGATCTGGCGGCATTGACGGCGGTGCCCATGCCGGCGCCCGATCAAGAGAGGCTCGCCGCGCGGCGCTCCGGCGCTTCGCACGCGCAGTTGCTCATGGATTATTCCACAGAGCAAATGTTCCTGAAGCCGTCATTGGAATGGGCATTGCAGGCCAGTGAACAAGGGCAGCGGGCCTACTCTTATCTATTCACCTACCCTTCGCCCGACAAGGATCTTCTGTCGACACATTGCCTGGAGCTGCCGTTCGTGTTTGGGACCATGGGTGCGTTTGACAAGGCTCCCATGGTGGCCGGGATGGAGCCGCAAAAGGTGGAAGCTCTTTCCGCTGCCATGCGGGCGAGCTGGATTTCCTACATTCGTAGTGGAAACCCGCAAGCATCCGCTCTGCCGTGGCCTTCTTTCCGTTCGGCGTGCCGCGCCACGATGAGATTCGGCGAGGTTTCGGGCGCCGTTGATTTTCTGGGGCGCCTGGATACGCCCGAGGACTGCGCGTAAACAGCACTTGAACCCATGCCTATCAGGAGCAACCATGATCAATAGTTCTGCGTTGAGCGCGCCAAGCGCGGCCATGTCGGCCGCAGCGCGGTGGCGTCTTGTGATTATTGCCTTCATCACGATTGTATTGGACGGGTTCGACACCACGTCCATCAGTTTCGTTGTGCCAACTTTGGCCGTTGAATGGGGACTTCCGCCAGCGGCATTTACGTCTGCCTTCGTCACAACAAGCGTGGGGGCTGTCGTGGGCTACCTTGCCAGTGGTTCCCTGACAAACCGGCTTGGCCCACGAACGGCTATTTTGTGCAGTGTTCTGGTTTTCGCGCTGGGGTCTTTCCTTACCGTCCTGGCGCAATCCGTATTCATGCTGGCGACCTTGCGCTTGATTACCGGCATCGGGCTGGGAATGGTGCTTGCGCCGACCATAGCCATGGCAACAGAAAACTTTCCAGCACATCGCCGTGAATTCATTACCATTTTGATTGTGTCGGGTATTGGTTTTGGCAGCGTGCTGGGCGGTGTTTTCGGCGGCCGCCTGATTGCAGCCCATGGGTGGGCCTCCATCTACTGGGTGGGCGGGTTCCTGCCGCTGTTGCTGCTGCCTATTCTCTGGTTCGGATTGCCGCGCGGCGGCATGGGCGGCAACAAGCAGCCGAGCCCTGCGGCAAAAGGAACGGTGCGTAGTTTGTTCGCAGGGCCGTTAGCCGGTAGTACAGCGCTTTTGTGGATATTCTCGTTTTCCATATTTACCGCGTTGTACGCCCTGGTGCTGTGGATGCCGACGCTATTGCTGGGTTTCGGATTCGCGCCTCGCGAAACTGCGCTGGGCGCGGCCAGCATGGGGGGAGGAGGACTATTGGGTGTCATGCTGCTCATCCCGCTTTTCTCTAAATTCGGGACGGCGCGCGTACTTGTTCTTGCATCGTTTCTGAGCATGGCAGCCATTGTCGCAGTCAGTTATGGCCATTGGGATCGTGCGGGCCTGCTACTGTTGATTGCGCTTATTGGGATGGGCTTGCAGGCAGGAACCATGGGGCAAAGCGCGCTTGCGGTAGGCATTTATTCTGGTGCATCCAGGGCTACCGGAATCGGCTGCGCGGCGGCCGCGGGCCGCATCGGTTCGATTGTCGGGCCCGCGATTGGAGGGCTTCTGCTGTCCCTGAAGGTTTCAACGCAGGGTGCAATATTGGCTGCCTGCATCCCGATTCTTATCGGAGCCGTTACCGCCATGGCCATCCACTATCGGCGCGGGCGCGCGGCTTCGCCAGCCGTGAGCGCAACATCTTGAAGTGCCGTGGGAGCCTTGCGTGTAATGATGCGCTGGCTCCAGCTTTGAAAAGCCACGCTTTGGCCTATGAACAGTCTATTAGATAAAACCTCATAGCGCTGCTGCAATAGCGATTTACCCATGATCATCGATAAGCCGTCTCAGTGCGGCTCGGGATAGTGTTGCCGTTTGGTTTGGAGAAGGCAGGACTTCTCCGGGCATGGCTTTTTTTATTGATGATGTTCAAAACAAGAACAAGCGTTTTATTACCCAAGGAGAACAGTGATGAGATTCAAAATTGTAGCGGCAGGATTGGCATTGGCCTTTTCGGCGGGCGCCCAGGCTCAGGCTCAAGACGGCGTGACACTTTATGGCGTGATCGACACGGGCATTCAATACGCCAACAACATCGGCGCCACCAAGTCGAGTTCCGTCTACTTTCCCACGTTGACGTCTTCATGGCCCTCTTATTGGGGTTTGCGCGGCCGGGAGAAGTTGGCGGACAACCTCAGTGCCGTCTTCAACCTGGAAGCCGGCTTTGCTCCCGGCACGGGAGAAAGCCAGCAAGGCCGCTTGTTCGGCCGCCAGGCATGGGTCGGCCTGAAAGGCGATTGGGGGCAGGTCGCGTTCGGCGATCAATACAACATGTTGTTCTGGGCACTGGCCAAACCGTCGAACGTCATGGGGCCGAATGCCCATGGGTTCGGCACTCTTGACTCCTATACCCCCAATGCGCGCATGAATAATTCCGTGACATACCGCGGAAAATGGGCCGGGTTTGATTTTGGTCTTGCTTATGCCCGGGGGCGGGATACCGTCAATGGCGGGCCGGCCGTGCTTGGCGGCAATCCGGGTGCAAGCAATTGCGGTGTGAACTACGCTTCAAACACCGACTGCCGGGCCTATTCGGCTTTGCTGGCCTACGATTCGGCAAGCTGGGGGTTTTCCACGGCCTACGATGTGATCACTGGCTCGGACAGCCCCAGCTTTACACCTAATTTTTATCGATTGGGTTCGGGCGAGAAAGATCGCCGCATTGTTGTAAGCGGCTATGCCAGGCTCGATGCCGTCACCGTGGGGCTTACTTATATGAATCGTAAAAGCGAGGGCGCCATCGGGGTCGGCCAGGGCCTGGGCGACCGTAGCGATCTTTGGAGCCTGGGTGCTTCCTGGCGCCTGACCCCGGCTGTTACGCTCGATGGCAGCGTGAGCTATATGCGCTATGGCAACGCAACAGAAAGCTCCCGTTCAATGT
>Ga0182735_1002028_pt1 | contig 12787 bp, 9 predicted proteins | sample eDN5th30CKraftMG_FD_128524 | JGI IMG/M metagenome (GOLD analysis project Ga0182735, IMG submission 128524) | Enriched Miracle-Growth compost microbial communities from Emeryville, California, USA - eDNA 5th pass 30_C Kraft MG (version 2) (version 2) ... | reverse complement strand
CCCTACCCCAACCCTGAAGTTCGGCAAGCCAGGGGTACCTGGTTTTCGGGGCGTAGCGCAGCCTGGTAGCGCACTTGCATGGGGTGCAAGGGGTCGCGAGTTCGAATCCCGCCGTCCCGACCACGAAAAAAGCAGTAAAAACAAGGGCTTACAGATTTCGGTCTGTAGGCCCTTGTTCTTTGTGGCTTGGCTCATACACTACGCCTACACTAAAAATAATTCTGCGTGGTGCTCTCTTGAGTTGCTGTGTGGGGTGGCTCAGCAGTCTACATGATCGCGATCACCAGTTTTACGCATGACAGAGCACTTCACATAGGCAAGGTAACTTGCGGTTTAGTTTGCGCTGGGCAATGCGCTGGCGCGGTTGACCATTCTAAAGGTGATGCTCAGGGGGGAGCCACACCAGGCCCTCTCGAAGGCCGTCCGGAGGCGGAGCCGACTGCCGCAGAGAGGGGCTGGTGTGGGGGCGCAGCCCCAGGTCCAGGCGGCCCGCCTGGTGGGGGAGCCGTCCAGAGTCCGGACGCAAGCCGGGAGCGCGTCAGCGCGTACGAGCGGCCGGAGCTCTGGATGGGGGCAACGCCCCGCCCCCCGCCGGCAGGCGGGCAAGGGGGTTTTTGAGGCCGTCCAGGCCGAAAAAAAGCCACTTGCCCGCCTGCGTAGCAGGTGGGGGGCGCCCCGAGCCACCCGCTAGGGTGGCGCTGGAGGCTGACGGCACGTCAGCCGTGAAGGCCAGGAACGGCAAGGGTTTCCGCAGGAAACCCCCAGTGACTGGCGGGTGCTCACTGACGATAGCCCAACCCCACATTCTGAAAGTGTGGGGTAATGCAAAGGGCTTCGCGTTGCTATACCAAGTATGAGCACTCCGAAACCTACCCCAACCCCCCAGCAGCAGCGACACCAGAACATTGTCGATGCGCTGTATTTCATACACATGCATGGATGGCTGAGGCCCATCGAACTCGGGGGCTTCCTATGGCCGAAAAACGCCCTCCCGCGGGCGCCGGGCTATGCCATAGCAAAGGTTTTGCAGCAGCTACGATTAGTACACGCCATCGTCCTTCCGGACAGGGTGGGCCGAGCGCTGGTGCTGGCTCGACGGGGCGCGGCGCTTTTACGTGAAAATGGCATTGCCACCGCTCAGGCTCAGGAGTGCTGGCAATGCGCACGGTCATGGCGACATGAGCTGATCGCGGCTGGAGTCTTGGCCGCCCTCTACAAAGACGGCTGGGACATCCTCCCCGAAAGGGAAATTCGGCGGCGAACGGGCTCGCATCAGACGACAAAAATTCCTGATGGACTGGCATGCGACCGGGGCGGAAATTGGTGGTGGATCGAGGTCGAGCATGCTCGAAAATCTGGACCGCAGCTCCGGAGATTGGCCACACATATCAGCGCGACCAGCGGGAAGGTCGAGATATGTGGAATGCGTACAACCGGTGTTTTACTAGCCTATCCAAAAGACGTGCGGGATGAGGGAGGGCACCGTATCGACCATCGTCGGCGAGTCACACACGCTGCAGAGACCTGGATTAAGGGGCCTGTGCCGATTCTCTGGGCCCCCTGCCAGATGCTTGGGGCTGGTGTCCTATCCGTGACAACAGAATCGGAGGTTCTTTACCCCAGTGCCGCACGACGTGTCCTGAAAGTTCTTGATGCTCGGAAATGGGAAGCTGGTGGGGATGGAGATTCCTGGATCGGCACGCACCCGCCGCACACTGCATATGTGTGGCACGACGAGGAGTATGGGTCAGGCTGGTGGTCTGACGTCGAGGGTCCCAACCTGGGAGATGAGTGTGCCGCCTACTCTGCGACCCTCTCAGGGGCGAAAATGGCTGCTGCGCAGCGAATCGCAGATGCCCTGGCCAAGGGAAAAACGAATGCAGAGTTCCTGACTATGTCTCAGAGATAAAACAGGGGCTGCACACGGCAGCCCCTTTAAAGTACAGATTAAAAACTTATAGAGATTCACCCACCGACTGACCAAAGGTGACACCCTCTCGTATGGCCCTTAACTGGCCGGCTGTGCCAAGAAAGCGTGGCAACGCATAGCATAGTTCCAGATGCTTAGAAGATGCGATTTTGCGACTCGCGTCCAGCATAATCTGAGCTGCTTCTACTGCGGACGGATAGGGTAGTAGCGGCTCCGCCGCTGTCATGGACACACAACATCCTGTTTGCAAAAAAAGATGCCCCCACCACTCAGGTCCAATTGCTGGCAACGGCTCATCCGGCGCCTGGTGCGACTCAAAAACCGCAACAGCAGCACAAATTTGACCCATTTCAATCGAGACGGGATGTTTTGGGCTTTGCAGCCATACCTCTGGCACGATGGTTTTCGCAGATGCCCATCCGAGGAATTTCAGGCCCTTTCCGGGCTGCGGAGCATCAGTATCCTGGCAAGGCAAAAGCAACTTCGAGGGAGATCGCCTTCTATTTTCTGGCGTTGCGAAAATAAGGACTGGGGCTCCCACGGTACTTCGTGGGTAACCGGTCAGGATATCGGCCAGGAGCACTATCAGGCGTTGACTGGCTATGGCTGGACAGGCAGCCAACAAATCCGCGATTGCTCCTACAGAGCTCCCATGCTCCCTCAGCCAAGGCAACAGCGCATCTATTGCTGCCTGGATTCTGTTCTGTAACAACAGTTCGGCGAGCGCCGCAACAAAGTCAGTCTTCATGTGTATTTCCTCAGGTATGGACGATGCGGGCGCATCGCCTCTCCCTGCGTATAGCGATTTGCCATACTTGGATTCCCATCTTTGTACTGACCTGCCAGTCGTCGTCCTGGTAAGCACGCCGCCCATTCAATATGTAGCGCATCGAACGGCCCACCGATGCCCAGGCGCCCCGCCCCGGATGCACCAGTCCGGTGGCTCATTGCGACCGATCCCATGCACAAGGCGGGCTATCCGCCATCCTTATGGCGGGCACCCGTATGTTTTTCGGTCGGTCGCGTGATCATCCAGAGGCCTCCCGCCGCAATAAGGGCGAGGATGACATTTACGAAAAAGAACCTCATGCAGCGCTCCCTTCGCCTTCAAGCAGCTAACCAGTGTAGTCGCAAAGTTTCAATATTTGTGCGAATATTTCCGGGGTATAGGACATTGGCAGCACACTGCTAGAGCAAGGAATAAATACATGGCGGTCAGTCAGGCAAGCATCATGCAGGCATTGGAGAAAATGAGTTCCGATTTGGATCGGGATGAGTTCATTTTTTCCTTTTTGGACGCATACGGGTTCCCCAAAAGCACAATCACTCGACTGCGCAATGGCGGCGATAGCCGCAACGTCGGCCAGGGCAACGACATTGGGCTGAAGAAAAAGCTTTACTTCCGGGTTGTACCTACGGGCTGTGATGTGTCTGCCGAGGCTGACACGCTCAAAGACAGCGACATCATTGCCCGCAACGACATCCGGTTCGTGATCACAACCGATTTCCAGACACTGGTGGCATTCGACCTGAACGCCGACGAGCGCCTGGAAACCAGCCTGGATGAACTGAGCAAGAACTACGCCTTCTTCCTTCCCCTTGCTGGGTACGAAAAGGCCGTGATGTACTCGGAACACCCGGCCGACCTCAAAGCCTCTGAAAAGATGGGGCAGTTGTTCGATCTGATCCGCGAGCGCAACGACCTGTCCAAGCCAGCGGACATCCACGCACTGAATGTGTTCCTGACCCGCCTGCTGTTCTGCTTCTATGCCGAAGACACCGGCATCTTCACAGAGCGCCAGATGACCTCGACCCTGCAGGCCTGCACGAAAGAGGACGGCTCGGACGTAGACCAGTTCTTCAGTGATCTGTTCACCGTGCTGAACCTGCCGGATCAGTCACCCGAGCGCCAGCGCATGCCAGAGCATCTCCGCCAGTTCAGGTATGTGAACGGCGGCTTGTTCCGTGCCGATGAACCCATCCCCGAGTTCGGGCGAAAGGCTCGCCGGATCTTGCTGGATTGCGGATCGCTGGACTGGTCGCAGATCAATCCCGACATTTTCGGCTCCATGTTCCAGGCCGTGATTGATGAGGAACAGCGCGGCAATCTGGGCCAGCACTACACCTCAGTCTCCAACATCATGAAGGTGATCCAGCCACTGTTCCTGGATGCCTTGTATGCCGAGCTGGAGAAGTCGCGTCAGAGTGAAAAGCGGCTCAAAGAGCTGCTGCTGCGCCTGCAGAACCTGCGCATCTTTGACCCCGCCTGCGGGTCAGGCAACTTCCTGATCATTGCCTACAAGGAATTACGCAAGCTGGAGATGGAAATCATCAATGCGCTCAATGCCCTCGGCAAGCAGGCCGAGATGTACTACTCGGGCATCAAGCTGACCCAGTTCTACGGCATCGAGATTGATGACTTCGCTCATGAGGTTGCCACGCTGTCTCTCTGGTTGGCCGAGCACCAGATGAACATGATGTTCAAAGAGAAATTCGGCTATGCCGAAGCGGCCCTGCCGCTGCGCGATGGCGGCAACATCCTCTGCGGCAACAGCCTGCGCCGCAACTGGGAAGAGGTATGCCCGCCGACAGATGAGCAGGGCAATAAATACGAGGTGTATATCTGCGGCAATCCACCGTTCTTGGGACACGCAGGGCGCAACCAGCAACAGAACGAAGACATGGCCGCCGTTTTTTCAGGGTTTAACGGGGCAGGAAACTTGGATTTCGTAGCATGCTGGTTCTGGAAAGGTGCTCAATACATCTCCAAAAATTGCGCCGAAGCGGCTTTTGTTGCGACAAACTCGCTTAGCCAAGGCGAGCAAGTTTCTATTCTATGGACCCCGATTTTTGATCTCGATATAAGCATCAAATTCGCTTATCAAACATTCTCATGGAAAAATCACGCCAAGCAAAACGCGGCGGTCCACGTTGTCATCATAGGCCTTGCGAGAAAATCTACGATTTCTAGCAGGTCGCTTTTCCGTAGCACGGTTGATGCGCTACATCGTACCGAGCCGCAAAATATCAATCCATATCTCCTGGAGGGGCGAGACACTGTGCTGGTGTCTCGCCGCCGACCATTACAGGATGTTCCCGAAATGGTATTCGGAAGCATGCCTAATGACGGAGGATTTCTTCTTCTGTCAACTGAAGAGAAGAATGCAATCGAGGAAGAAGACCCCGCCGCTCACTTGTACATCCGCAAGCTACTTGGTGCTCAGGAGTTCATTCAAGCGAAAGAGCGATGGTGTTTGTGGCTTGATGGAGTCGATGAATCGGTTATTACACTACATCCTCATATTCAGGAGCGCGTGAAAAAGGTCGAGGCTAGTCGGCTCACAAGTAAACGTAAGGCAACGCGGGATCTCGGCACTTCCCCCCATTTGTTCGGAGAGATCCGACAGCCTAAAAATGGCAATTACATCCTCGTCCCTAGCGTTTCTTCCGAGCGGCGGCCCTATGTCCCCATTGGTTTCATGAACGCTGATGTGATTTCCACTAACCTCAACCTGATGATCCCCAATGCCACCCTCTACGAGTTCGGCATTCTTACCTCAGAAATGCACAACGACTGGATGCGTGCCGTTGCTGGCCGTCTTGAAAGCCGGTATCGCTACTCCGCTACGCTGGTCTACAACACCTTCCCTTGGCCTGATGCTTCCGAGGCCAAGCGCAAGCACATAGAGTCCCTGGCAGAAGAAGTGCTGCTGATCCGTGAGGACTACCCGGACAAGTCTCTGGCCGACCTGTATGACCCGGACAAGATGCCTGCACCACTGCTCGCCGCGCACAAGGCGCTGGATCGGGCCGTAGAGGCCCTATACCGCGACCGCCCGTTCCGCGATGCCTCGGAGCGGCTGGAGCACCTGTTCAATCGCTACGAAAAGCTCATTGCCGAAGAGCAGGCACGGGCTCCAGCCAAAAAAACCCGAGGGGGCAAGTGATATGGCGAATCTGCTGACCGTCAACTACAAGCAAACCGGCAAAAGCGCGAACCTCAATGACATGGGCATGCGGGAAATGCAGGCTCGTGCCTATGAGGCGCGGCATGAGCAGTACCTGCTGCTTAAAGCCCCGCCTGCCTCGGGCAAATCCCGCGCCTTGATGTTCCTGGCCCTGTCCAAGCTGCATGAGCAGGGCCTGAAAAAAGTGATCGTGGCCGTGCCGGAAATGTCTATCGGGGGCTCGTTCAAGGACACCCGGCTCACGGCCAATGGCTTCTTTGCCGACTGGGCCGTACAACCCAGCTACAACTTGTGCATCCCGGGCGGTGAGGCTCAGAAGGTCAACACCTTCGTTCGCTTCATGTCCGATCCGAATGCAACCGCACTGGTCTGTACCCATGCCACGCTGCGATTTGCGTACCAGTCGCTGAAACCTGCGGACTTCAATAATGTCCTGCTGGGCATCGACGAATTCCATCACGCCTCTGCTGGTGAAGAAAACCGTCTGGGCGAGCTGATCGACGGTGTGATGGCTGGCTCCAACGCACACATCATTGCCATGACGGGCTCCTACTTCCGAGGCGATGCGGTTCCCATCCTGCTGCCCGAGGACGAAGAGAAGTTCACCCAAGTCACGTATTCCTATTACGAACAGCTCAACGGCTACAAATATCTGAAGTCCCTGGGCATCGGCTATCACTTCTACACCAGGCAGTACCTGGATGCGCTGCCTGACGTGCTGGATACCACCAAAAAGACCATCATCCACATCCCCAATGTGAATTCGATTGAGTCCACCAAGGACAAGTATTCCGAGGTTGACTACATTCTTGACGCCATTGGTGAGGTGGTCGAAAAGAACATGGACACCGGCATCATCACTGTTCGGGACAAGAAAAGCGGCCGTCTGCTGAAGGTCGCGGATCTGGTGGACGATACCCCCCTGCGGGTCGAGGTCCAGAACTACCTGCGCAACATCACCCGGGCCGATGAGATGGACATCATCATCGCACTGGGGATGGCGAAGGAAGGTTTTGACTGGCCCTGGTGCGAGCATGTCCTGACCATCGGCTATCGCTCGTCGCTGACGGAAATCGTCCAGATCATCGGGCGTGCCACCCGCGACTGCGAGGGCAAGTCGCATGCGCAGTTCACCAACCTGATTGCACAGCCTGATGCCGAAGATGACGATGTAAAGGTCTCGGTCAACAACATGCTCAAGGCCATCACGGTATCGCTGCTGATGGAACAGGTCCTGGCCCCTTCGGTCAGTTTCAAGCCGCGCTCACGCATGGCTCCGGGCGAAGTTGCTGCCCCCGGGACGGTCATCATTGATGATACCGCCGCGCCCGTCTCGGACAAGGTGGTCAAAGCCCTGGAGAACATGGACAACATCAAAGCGGCCATCCTGCAGACGCCGCAAGTCATCGCACCGGCTGTGACGGGTGATCCCGACCCCGAGGTACTGGGAGAAGTCGAAATTCCCAAGATTGTGGAAAAGCTCTACCCGGATCTGGATCCCAGCGAAGTCCTGACGGTTTCCGAGGCGGTACATGCGTCTTTGGGCATCCAATCGACAGGCGGGCTGTTTGATGAGGCGGACTTGCCCCCAGACGCTGAAATCATGGTGCCGCCTGGTGCGGAGGATACGTCGGCCACGCCGTCTGACACCGCCGCTGATGCAGCGGGCGTGGACACCAGCGCTGGCACCGGCAGGACACCCGTTTCAGCGCCTGACCCCAACAACCAGAAGCCGAACCGCAAGTTTGTGCTGATCGGCAATAAGTTCGTCAACATCGAACACCTGAACGTCGATCTCATCCGCCAGATCAACCCGTTCCAGGGGGCCTATGAGATTCTCTCGAAAGCGGTGACGCCTGCCGTCTTGAAGGCCATCCAGGAAACTGTGGTGGGCATGCGTTCTCATATGTCGGAAGAAGAGGCCATCATCCTCTGGCCTCGCATCGTCGAATTCCGCAAGGAAAAAGGCCGGGAGCCCTCGGCCACTTCCGGGGATCAACGTGAACGACTGTTGGCCGAAGGCCTCATCTACATCAAGCGCAAAGCCCAGGAACGCAAAGCGCAACAGGCCTCATAGGGACGGCTCATGGCTGCGATTCGACACAACAAAGAAAAAGCGGCAGCTCGCCCATCGCTGGATGACATCTTTAGCGGTCCCGACGAGTTCGGCTTGCTGGATGTCGCTGCCAAGCGAGTCGGGAAGCATGCGCCGCTGGAAATCACCCAGTTTGAGGAAATCAGTGCTTTCGTGGATCAGCACCATCGGTTGCCCAACGATCAGGGTGAACTGTCCGAAAAGCTGCTTGCCAGACGCCTTGCGACCTATGTGACAAACGTCGGTCTGCACGATGCGCTGCGCCCCTACGACCGGCACGGCCTGATTGCCACGGATGCACCGGGCGAAAGTGAGCAGGAGCCGCCCCAGGCATCCCCGCCTGCCCCGTCATCGGATGAGCCGGTGGTCGAGGCACCCGTAGCGGTCGCCGCAGCCGAAAACATCACCTCCCTGGATGACATCTTTGCCAGCGCAGACTTTGGTGAACTGGACCAGGGAGACCATGGGATCTTCGACATCCAGCATGTGCCGGTGGTGTCCGACCGGGAGACCCCGGATGAAATCGCCCAGCGCAGGATATGCGAGGACTTCTACGAGTTCGAGCACATCTTCCGCGACCTGCACGAAGGGCTGAAAACCGGCACGGTACAGACCGTGCGTTTTCAGCAGGCCTCTCAAGTCAGTGAGGGAGATGCATTCATCATGGAGGGGGTGCTGTGCTTGATCGACAAGATCGGCGAGCATCGTGTTGATGGTGACGGCAGATACGATCCTCGGCTCCGTGTGATCTATGAAAACGGAACCGAGTCCAACCACTTGCTGCGTTCGCTCGCAAAGCGCCTGTATACCGACGAAACCGGACGGCGCATCGTGCGTAGCGCCGATAGCGTTGAAGATGCCTTCAACAACATCTCACACCGGGACAAACGGGCCGGGCAAATCTACTTTGTGACCACGCTCAGCGATGATCCTCAGTTGAAGGCCATCCCGAACCTGCTGAAGATCGGGTACACCGAGCAGACGGTGGAAGAGCGAACCAAAAACGCAGTGCGCGACGTTGCCTTCCTCGAAGCCCCCATCAAGATTCTGGCAAGCGTCGAGTGCTACAACATGAACCCCAACAAGTTTGAGACGCTGATCCACGGCTTCTTGCACTCGCAACGGCTCAACATCACCCTGAACAGCCGGGATGGGAAAACCTACCGCCCACGCGAATGGTTTTCAGTCCCTCTGGATACCGCCCGCGAGGTGGTCCGGCGGATCATTGATGGCAGCATCGTCCAGTACAGGATGGATAACACCACGAACCGGCTGGTCAAGAAATCTGGAGCGCAATACCTCTGATCTTTGGTGCTGAAATTGCAGTTATGGATGAAGATACGCCTCCAGCGGATATCCGAATGTGATGTGTGCAACCCCACCGCCCGGCGCTCCGGTGGTATTTTCCTGGGGGGCTATCGCCCCCGGCTAGCAGCGAACGGTGCCCCTCCAGCAAGCACCCCTGCGCTGCTGCCGGTCCTCCATGGGGGCTTTGCCCCTCAGCCTGCGGCTGAGCCTCCCCTCCTCGTGGGGGTGCATTTTCTCCTCAGGGTGGAGCCCTCCAATACGGTGTTTCAGATATTCGCCCCTGCTGAGGGGAGGCGGTGTCTCCAGTAAGACAGCCCGTGTGAACGCCTGGCGCTGTTACCTGATATGGTTTTGGTCATACACACGAAATTCACTCCTGACCGTCGTCGTCCCTGGCCAGCCAGCGGGTCACCGTTGCACGAGGCACCCCAATTTCTGCGGCAATGGCCCGCACGGATCGACCCTGACAAGCCAGTTGGCGGGCAGTTGGCAGCAAAATCTTGCGGCGGGAGGCGCCATGCCTCCGCCCTCGAGCAGCCTGCACTTCACGGAATCCTGCAGGAGTCAATTTCTTCCAGACCCAGCGCGACACCGAGCGAGCGATGCTACAGACTTCGCTATATGGCAGTTGTGGGGCGGTGCACGACGCGTGTGCGGTTGCCTCCTGCAAGATGCGGTCTGTAAATGCATCAAAGCCCCCCGGGCGCCAATACTCTCGTACCAGCGGATAAGCCATCACTCGCACCTCCTCGAAAAGCTTGCAATTCTTACCGAGTGCACCATACAAACTGTTGATCGGTCGTGATAACAGCACCGCTGGATCTGGGAGCGTGACGTGCTCAGCTAGTGCGCCCAGTTCATAGCGTGGAGCGTTCGCGGCGGGCTCCCATAACAGCCATTTTGAAGACAGCGGATTTTTTGCCAGGGGGCCACGAAACCATCGATCAGCACGCAGGATCTCCCCGTACGCGTGCTGGATTGCCGCTAGATACAAGCGCGGCTTCATGTGCCCAGCAGGGCTAGTACAGACAGGGGCAGCCAGCAAATAACCGTATTGAGCATGGGCGTTTTCGCGGTTGATCGCCACATATGAAGGTGGAGGCAGGTTATGGTCCTCCCAGGCATGGATACATCTCCCGCCACCTGGATCATCGTCTAGGTCAAATTGCAGCCAGTGCCACATGCTTGGCTGATTGAGCTGAATGAAGGGCCGCTCCAGTGCGGTGGCTAAGGGCCTGACCCGCGCACCGTCCTTCTCAACCGCGCACCAGGGGCGACGAGGCGCGGTATCCAGGATTGCCTGCCGGAGTGCAGCACTAGCGGCCATAAGTACCTGCCACTACTGAAGCGATTTCGGAGGCGCGCCACCGGGAGGCCCGCTTTCCGAATTTCAGGGGTGGGGGCAGCGCTCCCTCGCGTATCCAGCCGTAGAGGGTCGACCGGCAAATATTTAGCCGCGTCATGACCTGGGCGGCGGTCATTAATTGATCGGGAGTATTGATTGCGTATTGCGTAGCGTCCATGGCAAAAGCCTCGTAATTGGACCGACCACAGAGATCGTACGAATACGTATAGGAAAATGTGTTGAAATTCGCGAAGAGCCGCGCCAGACGGGGCTTTCTGGCCTCTACATGCCTGCAAAGAAAGAGGGATGGGCGCTATGGTGCATTACGGTAGATAGCCTACCTGCTCAAGGGGAGAAGCGTCGGCAACGAAAAGCTGCTCGCTACTGTGCTGCTGGGGTAGGTTGAAAAAACTGCGGGTCGTCAGCCGGGGTTTTCTCCCCAGCCAAGATTTTTTCGATGACCGTTCCAAGCTTTTCCCAGGCTGCACATTTTTCTGGCCAGTACTGCCATAGCAGATAGACCTTGTCTATGGGGTCAGCGTTCGCTACTGCGTGGCCCTGGCAGCAGTTGATATGATCTCTGGGCACATCAAGCGCTTGCATCAAGGTTGAACCTGTACGTCGAAGGTCGTGGGGCGTCCACTCTCCACGTGTCCCGTTTGCGAGCACCAGAGAGTCGTCAGCAGCTCGATGCTGAAGAGATTTTGTGCGTTTTTTGAATCGCGACTGGCGGTCGCCAACCTGTTTGCTGACGGTTTTGAGGCAGAGGTGCTTGCCTTCGTCCCCTCCTTGTTTAGTCGAACGGTTGTTTTCAGGGAAGCACCAACGGCTATTGCCCGTCAGTGCATGCAGTGTCTCAAACTGTTGTTTTGCGAATGGACTGAGGTGAATCTTGAGTCCCTGCGCCATCATCCGCGCGTTTTTCCCACGGCCCACGCGAACTTTCTTGCGGTTTGCGGCGGGGATGTCCCAAATACACGTCTCGAGGTCTACATGGGCCCATTCCGCAGATAGCAATTCCCCAATACGGCACAACGTTGAGAGGCAAATCCACACGGCAAGACGCGTTTTTTCTTGTACAGGCCGTGTGGCTTTGCGGCGGTCCGGAGCGGCCGCATACGCCGCGTCCATGCGTTGAAAAATCGCAGCAAGCTCCCGAATCTCGGATCCCGATAGAACCCGACTGCGTGCCTCGACGTAGTCTGCTGGCAGTAGCTTTCCTATTTCGATGAGTTCCGCAGGATTACCCTCCACGAGCAGGCGGCGCCACGGTGGGCGGCGTTCTGCCCAATGGAGCATCTGCAATAGGCTGTCATGAGCCATTTGCATAGTGCGGATGGTTCCAGCAGCACGGAGTTTTCGCAGCATTGATAGAATATCGGCCTCTGCGAGTTTGGAGAGTTCAATGCTCCCTATGGCAGGTAGGATGTGCTTGGCGAATAGAGCAGCTAGGGCCGCGTTATCGTTTTGGCGAGTTACGCTGGCTATCCATGTGTTGTAGAGATCCAGGACGCTGTGGTGTTTCTCGGCCTCTACCTTGCGTGCTCGCTCGGCTTGTGCCCGTAGCTCTGCGTCCTGCACTTGAAAGTCGATGCCTTGGCGGGCGAGGGCGCGGATGCGATCTGTCTCGCTTCTCGCTTCTGCCAGTGTAAGAACCCCTTCGGCGGATTGCACTCCGAAGGGCGCGGCTAAACGCGCATCGCGCTGCTTTCCCGCTACCGTGTACCGGACGACCCAGGTTTTTAGGCCGTTGGTGGCGACTCGTATAGATAGCCCAGGGCTGACGGTGACCTGATAGGCCGTTTTACCTGGCTTAAGGGCATCGACTTGCCTGACCGTTTTCATGAGTACACCGAGAGCATAACCTTGAACATACACTAATCGTACACTAAAAATCGTTGGATTTAGGCATACATGAACGTACAAGGGTGCACAAACAATCATCATAAACTGATGAATTCTAAGGGAAACAATGTTTTTCTTTGTGCGCCTTTGTTCGATTGTGTGTTGCAATTAAATGCATGGGGTGCAAGGGGTCGCGAGTTCGAATCCCGCCGTCCCGACCAATACAATCAAGGGCCTACAGCGTTTTGCTGTAGGCCCTTGTTCATTTCAGCTCGGCTCTTCCCCATCTGAAACTG
>Ga0182735_1002026_pt1 | contig 12792 bp, 17 predicted proteins | sample eDN5th30CKraftMG_FD_128524 | JGI IMG/M metagenome (GOLD analysis project Ga0182735, IMG submission 128524) | Enriched Miracle-Growth compost microbial communities from Emeryville, California, USA - eDNA 5th pass 30_C Kraft MG (version 2) (version 2) ... | reverse complement strand
CTGCGCGGGCGCGGCGGGTGCGTATCGGCCGGTTTGGCGGCGGCCGGGGCGTAGGGTTTGGGGACGGCATCGGGTATGCCCGCAAGTCCTGATAAAATAACCGGCTTACGTCTCCGTAGTTAATGGAGAATTTAACAACGAAAAATTATTATTAATCAATGCGTTGTTGAATTGCTATAGCAATTTTGTAGCAATTTTTGCCTGACGATTCCGGTTCGGCTGGATTCAGTCCTGGCCTACTCCACGCCCGTTTTACCGGCAGAGCGCGGCCCAGGTTTCGTTATTTTCCAGAATCTGCCGGCGCACCGTCGCGGGGGTAGCATCCACCTGGGCAGCGGAATCGAAATAGATAGGCGTGGCGATTTCGCAATAGTCAGCCGCCGGCACCGTCGCGGCGCACCCAATCAGATTTAAGCTTACTAGCGACAGGATCGTCGCCCATCGAATCGACCGTATCAGCCACATGGCGTGCTTCCTTTCGGGCGGCCGCCGCCCGCTGGTTCATTTCGCGTTCCACGTCGGCGCGGCCCGCCGACTTGCCGGACTGCCGCAGGGCGATCAGGCCAGCCACTAAGGCGCCGGCCAACAGCACGTAACCCCACACCTTGCCCCCCAGGGCTTTAAGCGTCGTCAGCAGCATAGTTAAGATTCCCCGCCACGCGCCGGGCCCAACCCTTGCCGAAGCTGGGCCAGGTCGAAAGCTGTGTGTAGAAGTTCAGCCGGGCCGCATTGAAGCGGGCCAGCACGTCGGTGACTGTCATGGCTTTGATGGCCGCCATGGTCACCGGCCCCACGGCGCCGTCGTCGGCCACGCCCGCAGCACGCTGCAAGAACCGGATGGCGTTGCCAATTCCGTGGTTGACCGCCGCGTCGAACACTTGGAAGGCGATAGCGCCGTCGTACTCGTCGCAACGAGCGCGCCCCCAATAGGCCGTGCGGTAGATTTCTTTGGCCTGGTCGCGCGTCAGTTCGCGCATGTTGCCGAAGTACCCGGATTCGCGTGCAGTGCGCAGCGTAATGCCCCAGTTGGTTTCCCCGCCGGGGTCGTCCGGGTGGTCGGCGTACCCGCCTTCGTGGCCGATCAGCCGTTCGAACGCGGTATCGAAAGTAACGACAGCGCCCGGCAAAGGCGGGGCTGCCAGTATCGTTGCGCTTTGTGTAGATTGCGGCGCCGCCAGTAAGCGCTTTAGCAAGTTAATCACGACACGATCCTCACAATGCACGCCACATTGCCACGTGCGCGTAGCACGAGCGCGGCGACGACAACCGACATGCCCGCCTGCCAGGCCGATACTGGCGCATGGTTGACCAATACATCGACCACCTGGCCGAATGAGCACACCATCAATAGGTAAGCCAGCAGCGAAATAACTGGTCGATATCGGGCGCCGCGGCGCTGGTAAAGAATCAGGCGGCCCGCTGTTAACGCGTTTGAAATCACTACAATCAGGGCAATAAGCATGATCATTACCCCCTTTTCCAGAGCGTAGAGAGGTCAAAGGCTTTGATTTTCTCAATGCCGGCCAGGGCTGCGGTCACAACAGTCGCCGAGGCCGCAAAGGCGGCAATCGTGAAACTTTGCAAACCTGACAGGCGCATGACCTCAGGGGCGGCAAAATAGCCGATAACGAACGACACGACCATGTAGATCAGGCGTTTTGCAATAGATGTGTCTTTGGCGTGCACGGCGAACACGACCGCTCCGGCGAATGCGCCAATCAGGGCATCGCCGTTCACGCCTGGCATGATCGACGTGATCGCAATGGCGCCAAGGTAGAATCCGGCCGATGCTGCGCTAGAAGTTGGTTCCATGCGGTTTCCTTGTGTCAGGGTTGGTCGGGGTCATCGTCGTCAGATTCACTGTCTTGGTTTGGCTTCTCGGCCTCCAGAGCGCACACATAGCCGGCGTCGCTCAGGCTGTGTTCAACCCGAGTGATCAGCCATTGCCCGGCTACGCCTTCGCGAAAGCCGGCCAGGTCGATCAGGCCTTCGGCTTGAAAGCGCGTGTCCCCAGGGGTGGTAATCGTGACCTTGTGCTCCCCCCGGGCGCGCTTATCCAGTTCGGCCTGGGCACCAGCGCGTGCCGCCTCTTCGTCTGGGTACCAGTGGCGCAGCCGCCGCGTCGGTTCGCCCTTGCCCAGTGTTATGGGTATGCGACGGGCGTTCTTTTTGCTGTGCCAGTACGCGATCACGGTACCGGGTGCGTCCTTTTTCGCAATCGTGACGCTGTAGTTCGTGCTTTGGGTGGCCTTGAGCGTGACCGGCTCGAGATCCTGCCCACTGGCCGTTTTGCCTTCGCCGCGCTTGGCGAAAATGATCTTGCCGCCTCCCGGCTTAGCGATGGCGTCGTACCGTTTGGATAGACGAACCAGGAACGACAGATCAGACTCTTCGGTCTGGTCGAAATGCGGCAGGACAATGGAGTCCAGCGACGTCGATATAGCCGCCTCCATGCCATGCTCGCGGGCGATGGTGCGCACCACGTTGCCCAGTTGCAAGCCTTTTTCCCAACTGCGTGATTTCTGGCTTTGCAAACTGGTCTTGCCACCCTTGCTCGTTGCGTCGTACGGGGCGGCGCGTCCACGTATGGTCATTTGTCCAGGCCAGCCCGACAGCTCGACCTCGTCGACCACGTACAGCCCCATCAGCTGCAGGTCGTTGTCGTACCCCAAGTACACCTGCAGCTCGGCGCCAGTGGGCGGGATGGCTATAGGGTAGGCGGGTATGTGATCGGCCAGCGCGAGCTCGAGTAAGTCAGACTCGAAACCCAGGTCATCGGTAATGCGCAGCGACTGGAACCGCTGCTGGATGATGGTAGTGATGTCGTCCTCGTTGGCGACGATCCGATACATAGGGGTCAATCCCATAGCCTGACCCCTTGTTTCTTTTGTTCGAGCACGATCTCGGGTAGCTCGACGATCACCCCGGCGGGGAGTACGACGCCCAGGTCGGCGATCGTGCGGTTGGCCTCGATCAGCTGCTCGGTGGCGTCTGTGGATCCGTAGACTTTGTTGGCGATATAGTCCAGCGTGTCGCCGTCGCGCGTCCTATATTGTTGGGAGGTCATCAGCGTATTCCTGCAACGAGATGCGAAAGTCCTGCCGCTGGCCAAGACCAAAGGCGGCAAAATTGCTTGTGGTTTCTTCGATGCCTAGAATGCTCCAGGCGCCGAGGATGCGCCCGACGCCATCAATCAGTAGGTGAGGGGTGCCTAAATTGGCGAGATCTCGCAGCCGCTGTATTTGGTTGTGGCCTGCTCGAAAAGTCGTCGGGATCCAGCCGTCCAGTTCGATGACCTCAAGCTCACGCCCAACGAATTGCGCCGCGGGCGCGCCACCGTAACGAGGTTGCGTTGGCCAGCCGAATTGCGCGCGCCGAGTCAGGTTTTGGTAAGCCGCCGTGTTGGTGCTGAAGCTGAAAGAGCCCAGCATGAGCATGGGCGCGAATCCGAGCGCAATGCCGAGCATCAGTTCGCCCCCACAGGATCAACCATCATCGACCTTTGGTTTACCTGCTTGCGTTTCTCAAGCTCGCGCATGATACGTTGTGCGAGGGCTTCCTGAGACTCGCCCGGCTTTTGCGAGATCTGTAGGGTGACTTGGCTGTTGTCGGTGTAGTTGGTGTTGCCCGCCCGGCCTGCAGCCGCCGCAGCGGCGACCGTGTTGTCTGCGCTGGGGGTGTCGTCACCCCCCAAAGAAAAGAAGCTTTTTGTGCTTTGCCAGGCGCCCCCGACTTTCGCCTTGGCATCGCCCCACGCCGTGCTGACTGACGTAATGGCGCCTTGTATCTTCCCTATGGTGTTGTTGAACACGCTTAGAATGTCCGCCCACAGCCTGGTAAAGAAACCTTTGATCGGCTCCCAGTTATTGGCCACCATGGCCAACGGGGTCCAGGACAAGGTACTTTTGAACCATTCCCACACCTCCCCCAGCGTCTTTTTTGGTTCGTCCCATAGCCGGGTAAAAAAGCCCTTTATCGGTTCCCAATTCTTGTAAATAAGATAGGCCGCCCCCGCGATCGCGGTAACAGTCAACCCGATGGGGTTCAGCAGCAACGCGCGGCCAATGAGGGCGATGCCACGGCCGACGAGCGGCAACGCGGTGCGCAGCCGGTTGAACACGAGCAAGGTGTTCAGGACGCCACCCTTCAGAAACGTGAAGGCGTACGCGCCGGCGAGGGTGGCCACCTTCAGGCCGACCAGTGCGGTGACCGTGCCAACGATGACTTTAGTCAGCTTCGGGTTTTCTGTTGCCCAGGTGGCCGTCTTGGATACCACGGGCCCCAACGTGCCCATCAGGCTATTGAGCGTAGGGAGCAGTACCGAACCCAGGTTAACCGCGAGCTCCGCCAATCGATTTTTTGCGATTGTGGCTTGCGCGGCCGTCGTTTCCATGCGCGCAGCAAACTCCCGGCCCATGCTGCCCTTGGCCGCTTCGCCGTTGGCAAGCTCGAGTTGACGGTGCAGTTCGCCCACACCTGTGACAAGCTTGACCAGTTTGGGCGCATGTTCGCGTCCGAACAGTTGCACAAGCAGACCCAGGTGGTCTTTCGGGTTGCGCTTTGAAATCGCCTCAAACACCTTTTGCATGGTGCCCATGGCATCGGTTTGCATCCCGGACTGCACTTTAGTCAGCGAAAGGCCGATCTCGCCGATGGCCTCTTTAAACTGCTTCGTGCCTTTCGTAGCCGCAGCCAGGCGCGCAAACATCGCGTTGACCGAAGTACTGGATGTTTCGGACGACTCGCCCAAGGTCAACAGCGTGGAGCCCAGCGCGGCCATTTCCTTGCCGGTGATCTTGACGGCTCCCGCCACACCCCCGGTGCGTTGCAGGAAGTCGATAATGTCGCCACCCTTGGAGATGGCGTTGTCGTCTAGGTAGTTGATCGTATCGGCCAGTTCGGTGATTCTTGGAATGGGGATCTTGTACAGGTTGGCGATTTTGCCCATGTTTTCCGCGAGCTCGCCTTCGGGTAGTTCGAACGCCGTGGACATCTGCGACGTAGCGCGTACGAAGTCCAGAACCTCGTCCGAGGCCACACCCATGCGCAAGCCCGCGGCCACCATTTCGGCGATCGCGTTGGTCGAGACTGGCAATTCCCGGCCGAGCTGCTGGATGCCGGCGGCCATATCGTAGTATTTCTTGGTCAGCTTCCCGGACGCGTCGCGCGCGCCGTCCAACTGCTTGGCGACGCCCAGCATAGCGGTTTCAAAGCTGACGGCCATGAGTACGGGGCCGGCTGCGGCGGCGCCCAGCGCGACGGTGTCGAACATCTGGCCGCGCAGCTCGCCGCGGCGCGAAATGTTGGCGGTGCGCGCGTTGTTCAGCCGCAGGGCCCGATCTTGCGCTTTACGCAGGCGCTCGAGCTCCTTTGTAACGCTGGCGTACTTGGCGCGCAGGCCATCGACGTTCTTGCCGAGCTTGCCGAAGGTTTGGATGGAGTTGCCCAGCAGACGCTGCTCTTTACTCAGTCGCGTGACGCCGCGACCCAGGCTGGTTAAGTGCTTTTCGGTGGACGAGAACGCGCTTTTAAGGCCGCTCGTTATCGAGCCGCCTATGGTAATGGTCGTATTTAAGCGCTTGTTAGCCATCTTTTCGTAACCCGTCGAGCCACCAAAGGAAGCGGGAAATCGACATCCCTAGAATCTCCGCCGCAGACCAGCCGGTGTAGCTGGCTAAAGCAAGTACGCCCTGGCGAAGCTTGGGCGCACTTAATCGATAAAACCCTCGAAGGCTTCCTTCAGACGTTTGAAGTCGCGAAGCGTCAGGCTTTTGATTTCGTCTGGGGTAATGCCGCACAGATTGGCGATGTAGGTGCAATCGGCCTCGCCATCCTCGGCGTTCATCTTTTCCGAGGCCAACTGGTCCGCAACGGTCGGTTCGCGCATCGTGAGCTGATTCGCATCGATGCCGTTGATCTTGACGGCCCGGTTCAGGGTGATGACGGTGTGGCCATCTCCCTTTTTAAGGTAGTCGGGGGTTGCTTCGGTTTTTGCCATGTTTACATTCCCAGCGCCGCGCGCGTCGCCTCCATAAGATCCACGCCGTTGAGCACCTGGATCATGTTCTCAACGTCGATGTCGTGAATCACCGTGCCGCCGTGTTCGAGCTTGTAGTAGCTCAGGTTCATGCTGATCTTGAGCGACACCTTGTCGCCGGCCTTGGTGGTGCCTGGATCGATTTCGGTGACCTTGCCCGTCATCGTGTGCACAACGGGGGTAATCGTGCCGTCATACGACTCGATGGCCTGGCGCAAGACGAACGGCGTCTGCGTGCCTTCGACTACGTTGAACATGGCCAGGATGTTGCGGTCGTACGCGATCAGGGTAAAGTCGGAGTCCATCGCCTCCATACCCATCGTGAGCTTGATTGGTGCGATCATGCCCCCGCCGCGGAACTCTTCGGTTTTAAGAGTTAGCTTGGGGGGCGTGAACTCTTCGGCTTGGCCGGCGTAACCACGGCCATCGACGAAGACATTGAAATTCTTGATTACGTCGCGCGCTGCCATTAGAAGATCTCCTGGACGTAGTTATCGACGAGGTGGGAGCGGAACGTAATATGTTCTGCCGGGTACACTGGGGTGAAGTCAAAATCGAAATAGACCTTGCCTTGCGTGATCTGGTCGGGGGTGTTCAGGTCGGGGTCAATCCAGCACTGTCCGCCCAAGATGGCGCCCTTGGCAACCAGGCTGCGCAGGTAGCGATTCACACCCTCGATGACGTCGGTCACGTAGTTCTTGGTGATGCCACGGTCGACCGCCCAGAGGTGGGCTTGCTGCAGAGACTCATTAATCATGTCGGCGCTGCGCACGACACACAGGAAGGCCCACTTGGGATCCGACGAGCAGGTACGGTTACCCCAGGTGCGAAAGCCGTCCAGTCGAACGATGGTTGCGACTTCCTTCTCGTTCAGCAGGTTGGCGCGACAATTGGCGTCCCCGAGCTTGAAGTCGATGGCACGGGTCGTGCCCTGAATGCCGTTGATCTCCATGTTCGAAGGGGACCACCACCAGCCGCGGTCGTTGTCCGATTTAGCGATCAGGCCAGCCCATACCGCGCTGCCCCAGGCTTGCACAAGGTTGCCGTCGCCGTCGGTTTTGATGACCTTGGGATCCGTCACGAAAACGCGCTTGGAGCCGAAGTCGCCCCGGTAGGCGATCGCGTCCGCGTCGTTGGTGTTCGGGCCGTCGGTCAGGATCACTGCGCGCAAACGTTCTGCGATGCCGACCAGTTCCGAGGCGACCGCATTGGCTACATCGCCGGTAGTGGCGGTGGCAGTTGCGCCAGTGCCGTCGCCGGTGAGGGTTACGGTAGGCGCCGAGGTGTAGCCGCTGCCTGGTTTGACGATGCGGATCTCGCTCACGGCATCACCGGTCAGGATGGCGATCGCTTCCGCGCCGGTGCCCACGCCGGAAATTGAAACGGTGGGGGCGACGGTGTAATCGCTGCCGCCGGCCGATACGCTGATGGACGTGACGCCGTTCGTGCTGCGTGTTTGGGTGAACCCGGGGGCGATAAGTATTTTCGGGGCGAAGCCGACGATGTTCTCAGCACCGACGAAAGCATGCACACCCTCGTATTGGCCGGTGATCGCATCCACGCCGCCCAGCATATTGGCAGTGGTTTCGGCTTCCGTTTCACCTTCCTCGATGCGGACCACGATGACGACGGCGCCGACCTGGTCAAAGATGGTGTCCATTGCCGAGGGCAGGGTGCCTTCTCCGGCGCCGGTCATGTCCAAGGCTGCAGCTTCACGGCGCGAGCCTGCGATCAGCACAGGGGTGTTGATGGGGAATTTAGTTGCGTCGGCATCCGGTGCGGTACCGATCAGACCGATTACGCTTGAACGTACTGTCTGGATCGGCCGCGGGCCAGAGTCAATGTCGAGGACTTCGACGCCATGCAGGAACGTATCGGCCATTGCTTTTTTCCTGAAAATAGAAAAGAGTGATGGCCGTATTCTGTGGCTCGGCTGGCCCTAAATCCTCTTGGTGGATTTCCGCCTTATGCGTCCGGCGCAATGGGCCAGGCCACAGCCAGTGGGTACTCTGCCTGGGTGGGCACACGGCTGACCAGCACGCGGTAGGTGCGCCACGCGTTGTAGTCGATAGTTTCCTGCTCAGTGGCGATGCCCAGATCTACTGCATCCTGCAGCGGTAAGATTTTGGTGCTGGCGCGTGCCGTTTCACTAGCGACCTTGGCGTCTACCTGTGCCTTGGTCTGTTCGTACGCCAATTGGTCAAGCGCGCTTTGGTCTGCAAACCAGGCACCATCGACCCAGGTGTGCAGGGCGGAAGGTCGGGGGATGGTAGTCAGCCACGCCGGTACCGGGCCCAGGCCGTTGTAGTTTTCGCCGATTTCGAATTTGCCGCCGTCTGTGGTGCTGTAGAGATCAGCCTTGCGGTTGTCTTCTTTGATCGTCCACTGGCCGGTGGTTTCCTCGCCCCATCGTAAAAAATCAAGCACAGGGTGCAACGGAGATTCCCATACGGCTACGCTGCCGGCTGGTATGGACGGCACGGGCACACTTACCCCGAGATTTGGCTTGTCGATCATCGACTGGGTGTATAGATAAATGCCACCGGCGTCAGTTTGGTAGAACGATTTGAGGGTGGGCTCCATGGCGTTGTCCTGTGTATCCATCAATAAAGCGTCACAGTGCGCCATCGGAGCCGTGTTTTCCTCTTGGTGGTTTTCCGCGGACGGCTAAATTGCCGCCAAGCGGTCTGCCAGCTCAGACGGATCGGGGTGGTAATACCTCATTAACATCCGAGTGTCCCGATGCCCGGAGATTTTCGCGAGCTCGTGAGCGTGAAAGTGCGGCGCCATGGTCGAAATCGCCTCGTGCCGAAGATCATGCAGGCGAAGATCGGTAAAAAGTTTTGGGTTCGGCTGGATGCCGTGCGCCTGGCAAAGACCCTCATATCGGCATCGCGCGCGACGTGTCGCCCGAGAAAACAAGCGCGTCAGGCTGCCAGCCGAGACGGGGAATACTGGCCCGGTTGCACCCTGGACGTGGACACTTCTGAGCACCTGCAACGCGCTGGGCGAAAGTGGCACGGTACGATGATGCCCGTTTTTGGTGTCGGGCAGGTGGACGGTGCGGGCTGCGAAATCCACATATTTCCAGTCCAGACTCGCCACTTCGCCGCGGCGCATCGCGGTTTTCGCCGCCACCTGAAACGCCACTGGGCCATACTTCGATCGCGTCTCCCGAAGGATCCAATCCAGCTCGTTGCCATCGATGCCGGGGATTCCCACGCCCGGAAACAGCCGGCGCTCCCGGGCATCGCGCACTTTCGGTTTGCGGATCATCTTGACCGGGTTTTCAAGCTTGCGATACCCCCATTCAATTTGCGCGGTCGTGTAGACATGCGACAGCAGCGCCAGCCGACGAACGACTGTTGAGGGCTTGCGCCGAGTGAGCCACGCGTCACGAACCGCCGCCACCTGGGGCCCTGAAACTTTGCTCATCGACCAGTCAGCGTACTCGGTGGCCTGCCACATTCTCGCCAGCGACCTATCGTTACCGATGCCGCATTTCTTCGTCGGGCTGATCTCATCGACGTATCGATCCAGCCCTTGGCGCAGCGTCGGAACTGCGGGGCGATTGAAACGGAACAGGGAGTGCAGGTGTGGCTTCATGGTCATGTCCTTGTGGAGAGAAGGTAAAACCATGATGCCAAATCGGCCTCCCTATTTTCAAGGGGTTTAGCGTTGCAGTGCAGCAAAACCGAGCGTTTATGGATCGAAAAATTCGATCTAATTTAAGACACGCAAATCGATGGCCGTCGATCTAATCTTGCGTGGGTTGCATAACATTAGTGCTACATCAAGAGACCGGAAACCCCGATGACATTTTTTTTTCTCGGCTTTTACCCGACGCGAGAAAAATGTTATGTGGCCCTGACACTGCAAATGCGAGGCTGCTTGGTTCGAAGCAACTGGAAGCATACAAATCCCATGCGCATTCATCTGGCGCGGGTGGAGCCGGTACGTCAATCGGAGTGACTTTAGGGTCTTCTCTTGTCGCAGCAACAGGTACAGGGACGGGGTCGAGCGGAGGGACAGAAACTCGTGGCGTAAATACAGCTTTTAATCCAGTAATTAATTTATAAAATAATCACAGGATTCAACGCCATATTCACCGAGCGAGTTTCCGCTCCGCCTGAATTTGATGTCGCCCCACCCGTGATCGCCCCACTTGTATTGATGACTTGTTGCGGCGTTCCTGATTGAGCGCCGACGGACTGAAGAATCGGGTGATTATGTGATTTGTAATCATCCAGTTGTTTCGAACCAAGCAGCCTCGCATTTGCAGTGTCAGCGTCAGTCCCGGTGAAGCGCAAGAACATGTCGCGCATATCGGGCGCCTTCCAGTTTCCTGAGCCCATATCGGCGATCATGTATTCGCCGGCCTTCCAGCTGGCCAAGGGCACGACAAGCCCTGACTCTTGGAATCGAGCTATCAGACCAGCATGCGCCGCCGTCGTCCAGGTGCCGCCCACCGCACTTACTTGGAACGGCAGTGGGGAAGGTGTCCAGCCGTACTCCAACCGCCCGCATTTTGGCGACCGGTATCCTGTGAAGTACGCGGTTTCGGTCCACCATAGCTCACCCAGGCCCACGACGTGCACAACGGGCGCCACGTTGGTGCTGGGTACGGAAGTAAAGTACGGAATGACCTTCAGGTCGGCCATAACTTCCGCGGCGGTCTTCAGCACGACGCCCCCGGTGCCGTCGCCGGTCAGGTACGAGCCCGCGGTCAATGTATCGCGTCCGGTGCCGCCAAACTTAACACCCAGCACGCCCGCGGCGGCCGCGTCCATGTCCAGATTGCTTTCAAGCTGCTCTTTTAGGTACGCCGTGCGGTTTGCGAGGTCTTTGGCTTGTTGGTTCGAGATGCCGCTGGGGCCGCCAAGCACTGGATCAGAAGTTTCTATCTGGTAAACCCCGGCGGTCCAGGTTGCGGTTTCTGTAAGATTCGCCATGGTTAAGCGCTCCCGTAGTTATAGGTTCCGTCGTACTTCGCGGACTTGTTGTAGCGAATCGGCACGGCTTGGTATTCAAGACTGACAAGTTCGCTTCGTGCGGGGGCGATGCCCTCGAGCATGTTGCGTATCGTCGCGGCCTGGTCGTTGGTAATGGCGGCGTTCAGGATCACGGTGTAGGTCGCCCAGGTGCTTTCGGTGTCGCCGCCGTAGATGTACAGGCCGTCATATAGCTTGGATCCGTCATAGCGCAGCAGGCCCACGTTTTCGAGGATCTCGATTTCGCCCAGGCCAAGCAGCCGGAATATCTCCCGGATTGACCAGATCGTGCCTTTCTTGCGGTGGATCTGCGCCGCGCGCGAAATCAAGGCCCTTTTGGCCGATTCGCTTTCGGCGTAGCTCCAGCCTTCCTCGTCAGCGATCGAGAAGGCCCAGGCTAGCCAGGGCAGCAGCTCGGCCGGGCAGCGCTCCGGGCTCCACAGATCCCGAATCGCGATAGGCACGTTAACGGCCTGGCCGGATACCTGCTCGATGTCTCGCTCGAGCTGGGTCGCGTTGCGGGGCAGGACCGAGCGAAATTCACTCATGTGCCCCCCCCCGTCAATATTTCGATTGCCGTGCAGTAGGCCGCCTCGTTCCAGTCGATGGCGATTTCTGCCGTCGGGGAGGTCAGTTCCACGTTCTGGACACCCTCCTGGTGCAGCGCGGCGTAGATACCCGATAAGGTGATATCCAAGCCCAGGCGATGCATTGACGCGGCGTAGGCCTCAATGGCCTTTTGTGCCTGCTCGAGCACGACGGCGGAGTCCGGGCCCGGGTAAAAGGTCAGCGTGGCCTCGATGGTGTAGGGGACGATGGTGGCGGCCACGACAGAAACCGTGTCGTTCAAGGGTCGTACGTCTTCAGCGTTTAGGGTCGCGGTTACCGCATCAAGCACTTCGGTGGCGGGGGTGCCATCGCCCAGGCGGGACAACACGGCCACGGCGACTGTACCGGGTATTGGCCGGCTTACTGACGCGTCCTTGACCTGCCCATGCGCGCCCAGTGTGTGGAAGATGTAGGCGCCTATCGGCCCCGCGACGGAGAACCCTTCGAAGGAGAGCTGCACACGCCGCCGTAAGGATTCATCATCCTCGTACACGTCGAAGGTGGGAGGGATAGCGTTCGGGTCGCCAGGCGTGACCAGCAAGCGCGCTATGTTGTAGTTCGCGGCGATCTGGTCTAGATCCGTGCCCATGGCGTAGGCCAGCATGACCCCCTTGGCGGCTTCGTTCACCCGATTGCGGTGGTGCAGCGACAGATAGCTGACGGCCTGCAGCACCTTGACGGCTGGGTCCGATTCAACCAGGGCGGAATACGATGGGTCAAGCGCGACCAGGTCAGCAAGCACCTGCTGGAATATTTGCTCAAAATCCAGCGTTTCTACGATGCCAGGAAAGGGCAGGCGGGAGAGATCGACCGCAGTGAAAGCGCCAGCCATATCAGTTCACCACCAGACCGTCGACGGCGATGGCGCTGCCGTCCGGCTTGTAGATACCGTACGCCGTGAGCTCCAGTTGACCCGTGCCGTAGCCTGACGCGATAACCCGAGTTAACGCAAAGCGAGGTTCCCATCGGCGAATGGCTTCAGCCGTGGCGGCGTAGATCTGCAGCATGGTTTCTTGGTTCCCGGGGGCGTCGACGAGCTGGTATAGACGCGAACCGTAATCGCGACGCTTTACCCGACTGCCCAAGGGCGTCGTTAGAATATCGCGCAAAGACTGACGTAGATGGTCGATGCCGTCCAGTGCTTTGCCGGTGGTT
>Ga0182735_1002025_pt1 | contig 12796 bp, 15 predicted proteins | sample eDN5th30CKraftMG_FD_128524 | JGI IMG/M metagenome (GOLD analysis project Ga0182735, IMG submission 128524) | Enriched Miracle-Growth compost microbial communities from Emeryville, California, USA - eDNA 5th pass 30_C Kraft MG (version 2) (version 2) ... | reverse complement strand
ACGATCTGCCAGGCCGCCGCGCCCAGCGTCTTGGGCGGCGCCGCGCTGGCGTGCATCGGGTTGCCACCGTGGCCGGGCCGGCGCAGTTCGCGCCACATCTTCCAGCACACCCACAAAAGCAGGATGCCGCCCGCGAGCAAGAGACCGACAATCTGCAGGAGCTGCGTGGTGAGGCCGGCGAACACCATGCGCAGCAGCGTGGCGGCGCCGATACCGATCAGGATCGCCTTGGCGCGCTGCTCCTTTGGCAAACCCGCCGCGGCAAGGCCGATGACGATGGCATTGTCGCCAGCCAACACGAGATCGATCAGGATGACCTGAAAAAGAGCGGTGAGAACGTCGGGTGTAATAAAGTCGAACATAAGCCGGGCTCCTTGGCTGTGCGAAGGAGCAGCACCGGCATATCCATCACTCGCGCCGCGGCCGGACAGCCGCCGATGCGAAGATCGACACAGTCTCGACCGCCAACGTCAAAACACATGGTCGCCTGCGGGCGATCATGAATCATACATCTGGAACGATCAGGACAGAGACAGGGCCACTCCCACTATGTCCAGTCCGACATCGCAGCGTTTCGCTGCCAGAGGGGCCCGGGCTGGTCTCTGAAAATTAGTCCGTCTTTCCTCCTAGTGCAAGCCGAAACGGCTGCCGAACAGATGTTCGAACAGTTCCACGGCATGTTCGGGATCGGCCAGCACCGACGCCGAGATGCCGATGATGGCGAACGCCCCGGCTACGTCCCAGAGCGACAGATTGCGCGAATTGCGCCCGCTCTTCAGGAACCAGGCAATGGTCGCCACAAGCAAGGCGCTGACGAAGAACATCAGGCTCAACGCCATCATCGTCAGTTCCGAGCCGATCATCCGCACGACCAGCAGGGCCAGCACGGTCATCGCGACAGTGAGTGTCGTCAGGGTTGCGACAGGCCGCCTCAGTTCAGCAAGCCTGCGTTTCCACCCGTCACGGCGTTCGATGGACGCAATCATCTCGCCCTCTTTCTTTCGGGCTGCGAAATGCAACGTCCCGCCCGTCAAGAGAAGCAGGACGCCTCCCGAACAGGGATCACATCGATCCCGATGTCATCATCCAATAATGTATCGTATGGCTGGACAACGCGGTCTTCCGCCGCGTGTCATCAGGACGCGGCGCGACTCACGCGCGCGTGATGCGCCGGTGCATCGAAGTGTCGCTGGAACCAAGAATGAAAATCAGCCGCCGACGCGCAGCACCTGCCCGACCACGGGCGTCGCGGTGGTCCATGCCGATGCCGCGCGGCGCGCGAGCTCGGCGATCAGCGCATCGGCCTGCGCCGCCATGCGATCGGGCGCCATGATGACGAGACGTTCGAGCGCCCAGCGATAGGACGAGACGCGCTGCTCGACGCATTGCTGCGCCCACTGCACCACCAGCACGTTCTCGCGCATCCGCGCCTGCGCATCCGCACGCTCGCGCGGCGACAGATCGCCGATGTAACCCAGCGCCTTGTTGCGCTTGACGTCGAGGTCGTTGAGTTTCACCGCGAGCGGAATGAACTGGTCGAGCATGGTGAGGTCGTTGCGTACGTCCTCCATCAGCCCCTGATAGGAAGACGCCTGCGAGCGGTGCGGCTCGTCGATCATCTTGCGGCCGTAAGACGTGCGGTCGAACACCACCTTCTTGCGCCAGGGCGCGGGAAGCCGCTCGTAGTCGCCGAACACGCCTTTCCACGCCGGGCGCGAATGCGGCGGCTCGATGAAGTAATAGGCCATGTCGCGCAGCGCGCGCTCATCGTCGGTCAGAAGAAACGCGGATGCGCGTCCGCCAAGGGCTTCGGTCGCTTCCGCGCCGACCCATTGATGCATGTCCTGATGGTAGAGCGCCTGGCGGGTGCGGCCGAAATCATCGCCGACGCAACCGAGCCCGAACACCAGCGGCAAAACGAAAAGTGGAGTGCACATCCGAACGGCCGCTCAGGTTGCAGACAAGCGCCGGAAAATCCGGCGCGCAAAGATCAGGACCGCGCCCGCCGTCGGCGGCGGCGGCCCGGCGCCGTCCCCTCTTCCGGTCCACGGTCCCCGCTGGTTTCTTCAACGTGCCGCTCGATCCGGACGACGGGAAGGATCAGCACGGTCGCTGTCGCCTCACGCGGGGCCGATCCCATGTTTGTCTCCGCGCGCCGCGACGCCGCATCCGCCGGAAATTCAAGAATGGTGCCCATCGATACTGTCTCCTCGTCACGACATCACTGGCTCGTGACAAGGAGCATTAGAATCACGCATGGTTAATGGTGTCTTAAAGTCCCGGCCCGGGTATTTGGGTTTTCAGTGCTGCCGATGATTGCAGGATTAACCGTTCGGTAATCTTAACTGCGCGTTAAAAAAGCCGCTCTAGATTTAACAGATCGCCTTTCAACGCTTGCCGGTTTGCATGAGTACGCCTCCTCCCTTTCAAGGCTTCGATGGCCTGATGTCTTTGTCCCAGCGCACGGGCGTCGACATTCGCCCGACGCTGCTGCGCGTGCTGACCGACCTTTATGTGCAAACGCCCGACCACACCGCGGACGAAGAACGCCAGTTCACCGAACTGACCACGCGGCTGCTCGACGAAGTCGATGACGCCACGCGCGCGGTGGTCCGCGCCAAGCTCGCGATCTATCCGAAGACGCCGCGCGACATCCGCCGCAAGCTGATGATTCCGCCGCCGCCGCTTTATCCGCGCCATTCAGCGCCGCCGTTGCAGCCCGCGCAGGAGGAAGCCGATCCCGTGACGGTGGCAGCGCCGCCGCTTGCGCCGCCCGAGCGGCCGCTGCCGGTGCTGTCGATGAAGCCGCAGGATGCCTCTTCCCTCATTGAAATGTTCACCGCCGCGCCTTCAAAAGAACGCGCGAAAATCCTCGAGAACCTGCTGGACGCGCCGCTGAAGCCCTCCGCCAAGGTCGATCCGAAGCGCGCCGCCCGCGCGCTCGCGGCCCTCGAAGGCGCCGCGATGGTCGCCGATACGCAAGCCTTCATGATCGAGCTGGCCGATGCGCTGATCCTGCCCGCGAGCGTTGCGAAGGAGATCGTCGCCGACCCGCTCGGCGAGCCGCTCGCCTGCGCGATGAAAGCGCTCGGCATGGATGCGGATGCCTTCCAGCGCGTGCTGCTGTTCCTCAATCCCGCCATCGGCGCGTCCGTCATGGATGTCTATCGTCTGGCGCGGATGTACGACGTGCTGAGCGAGCGGGTCGCGCTCATCATGCTGGCTGCGTGGCGCGGCTCATCGATCGTCGCCACGCGCGCCAGGCACAAGCCGGTTCTGTACGATGGCGAACGCCAGCGCGCGCGCACCGCGCCCCTCGCCCAGCCGCTGTCGCCTGCGGTTGAGAACGAGCAGCGCAAAGAGCGATCTTGAAGAAAGACATATTCCGATTCGTCATTGCCGGGCTTGACCCGGCAATCCACCCCTTTTCAAAAGATGGATGCGCGGATCAAGTCCGCGCATGACGAATGGTGGATGATCGCAGACCTCACCCCTTCGCCAGATCGAGCAGGTGCCGCCCCTTGCGGTCCTCGACCTCGACGATCCAGGCATCGGGATCGAAGTCGACCTCGCGCTTCAGGCGCGCTTCCACGGCCTGCTCCTCCAGGGGCTGCGCGGTGGAAGCCACGAAAGCCCGGTCGGAAGGCTGCGCCTCGTCATAGGATGTCTGCGGCGCGGGCGAAAACAGCGTCGCGGTGCCGTCGAGCAGCGCGAGCTTGACGAAGACCGCGCCCGCCTCTTCCGCGCCACGCCGGCGCACGGCGGCGAAGATGCCCTCGCCTTGCAGGCGGCGCAGATAGGCCGACACCCAGATCGCGGATTTCAGTCTCATACGCAGGTGATAGGCGATCCGCGTGACCTAAGCCAGCGCGATGTAGAGCAATCCAACTTACCCAGAATGGTCATGCGGGCTTGACCCGCGCATCCATCAAAAAAAGAGTCGTTTCAAGGAAGATGGATTGCCGGGTCAAGCCCGGCAATGACAGGCCTCGTTTCCATCAAGAGCAAGGCGATCAGTTGATCGCCTTGCCCGTCAACTTCGCCATCTCATGCAGCAGCCAGTCGGAGATCTGCCCGGTCTGCGCATGGCGGCGGTCGGCCTCGAACTTGCGGATCGCCGCCTTGGTGTCCGCGCCGATCGTGCCGTTCGCCTTCAACTGGCCGTAGCCGTAATCGGTCAGCACGCGCTGCACCGAGATGACGCGGTGATTGGCGCTGATCAGATCGCCAAGCGGGTCCTTGTGCGCAGGCACGGAAGCCGGCGGACGCGTCACGGCAGGCGCAGGCGCAGGCTTGGCCGGTGCAATCGCCACCATCGGCTTGGGATCGATCACATTGGCGGGCTGGGCGTCGATCTCGGCGGGGCGCGGACGCGGCAACGGCTGCGCCGGTGCCGCCACCGACATCTCGACCGGCATCGCGCCGAACATCGGCGACGGGTGATGGCCGGGCTGCAGGAACATCGCGTTGACGACGATCGCCGTCATTGCTCCGGCGGCGACCACGCCCGCCAAGGTGTCCTTCGGGCTGTGCAGCAGCGCCCGCATCAGCAGGTTCGGCTCCTGCTCGATCTCGATCGCTGCTGCCTTGGCGCGGCGCTTGCGGCGCGGCTTGTCGTCATCCATCGGAGCACCCTTACGCAATTTTCTTCACCGGCGTTGTCTTGTTCTCGGTCTTGGCCTCGGCGCGCGGCGCCGGGGCCAGGGTTGTGATATTGCTCGGCTTGATCGCCGGCGTGAAAATCATCGGCAGCCGCACCGAAACAGTGGTGCCACGATCGAGTTCGCTCTCGACCTTCATCTGGCCGCCGTGCAGCGATACGAGGTTCTTGACGATGGAGAGCCCGAGGCCGGTGCCTTCATGGCGGCCCTGATAGCTCGCGCCCGCCTGGAAGAACGGATTGCCGAGACGCGCCAGATCGTCCTTGCCGATGCCGATGCCGGTATCGGTGACGCGGAGCGCCAGTTCGCGGCCCTCGACCTGCGCGGAGACGGTGACCGAGCCGCCCTCGCCCGTGAACTTGATCGCGTTCGACAACAGGTTCAGCAAAATCTGCTTGAAGGCACGCGCGTCGCCCGTCATCTGCGGCAGATCGGACGGCATGCGGGTCGCAAGATCGATGCCGTTGTCACGCGCCTTGAGCACCATCAGGTTGCAGCAGCTCGAAAGCGCCTCGCGCGGCGCGAACGGCTCCGACACCAATTCGAACTTGCCGCTTTCCATCTTCGACATGTCGAGGATGCCGTTGACGACGGACAACAGGTGTAGGCCGGATTCGTTGATGAGCCCGGCATATTCGCGGCGGCGCGCGGCATCGAGCTTCATCTCGTCCTCGCGCGCGATCATCTCGGAGAAGCCGATGATGGCATTGAGCGGCGTGCGCAGTTCGTGACTCATGGTGGCGAGGAAACGGGACTTCGACGCGCCCGCCTGCTCGGCTTCCTGCCGCGCGGCTTCCAGCGCCTGCTCTTGCATCTTGCGTTCGGTGACGTCGCGCATCACCGACACCACCTCGAACGTGCCGTTGGCGTGATCCTGCGTCGGCTCCAGCGGGCGGCAGCGCATCTCCACCCACGCGAACTCGGGCCCGCGCGGGCTTTCGCGGCGGACGCGGAATTCGACGCTGCCGGTTTCGCCGCCACGCGCGGCATCCGACAACGCGGTGAGGTAGCGCGGACGGTCCGCGACATGCACGCGGTCGAACAATCCGTGCAGCAACAGCGTCGGGCCAGGCACGCCCAGCAGCACTTCGGCCGCCGGCGAGATGAAGTTCAGGTCGCCGTTGGCGCGATGGCGCGCGATCACATCTGAAATGTTGCGCGCGAGCAGCCGGTAACGGCGCTCCTCCACCGCCAGAAGATGCTTGCTGGTGCGGGCGAGCGATTCCGCGCCGAACGCAAGACCCGCCGCATAAACCGTCGCCATCGCGATGCACAGCCCGGTGAACAGCGAGGCAAGATCGCCGGAGACGTGCGAGGGCGGCAGCGCATTCATCGATTCCAGGACCACGAGCGTCAGCGCGCAGCCGAGCGCAAGCGCGACTGCCGCCGTCACCACGCGCCGCGACGCCGACAGCGCCGCTTCGAGCGGCACCGCGATCAGCCAGATCGCCGCGAACGAGGAAATGCCGCCGGTCTGCACCGACACCGCGAACACCAGAGCGGCAAGCGATACGGACGACAGGATGTGCGCCGTCTCGAACCGGCCGGTGCGCGAGAGGAACCAGGAAATCAGGATCGGCGAAATGAACCAGGTGAGGATCATCACCTCGATCGCGGAAGGCGCGCCGCGCGCGGCGAGATACACCGGCACGCCGCTGACGATCGCGAGACCGCCGCCCATGCGCAGAGCGATGAACGCCCGATGACGGGCGCTCGCCATCGCGTCGCCTCTCACCGAGGGATGCAGCAGCGAATCCAGATGCTCGCGCAGGATCTTGAAAAGTGTCACTTGGTACTCACACCACCGGGGCCGCCAAAGGCGGGCCGGCAAGCCCCCACTTGTTGTTTCGCGGGATCGTGTCAGAGCGAAATTAAGCGAACACTAAGGCAACCGCTTCAACTCGCATGCGAGCCTGTGCGCGCGCCTTTTGCGGGGATTTTGCGCCTGTATTTGCCGGTGATGGTGAACGTATCGTTTCACCACGCATCCGCTTATGGTTTCGAAATGGTGGACGCCCGTTGTCAGCGGCGATTCCACCTGCGTTTTCGTCAATCGAATATTTACGCCATCCGAAACGATTCAAATTTTACGCAAATTTAGCCGTCCCAAAACACTCAAGATTTATCCGCCGGTGGTTTAACGCACCCAACAAGGCCGCGTCAGGAGAGCGCGGCTCGACGGGGATGCGTGATGTTCTTCCTGCTGCGAATGGCCTTCTGGCTCGGTCTGGTGCTCGTGCTGTTGCCGCGCGACAAGGCTCCCGATTCCGACAAGGGACCACAGGTCAGCGCGAGCGAAGCCGTGCTCGCCGCAACCGCCGCCGTGTCCGACATGTCGCAATTCTGCACGCGCCAGCCCGCGGCATGCGCGGTGGGCGGACAGGCCGCGACCGTGGTCGGCGAGCGCGCGCAGGCCGGTGCGAAAAAAGTCTACGAGATGCTGACGGAGCGCTCGGACAAGAACGACAAGCCCGAGCAGGCCGAGCCCACTGAGAAGCCTCAGGCTGCGCCGGACAATAAGACGGTCGAGAAGCCGAAGAAGGGCAAGCACGGCGCCAGCCGCAAGAACCCGGATCACACCGGCTCCATCAATTCCGCCGACGATGCCAACCCGTTCCCGGATACGCTGACGCAGGCCGATCTTGCGATCACATGGAATGACCCGCAGGTCTCGTGGGACGGCCCGCAGCCCTGACGCTGCGCGGCGTCTTCAGCGCGCATGTTTTGGCGGAAAATTCCGCTGAAACTCTCGCTTTTCACCGTCCACGGTCTCATATAAGCCGTACCGGTCAGCGCCAAGCGCGCGGCCTTTTTCACCATTACGGCAATATCGGCATGACCACGATCGACGACATCCGCGAGAATTTCGAACTGCTTGAGGACTGGGACGATCGCTATCGCTATGTGATCGAACTCGGCCGCACGCTGGAGCCGATGCCGGAGGCCGAGCACAACGCCGAGAACAAGGTGCAGGGCTGCACCAGCCAGGTCTGGCTGGCGCGCAAGGACGACCGCGATTCCGACGGCGAGCCTGTCCTGCGCTATCGCGGCGACAGCGACGCCCATATTGTGCGCGGGCTGGTCGCGATTATCCTGACGCTGTTTTCGGGCAAGAAGGCGAAGGATATTCTCACCACCGACGCGCTGGCGCTGTTCGACGAGTTCGGCTTCCGCGAACACCTCACGCCGCAACGCTCCAACGGCCTGCGCGCGATGGTGGACCGCATCAAATCCGATGCGCGCAGGGCCATTGAAGCGAAGGTTTGAGAAGCGAAGGTCTGACTTTTCGATTTACCTCATGCCGCCGTCGGGCTTGCTGCGGCCCTTGCCGGGAATGCTGGCGCTTTGCTGCTGAGGCCGCCCGGTCTTCGGCTTTCTGATGTTGTCCGGCTGCTTTTTCTCAGGCGGAAACTCGACTTGAGTGATCTCGATCTCGTCCATTGTCCGTCCTCCTCATGGGTGCGGAATCAACCGCTTGGCGGGTCGAACGTTCCCCGCGCGGTTCCCGCTTCATGTCGTGAAAGCGGCATCCTCAGCGAGCCATGTGCGGACATGCGCCGACTCGCGCGGACGCATCTCGAGCCCGTAATGCCGCGCGAGACGATCCAGCGCGAGCTGCAGCACCACTTTCGCCGAGCGCGCGGGCCAGCCGCGTTCGCGCTCGACATCTTCCAGCCCGCGCAGAAAGCAGCACACATCCATCAGCACGCCGGACAGTTCCGGCCCGCACGCCTCCAGCGCCAGCCGCACCCGCTGGCGCGCGGCGATCACCGCATCCGTCATCGTGCCCGCATCGCCGCCGCCACAATTCTTGCCCCGCGCGACGCCCGACCAGCTCGACGTGACGCGCGGCGCGAGATGGCCGCGGGTGAAATCCGCGCGCAGCTTCTCGCCAGCGACGAACTGGGTGTGGCCAATCATCGTGCGCCCGTCACGGCCCTTGCGGCGCGCCAGCCACGCCAGCGGGCTTTCGCTGTCGTTAACGGTGACGCGAGCGATGCCGCTCTCGGTCATGATCTCGCGCGACGCCAGCGTGAGATGCTCGGCGCGCTTGGCATCGATGCCGGGCGCGGGCTCAGACATTCTCGTATTGGAACTGCGATGCGCTTTCATCGGCCGCCCTCCGTTCGCGCGCAGCGCCGCTCCAGCGCCGCGATCCGGCGGTCGAACCAGACATCCTCGCGCCGCTCCTCGATCACGCGGCAGGCATAGGCCACCGTGGTGCGGTCGCGATGAAACAGCTGCCCGATCCCCTCGAAACTCAGCGCGAAGCCGACATGGCACAGATACATCGCGACCTGCCGCGCCAACGAGGCGCGTTGCGAACCGCGCGAGCCGAACGCCAGTTCGTCCGCGGTGACGCCGAAATCGGCGATCACGCATCGGGAGACGCGGCGGCGGATGGCTTCGGGGTTGGAGGACGGCGTGGCGGAACGCGGCGGGGAAACGGCGGCTTGACTGGGCAGCATTGGGCGACCTCGTTAGGATTTTATACCTACACCCTAACGCAGTTTTTGCAACCGGGAATATCTGTCCCCATCCGGCAACTATTCCTCTGAAGACCCCATTATGTCGTCCCCGCGCAGGCGGGGACCCACACTTTAACTGCGTGCGATAAGGCACAGCCCGCCATCACTCCCCATTGTGAGGAGCGTAAGCGACGAAGCAATCCAGCTTTCAAAGATTTTTCTGGGCCCCGCCTGCGCGGGGACGACGGCGGAGAGATTCACCAAGGAGGCGATGCCCAAGCCTACCGCTTGGTCCGGCGGCGCTGCTGGCCGAGGCCCATCTTCCTCGCGAGTTGCGAGCGCGCCACCGCGTAGTTCGGCGCCACCATCGGATAGTCCGCAGGCAGGCCCCACTTCTCGCGATACTGCTCCGGGCTCATGTTGTACTGGCTGCGCAGATGCCGCTTCAGCGACTTGAAGCGTTTGCCGTCCTCCAGACAGACCAGATATTCCGAGGTCATCGATTTTTTCACCGACACCGCGGGCCGCGCGGTCTCGGCGGGCGCATCCGCGCCGTTCGCCACGCGCAACAAGGCGGCGTGGACCTGCGCGATCAGCGCCGGAATGTCGGCCGGCGCGACCGTGTTGTTGCTGACATAGGCCGAGACGATGCCCGCCGCCATCTCGACGAAATCCTTGCCGGCCGGCTCACCCATGCAGCGCTCGCGATGTTCGATAAAGGGGCCGCATCGGCCCTCATGACATCGCAAAGATTAGGCGAGCCGATCCGGTGGAGGCAAGATCGATCGGCCGCCCATGCCCCGAATGTGCGCGGCGTTGTCAGCGCCGGTCGAGATGCGCGCGCAGTTCGTCGATCGATTCAAACCGCACCGTGCCTTCCGGCAGTTGCGCTTCGATCGAGCCGTCCGAATACAGCGAATAGGCCATCGCATCGACCACGCCGGATTTCACCACGGTGACCTCAGGCTGAGGCTCGCGGCGCGGCGGCTCCTCGCGGCGCGAAGGCGGCGTGAACTGGCGGCGCGGCCGCAACGGATGGCGCGGCTCGCCTGTCAGATCGCCTTCCGGCGCGGCGGGCCGCTCAGCCTGCGTCCATGGCGGCTCGAACAATTCCTCTTCCCGACGCGGCGCCGGCTCCGCCTCGGCGGCATCGGGCGCGGCTTCCTTGCGGCGACGGGACGAAAACAAGAAATCGCGGCGCGGTTTCTCGGCGGCGGGCTCGGTTCGCTCCGGTCGCGGCGGGAAAGGCGCGCGCTCCGGCAGCGGAAATTCGAATTCGTTCTCCGGCGGGGTATTGGCCGCAGGCTCGTCGCGCGGAAACAGGAAATCGCCGTTCGCGGGCGTGCGCGGCGCCTGTCGCGGCGGAGCGTCGGGCATCACCGGCGCGGGCGGCGGCACTTCGGCCACCACGATCTCCTCGATCTCAGCTTGCTCCACGCCGCGCGGCACGCCGCCGAGGCGGCGGGAGAGTTGCTTCACCTCGCGGGTGAGGACGCCAAGCCCGATCAGGATCAGCCCGGTCGAGGACACAACCGTGCCACACAGGATCATGGTGTTGCCGAAGGAGAATTCCTTGATGGGAATTCCGAACAGGATGGCCAGCACGCCCGCGCAAAACACCAGTGTTCCGGCCAGCAACAACGCAATCATCACTTAAACTCCAGGCTGCCGCCTCGGGGGCGCGCAGCTCGATACGACACAAGACTGTTTCAGACTTGTCTTATGAAAGGTAATTTTTCCTTATTAGTTCCCAAAAAGTACAAGAATACCAATACTTTCCCCTGCCCGCAGGACCTTCGGGGCCCGCGCGCATTTTCCCTCAACGCCCGGCAAACCCTTATTGTTGCAACGTTTTAGGAAAATTAAGCCATAATCGCCGACTATGGCTCCGGCCGAGAGCACCGGAAAACGGCTTGCTCCAACAAGCGTAACCTCATCATGGCATCGGTCACGGCATCCGGATTCGAACTCCCTCTCCGGCGGCCACTGGATCAGACCTGCGACATGCTCGCCTGCGCCACCTTGGCGGTGGTCGCGTGCATCGCGCTCCTCACCTTCCGCGATTACGGGCTTGGCTGGGACGACTACACCCACGCCGAATACGCCGACCTTCTGCTGAAGATGTTCGGCTCCGGCTTCAGGGACAAGAGCGCGCTCTCCTTCGCCAACCTCTATATGTACGGCGGCGGCTTCGACATGATCGCCGCGCTCCTGCACAAAATCGTCCCGCTCGGCTTGTTCGACACCCGCCGCCTTGTCGGCGCGATCGTCGGCCTGATCGGCCTTGCGCTGACATGGCGGGTGACGCGCCGCGTCGGCGGACCGCTTGCGGGCCTCGCAGCACTTCTTCTGCTCGCGCTGTGCCCGACCTTCTACGGCCACATGTTCATGAACCCGAAGGACCCGCCATTCGCGGTCGCGATGGTCGTGATGCTGCTCGGCCTCGTGCGGCTCGCGCAGGATTATCCGTCGCCCTCGCCGCAGACGGTGCTGATCCTCGGCCTCGGCGCGGGACTGTCGCTCGGCACCCGCGTGCTCGGCGGCTTCGGCCTTGTCTATGCCTTGCTCGCTTTCATTCCGATCTGGCGCGAGGACATCGCAACATTCGGATGGCGCGAGAGTTTCTTTCGCTTCGTGCGCACCTGCTATCTGCTGCTGCCGGGCCTTTTCTTCGGCTATCTCGTGATGGGCCTGATCTGGCCGTGGTCGATCATCGAACCCGCCAACCCGCTGCGGGCCGTCACCTACTTCTCCGATTTCTTCGAGAAGCCATGGAAGGAATTGTTCGACGGCGCGATGGTGTCGGTGCCGGACATGCCGTGGTCGTATCTGCCGACGCTGTTCGCGTTACAGATGCCGGAGATCTTTATCGCGCTTTGCCTCGGCGGCCTTGCCATGACGATTGCCGCAGCTACGCGGCGCAGCGATGCCCGCCGCACCACGATCTATCTCATGATCGCGCTGGCGGCCTTTCTTCCGCTGGCCATTGCCGTGGTGAAACGGCCCGCGCTCTACAACGGCATCCGCCATTTCATCTTCGTCATTCCGCCGATGGCGATCCTCGGCGGCCTCGCCTTCGGCCGCCTGATCGAATGGCTGGGCCGCAACGAGCGCCGCCGCAACTGGCAATTCACACTCTGCGCGCTGTTCACCGCGGGCCTGACGATGCCGCTGGTGGAGATGGTGCGACTGCATCCGTACCAGTACACATACTTCAACGATGTCGCCGGAACGGTGCGGGAAGCCGACAGCCGCTTCATGCTAGATTACTGGGGCCTCGCGCTGAAGCAGGCGTCCAACACGCTGCGCGAGCAGATCATCGCGCGGCAGGAAATTCCGCCCGCCAACCGCAAATGGAAGGTGGCGGTGTGCGGCCCGCAGCGCCCGGCGCAGGTCGCGCTCGGCCCCGACTTCTCGATCGGCTGGGACAGCCATTCGGCCGATTTCGCGATGAGCCTTGGCGAATTCTATTGCAAGGGTCTGCCCGCTCCGATCTACGCCGAGGTCAAACGCGACGGCGTGGTGTATGCCCGCGTCTACGACATCCGTGGCGAGAGCATCGCGAGCCTGCTGGCGATTCCGCCGCCGTAAGCAGCGGCTTGACCTTGCCGCGCGGCAGGGTAGATTCAGTCATCACCCTCTACACAATTCAAACGCCGTCCAATT
>Ga0182735_1002022_pt1 | contig 12813 bp, 11 predicted proteins | sample eDN5th30CKraftMG_FD_128524 | JGI IMG/M metagenome (GOLD analysis project Ga0182735, IMG submission 128524) | Enriched Miracle-Growth compost microbial communities from Emeryville, California, USA - eDNA 5th pass 30_C Kraft MG (version 2) (version 2) ... | reverse complement strand
CCCCCCGCGATCCACAAGGCGCTCAGCAACAGCAACAAAAGCGTCGAAGCAGCGCTCCATCTACGCAGAAAGGCGGGCCGAACGACCATATTCACGGCCTTACATCGCCAAAGGCTCTGGCAATCAAGCAGAGCAAGCCACCGTTGTCATCATTCATGCAAAAGCATGCCTGTCGGCGCCGGTCACTTCGTGCAGAACCTCATCTATCACCTGTGACATGCGCTGCATGTCATCAGGCGTCAGTGTCGGGTGGACAAGGAACATGAGGCTCTTTTCCCCGAGTTCCTTCGCTTCGGGCAGCGGGTCATGCGGCCGCCAGCCTGTGCCTTCGAACGCCTTCTCCAGATAGACCTCCGAACAGGAACCCTGAAAGCAGGGAATCCCGCGAGCGGTCATTTCCTTGACCACTCGATCCCGCGACCAATCCGCAGGCAAATTTTCCGGCCGAATGTAGGCGTAATATTTATAGTAGGCGTGAACCGACCCTTCCTCCCAACCGCCGCTGTCTGTGGCTGGTGGTCCGCTCAACCTGACGATCCCTTGATCGCCCGAAAAGGGCGCCAGCGCCTCATGAAGGAGCCTTGCATTGTTGGTGCGCGCCTCTGTCCACTCCGCCATCTGTCGCAGTTGAATACGACCGATGACCGCTTGCATCTCCAGCATCCGCCAATTGGTACCGATGCTTTCGTGCAGCCAGCGAAACCCAGGCGGATGATCCCGTTCGTAGACGGCTTCCCAGCTTTTGCCATGGTCCTTGAAAGACCACATGCATGACCAAAGGTCACGATCGTTGCAGGTCACCATACCGCCTTCGCCACCGGTGGTCATGATCTTGTCCTGACAGAACGACCAGGCTCCCACATGGCCAATGGACCCGACGCTGCGCCCCTTATACCGTGCACCATGCGCTTGCGCGCAATCCTCGATCACCTTAAAGCCATGGAGCTCAGCCAGTTCCATGATCGGGTCCATGTCGCAAGGCCAACCCGCCAGATGCACCGCGATGACCGCCTTCGTACGAGGACTCAGGACGGCGGCGATAGTTTCGGCGGACAGATTGCCGTTGATCGGATCGACATCCGCAAAAACCGGTGTGGCACCCGCATTGGCAACGCAGGAGATCGACGCAATGAAGGTGCGCGGCGTAACGATCACCTCATCCCCCGGCCCAATGCCGAGCCCAACAAGTGCAAGATCGAGCGCCACAGTCCCGTTCGCTACAGCAATTGCATGGTCAGCTTCGGCCCAGCACGCGAACTCGCGCTCGAATGCGCGGCATTCTTCGCCCGTCCAGTAATTGACGCGCCCGCTCGACAAGACCGCCGAGACCGCTTCAATTTCTTCGCGCGAATAGGCCGGCCAAGGTGCGACGCCCTGATTCAGCATACCAGTTCCTTCTCAAGCTGCCGCGCGGGGATGCCAACGACCGTCGTGTTAGGGGGAACGTCCTTCGTGACCACGGCGCCAGCGCCAACCGTCGCCCCCCTTCCAATCGTCAACGGATGGCCTGGGCAGCCCTGCTTGATGACCGCGCCGGACCCGATATAAGCATGGTCCTCTATCACGATATTGCCATTGCATTTGACACCCGGTGCGAAGGTGACAAAATCCCCTATGACGCAATCATGCTCGACGTAGGAATAAAGATTGGCATGAAAGCATCGGCCAATGCGGATATTTGACGTCAGAGTGACAAAGGGCGAAAGAATCGCTCCTTCTCCTATGACGACATCATGCATTTCCACGACATTCTGCGCTCGGGCTTCAAACAGGGGAATCTTCGCATTCGCGCACTTTTCCGCAAGCTTGGCGCGCACCCCGGAATTGGCAATGGCGATGCAAACACTCTTTTCGGCAGGATTGGCACGGAAAGCATCCCACGACACGATGGGATAGCCGTTTGCCTCGCTCATCGGCGCGTCATCGATAAACACGAGGTCTGCGTCTTGGCCATAGCGTGCGCGAACGATAGGCATCACCCCCCGTCCGCAACCGCTCGCTCCATATACGCCCAGCAAGGGTTTCATATCTCATTTCCCTGGAATTTCGGCATCGTTGCTTCGCCCACGGCACTGATGCCGTCGCGCGCGACCACCTTGAGCACCGTCAGCATGAGGATCTTGAGATCGAGCCAGAAAGTTTGATGATCGACATACCAGATGTCCAACGCCAGCTTCTCCGGCCAATCGAGAGCATTGCGGCCGTTGACCTGGGCCCATCCGGTTATGCCCGGCCGCAATTCGTGCCGGCGCAGCTGCTCCATCGAATAGCGCGGCAGATATTCCATGAGCAGAGGGCGAGGCCCAACCAGGCTCATGTCACCCTTCAAAACATTCCACAATTCCGGCAATTCATCGAGGCTGGTCGCACGCAAAAAACGACCGAAGCGAGTCAATCGCTCAGCATCGCTGAGCGGCTGCCCTGCAGAGTCGTGCGCGTCTCGCATCGTGCGGAATTTGTACATCGTAAACGGAAGGCCATGCAATCCGGGCCTCTCTTGTGCGAATAAAATCGGACTCCCCATCCGCATCCGAATAGCTATCCCGGTTGCCAGAATCACTGGCGACAAAAGGACGAGCGCCCCAAATGCGCATACGATATCCATCAGCCTTTTCACCGAGCGATCTTTCCAGGTATGTTCATTGCTTCGAGCATTGAAGCTGTGACCTTTTCAGAGCAATATTTTTCACGCACGATATCCAGCGACCGTTTCGCCATTCCATCTATCATCTCTGGACAAGAAAGAAAACGAAGCATTGCATCAGCTAATGCATCCCCATTCCTTGCAGGAATAAGCAACCCATTGTGGCCGTCGACAACAGTTTCGCGACAGCCCGGTGCATCTGTCGTGATAATGGGGCGTCCCGTCGCCATCGCCTCGAGAACAGTGCGGGGGGTACCTTCGCGATAGCTCGGCAAGACAAAGACATGAGCTTCTGCGAGATATGGCCGAACATCCGCTTGTTCACCGTGCCACACGATATCGCCACGTGCAGTCCAGTTCTCAACCTCCTCCCGCGAAATTGCATCGGGATTAGGGTCAAGGCCGCCAACAAGGTGAAATGCAGCCCCTGGGTGAGTCTGTCGCACAATTGCGGCGGCTGCCGCATACTCACGGACCCCTTTATCCCCCAATAGACGAGCAATCATCAAAAACCGCAAGGGACCTTCCGGCAACGGATGCATCGGATAACTGTCTAGGTCTACACCTGATCCATTAACTACCATGGTCGGTATTCGGTCCGGGATAAGCCCGAGCTCTCGAAACAAAGCAAGGTCGTCTGGATTCTGGAAGAATATTCCATGCGTGCGGGACAGCGCGAATCGATAGAGTATCTTCACCACTCGCTGGACTCGCGCTCGCATGCGCGTCGCCTTACCAGTGAAAGCATATCCTAACCCGGTAATCATTGCATATCGTCGCGGCACACCCGCAACCCACGCTGCTAAAGTACCCCAAACAACCGGTTTGATCGTATACCCAAGCACCAAATCTGGCCTTGTATGGTGCATTAGCCTCACTAACGCGACCAAGGCCCGCAAGTCCGACACTGGATTGAGGCCTGCCCGAGATATCGGAACCGAATGCGGATGAACGCCGATGGAGTCCAATCTCGCAACTACGCTGTCATTATCGTGCACTGCTGCTGCAGCGGCATGAACTTCACACCCAGCGTCACGCAAACCGCGCAGCAAGGGCTCACGAAAATTGACTAGGGACTGGGCCAGACCTCCGATCAGCATAAAGCGCGGATAAAATGACATAAATTAAATACCTTTGTCCTCGGTTCGAATAATTCTCAAACCCAGTTAAAGCGGATCGTTCGAAAGAACGGATGTCCCACTTCGAACTCACAAGCTATTTTAAGCAAAAACGAAAATTGGCTACGAATTGTGTCGAGTATCCAGTATTATGATCTATTCATACTCAACCACCATTAGCAATGATCGCACCATTTGGGTCACCTAAACGAGCGGGACTTCTCACCGCCAGTCTCCCCACTACGTGCATTATCAGGACTACTAGGAAGAAAGATATTACTAGTTGTCGGATATCGCCTATGTAAAAGGTATTTGCACAAATAAATGATCCGTAAAAAATCATTTCTCTGCCCCCTGCGATTTTATAAAGCGCCGAACGAGAAAAAATTCTGAACGTCATCCGATAAAAGAAGCCTGATACAATTATACCTATATAAGGAAATTGCGCGTGCCCGAACGCCACGTAGCCGGGGGGAACGATGGATTCGTTTATACCCAGTATCGCATACGTATTAAAATAAGTTAGGGAATTACCAAAATCTATACCAAAAACTCGAAAATAGAACAAAAATCCCTGAATATAGTCATAGAAATATCTCTGACCTGCAACAGATATAAGGTCATCCGCGTATATCATTGAAACCAGTGGGTGAGCCAAGTTAGAAAAAACGTCATCTCCGTCCAACGATTCAAATCTATACAGATCAAAAATACTATGGAAATCTCCCAGAACGATTACCTTATATATTAGTTCTTTTCCGTTAATTATAATCGGAAAGAGCAGCAATATCGCAAGGGGCAACGTAGCTACCAATACCTTCGGAGATAGCCGAAAAACGAAAATAAGAGATAGAATAATTGTCAAAGATAACGTCGTTCTCCCCGGCGAAGCCAAACAGTAGCCAATCACAATCAACGTAATGCAAACTAAAGCCAGCGCTTTCCATCTTGCCGCAATACACAAAAAGAACGCTGAAATCATTAGGGTAGTCGAAACGATGGAAATTAGAAATAATAAATGATTTCCCTCATCCAATCCTTTTCTAACATTATATAGATCATCGCTGCTAGGCGCAAACGCTCGATAGAACGCAAAACACACCATTCCGGCGAAGAAAATTAAGAATACCGATTTTCTATTTACTTCATATGCCGGCGACTCAGCCACGCTATCACTAGACGCTTTTCGCCTAATGACATTGACCAAATCCGGGAGAAAATAGCCAAGAACAAATATCGCTATCGCCGCGGACGCCCTTATAACGCCAGGACTATCCACATTTACAAATTTCAGCCCGTAAAAGAACCCCCCGCAGAAAGTGAGCATATACAATGGAATTAAATAGAATACGGAAATGAATATCACAGACAGCTTGACGAATACTTCGTCTTCTTTCTTCCGATAAGCGACGAATATCGCAGCAAGAATTGCGGATATGCCAAATATAATGATATATCGAATGAAATCAGCCATCGTCTTATGCCAGGATACCTTAGAAAAATCTTGATGACTATGAAGGAAACACGTCAAACCTTTTCTGATATCAGGCTCAGCGCCGTCCTCACACGCTGTTCGTACTCTGTTACGCCGTCAAGTTCACAATCATTCACATAGCGCTTCGTAACGCGCGATTTAAATGCATCAAAGCTCCCAACGACCCTCGCGGGGCTACCAACAGCAACGCTATTATCTGGTATGTTGCCTGTTACAATCGATCCCGCTCCAATAACAACGTTTGATCCGATCGTGACTCCAGGTAGAATTACAGCATTGACACCAATAAAAACATCATTGCCTATTTCCACGGGGGCATAATAAAAATATCGTCTGCCTTTCTGATTTCTTACAAGTATCGTACTTCCATCATGCGTCAGGATCTTGACACCTGCAGTAATCGTAACTCGATCACCAATGTGAATTAGGAATGGCTCTGTTCCAAATTGTTGGATATATATCCGGCAATCCCTCCCAACCTTCACACCTTTGTGACGTGCGAACGCAACGCCACCCCAAATTCTGAAAATCAAAGAACCGACGACATAGGCCGGAATTGATTTCAATGTGTGAATCAACCTCGACATTTCTATGTTCCACCTTCGTTCATCATTAACATGCCATCCAAACAGCGCGATATGCCGAGATCATCGTCTGAATAGAGAACTCATCTTTGACTCTCGCACGAGATATTGATTTTCGGATGTTCCGCCTTTCCTGGTCGTCCATTAGCGAAATCGCGTCCACTATCGCGTTGGACATCATGCTTGGATTTTGGCGATCAACAATCCAACCAGTGCCCCCGATAATATGTCTCGCATCCCCCACATCCGTGGAGATGCACGGCGTCCCGCATGACATCGCTTCAATTATAACGTTACCGAATGCTTCGTTTTTGGAGGGAAGCACATGAATATCCAGTAGGTTCATAATATGCGGGATGTCACGGCGCGGACCGACCAAAAATACATTGTCCTCGATTCCCAAATCCGTGATGGCTGTAGACAAATCTCGGTTCGCCGGATCACAGCCGACACCAACCAGAATCGCCTGCAATTCGACTCTTCGTGCCGCAAGCGCGATTGCCTTCAGAAGGGTCGCATGGTCCTTTTCGGGTGTCCATCGAGCTACACACCCGATCGTTGGAATACCGGGCTTAATCCCAAATTCATCCGTTAATTCTTCAACCTTTTGACGGTCCGGATAATAAACTCCCGTGTCACAACCATTGTAGATGACGGTAAACTTTGATGCATACCCTTTGGACAAATGAACTTCAGTCACCTTGTTGCTTATAGCGATAATTTTCCGCGGTACTACGTGCGAGACAATAGCACAGATTCGGTCAATCAATCGCGTCGTCGATTTTGAGTCATCGAATGACAAACTCGCATGGCGTAGGCTCCAAATGATACGCCTGCTGCCGGCGAAATATGCGACGAGACCTCCTATTAGGTTCGCATGATACATCCACGTCTGAACAACGTTCGGACGGATAGAACGCACTAACTTCCAGAGATCACGTATAGTTTTGTAGGAAATCCGACCTCTCGGGGCGTAGAGGCAATGTACGTCTACCCCAGCCTCCTTTAAAAGAGGACCGTATTTTCCTTCGTCCATCATAGATATGACGATATGTCTGTTCTGTGTATCATTGAGACAGATTCGATAGAGGACACCTTCCGCCCCCCCATCATTCAATCCCGTGATAATATGCAGTACCGATCTCATGACGGTCTATCTGCTGATTTTAGGGCAAACGTACCGAGATGAAATATGGTGGGATTTATCCCTAAACGCCTTTTCACAAAAAATGCTTGCATTAGCGCCTTTGCTGTATGGGTGACCGCGAAAGCACTAGCAGCTCCCAGGGCGAGATACTTCGGCGCCAGTACAAAGAGAAGTGCTAGATACAACGCAGCGCCAATAATCGCGATGAAAACTAGAATCCGATGCGCACCCGACATCGACAACAACACTCCGGTGGGTCCGGTCAGAGCATTTGCGGCGTGGCCAATGAGTAGAATCCATGTGACCAACAATGCACCGTCATACCGATTGCCGAACAAAATTGAGATAAAATGATCACCAAACACACACATAAACAATACGAGGATAAAGCATGCGCTAGTCGATAGAATGGAGTACTCCCACGAACTGGCGCGAACCCGTTTATAATCTCCCAGTTCAGCTGCTTCCGCGATTGGTGGCGCTACGATGCGGTCAAGAACCATCACCGGTGCCGCAGCCAATGCAGCTACTCTGGTGGCCGCGATGTAGATGCCAGTCGATGCGAAATCTGTGATCATCCCGATAATGAGAATATCTGCATTCTTGAGGATGATGTTTAAAAAGTTAGTTACCCACATCGATCGCATTAAATCGTCATGTGATCTTGTTTCGATTTCAATCGACGGTAGAGAAAGGATGTCCTTCTCTCTCCATCGGACAAATACTATTGTCGCTCCCATAGAAGTGAAGAGAGTGATCGCTAAGTTTGCCCACAGCATCGCTTGAGGTGCTATGCTGCCCGTCAATGCAACGCTCGCGGCAACTAGGATCAAAATACCGGACTTAATAATGTTTTCGGGTGCTTCTGCGAGCCAAATTGCCCCATAGGCCAACGCAAGAGAGCGTCGAATTTCAGCTAAGGCTAGAACGATCACTAGTAAAGATCCAGCCATCATAACCTGGGCGTCCAGACCTTCAGTACGTCCCACCACGAGCGCGAGAGCAAGCAATATCGCAGCGGCCAACGTCGCACGAACGCTGACTGCTTTAATGGCACGGATAACGAGAAAACGAATTTCACCTATTCTGTGAAGTCGAATTTTCGCCGGGACTGCTTTCAATAGTACCCATTCGTGACCGGCCTTTGCCAGCAGAGCCGCAACAGTGATCCAAGTCATAAAATAGCTATAGGACCCGAACGAGTCAGGCCCCATAAACCGCGCCATCAACGCTTGGGACAGAAACAAGCAAGCCATCCCCATTCCCACGGGAATGGTTTTGCTAATCAAGCTTGCTAGCTTCGGCGAATTGCCGGTCATTCAAAGCCTCAGGTCGCTTTTGGCCGCAGGCAGCACGTTCTTCAAATCATATAGGATATGACCAAGCCGCCCCCAATGCCGGATACCATCTGCGCCAAGATTGGCGAACTCCTGATGCGCCACAGCAAGGACGATCCCGTCATAACCGCCAGCTGCGGGTTTCGCGATTAGCTCAACACCATATTCGTGGCGCGCCTCATCCGCATCAGCCCACGGATCATGGATATCGACTGTAATGCCATATTCCTGCAGCTCGCTTACCACATCGACGACGCGGGTATTACGGAGATCGGGACAATTTTCCTTGAAGGTCAGCCCCATCACCAAGACTCTTGAGCCGTTCACCTGGATCCGTTGCTTGAGCATGGCTTTGACAAGCTGCTCGGCAACATAGGCCCCCATACCGTCATTCAAACGTCGCCCGGCGAGAATGATCTCCGGATGATAGCCGATCGCTTCCGCCTTATGGGTGAGATAATAGGGATCCACGCCGATACAATGGCCTCCAACGAGGCCGGGACGAAATGGCAGGAAGTTCCATTTCGTGCCTGCAGCGTTCAGCACCGCTTCGGTGTCAATGCCCATCCGATTAAAGATGATTGCGAGCTCATTGATCAGGGCGATATTAAGATCGCGTTGGGTGTTCTCGATCACTTTGGCCGCTTCAGCGACGCTGATAGATTCTGCCTTATAAGTGCCCGCAGTGATGATTGATGCATAAAGCCGATCCAGCAAATCGGCAACCTCCGGGGTAGAGCCTGATGTAACCTTCCTGATCGACGGGAGACGATGCTCCTTGTCACCCGGATTGATACGCTCGGGGCTATAGCCGCAGAAGAAATCACGATTGTATTTCAGCCCGGACCACCGTTCGAGCACCGGAACGCAATCTTCCTCCGTTGCGCCCGGATAAACGGTAGACTCGTAGACCACGATGTCACCCCGCTTCAGCACCTTCCCAACCGTTTCCGACGCTTTGATCAGCGGCGTCAGATCGGGCCGTCGATGAGCGTCAATCGGTGTCGGCACCGTAACGATATAGAGATTGCAGTTCTCGATATCGGTGGGATCTGTGGAAAAGCGCAGGTGCCTGGCAGCGGCCAGTTCCTCAGCATCGGTCTCCAGCGTGCTATCCTCACCTCGACGAAGCGCATCTATGCGTTGCTGGTTGATATCGAAACCGACAACCGATCGGATACGACCGAACTCCACCGCCAGCGGGAGGCCAACATAACCCAGCCCGACGACAGCGATTTTGAGGTCATCCAGCGAGCTCGGCGCAACCAGGTCAACCATTTCCACGTTCATTTCCCTTTATACTCCCGGAACCAGGCAACGAACTTGGCGATGCCGTCACGAAAATCTGTCGCGGGCCGATAGCCCGTAAGCCGCTCAAGCAGGGATGCGTCAGCCCAGGTAGCGGGGACATCTCCTGCCTGCATCGGCATGTAATTGCGGATAGCCTTGATCCCGACGCTTGCTTCGATAGCTTCTATGAAGTCGAGCAATCGTACCTTGTCGTTGTTACCGATATTGACGATACGAAATGGCGCCACAGGACTTAACGAGTCGCCTTCAAGAATATCGTGCCGTGAAGCGGGTCGTTCAGGTACAGCATCGACCAATAACCGAATCGCGCGGACAAGATCGTCGACATATGTGAAGTCGCGATACATATCGCCATGATTGTAGATATCGATTGGACGACCGTCCAACATCGCATCCACAAACTTGTAGAGCGCGAGATCGGGGCGGCCCCAGGGGCCATATACGGTGAAGAAGCGGAACATCGTGGTCGGCAAGTTCCACAGATGCGCATAAGCATGCGCCATCGACTCATTCGCCTTCTTGGTCGCCGCATAAATGGTAAGTTGCGTGTCAGCCTTTTCGGTTTCCGTAAACGGCATGTCCTCGTTTGCGCCGTAAACCGATGATGTTGATGCCATCAACAGATGCTGCACAGCATTGCGGCGCGCCGCTTCCATGACATTGAAAGTGCCGATAACATTACTGTCAAGATAAGCGCGCGGATTTTCAAGGCTGTAGCGCACGCCGGCCTGCGCAGCGAGATGGATAATGACATCCGGCTGAAACGCATCGATGGTCGCATCGAGCAATGCCTGATCCTCGAGCATACCCTCAGTCGCAGTGAAATTATGATGATTGCCCAAATGCTCGTGGCGGGCCCGCTTCAGATTGACATCATAATAGTCCGTAATGCCATCATAACCGGCAACAACGAATCCTTCCTCAAGCAGGAGCTTGGAAAGATGAAATCCGATAAATCCGGCCGTTCCGGTTACAAATATCCGTCTACTCGACGCGCTGTCTATTTGCATAAATTCTACCTGATTACTCTCAAATCACTTAGGATGCGGACGATATCTGCAAGGAACCGCCCCTATTATATTCTGGAACAAGATATCTGAGCATTTGAGTGGATTTGTTCACGTCACCGTTGCTTAGGAAATGCTCAAGATTAGCCAGATCATCCGCCAGCTGCTTCCAGGGGTGCACCGCTTCACGCGCCTGCATGATCCGCGAATGAGCAGTGGGCGCGGGGTTGTCGCCAATCAAAAGCTCTTCATATAGCTTCTCGCCGGGTCGAAGGCCTACCTCGACAATGTCGATATCGCCGCCAGGCGTCACCTCGTCCCTCACGGAGAGTCCCGATAGCCTCACCATCGTTTCGGCTAGATCCACGATCCGCACGGGCTGTCCCATGTCGAGGACGAACACTTCGCCGCCCAAGGCCATGCCGCCGGCCTGAATCACGAGTTGCGCAGCTTCCGGAATTGTCATGAAATAGCGAGTGACCTCCCGGTGCGTGATCGTCACCGGACCACCGGCGGCAATCTGCGCCTTGAAAAGGGGCACGACCGACCCGCTCGATCCCAGTACATTGCCGAAGCGCACCATGGTAAATAGGGTGTTCTTCTGCTCTTGCGCTCGAGCCTGGAGGATGAGTTCACAAACCCGCTTGGACGCGCCCATGACGTTGGTCGGCCGCACCGCCTTGTCGGTGCTCACCAGAATGAAGCGTTTGACGCCCACCGCTTCAGCGGCAAGTGTGCAATGCAGCGTACTGAAGATATTGTTCCGCAAGCCCGCAATCGGGTTGCTCTCCACGAGCGGCACATGTTTGTAGGCTGCAGCGTGATAGACGCTTTCGGGCTGCCAACGACGGAAGATGCGGAATACAGAATCACGGTCGGCGACGTCAGCAAGCTCCGGGACGATCTCGACGTCATGTCCCTCCTGAGAGGCCAGCTCACGCAACTCGCGCTCTATGGCATACAGAAAATATTCCGACTGTTCGACGAGGATCAGGCGCCGAGGATGCGAGCGAATGATCTGGCGGCAGAGTTCGCTGCCGATAGACCCACCCGCCCCCGTCACCAGGACATTCTTGCTCAGCAAGGAGCGGCCCATCAGCATTTCGTTGGGCGCCACCGCATCGCGGCCCAGCAGATCCTCGACCTGCACGTCGCGAAGATCGCTCACCGTTACATGGCCGTCGATCAGCTGACCGATGCCCGGCAGCATCCTGACGCGAATCTTGCGTGTCTGCAGTGTCGTCACGATCTCGCGCCTGCGGACCCGCAATGCACTTGGAATCGCGAGCAGGACTTCATCCACCTGCCGCTCCTCCAGGATGTGATCGAGCAACGAGGAGTGCCACACTGTAAAACCATCGAGCTGCTGTTGGCTCAGTCGGGGATCGTCATCGACATAGCCTACCAAAGTCAGATGCGGCTCCTGACGCAAGCTGTTAGCCAGCTGCTGGCCGCCGCGCCCCGCGCCATAGATCAAAAGCCGTCGCCGATCTTCCCCATTCCCCCGCGCCAGGTGCAGCAGATCGCTGACGACAAAGCGCATGCTGAGCCGAAGAAACAGCATAAGCAGGAAAAAGATCATGGGATGGAGAAGCGCCGTTGTGCGCGGAACGCCCGATATCTGGATCCATCCAAAAATGATCGTGAGCGGCACCGCCAAAAGAGCGCATGCGTAGAATAGTCTGCCGGACGCCCTGGCACCGGAAAATCGGATCAGATTGCGGTAAATACCCATCCGCCACGCCAAGGGCGCCCAAAAAAGCAGAGCCGTGCCCGCCAGGGTCAGCAACGACTTCCCATCGTTGGGCCACTCGCCCAATCGCAGAGCAAGTGCACTCCATGCCGCACCGAAACAAAGCAACCCGTCAAGACAAAAGACGAGCCATCGCCGAGCCGAGCGCGGCAGCGACGTGAACGCCTCCAGCGCCTCAAGGATAGGGTTGGCCATTTCTTTCGTCATTGCTTGGGCACCTCTCTCGATGTGCTTTTCCGAAAAATGGTTCGATGGTCAGATCGAAGCCGGCAGCGCGGCTGGACGAAGGGCGGAGATCATGCCCATCATTCCACCGTGACCGATTTTGCGAGATTGCGTGGCTGATCCACGTCCGTGCCCTTGGTGACCGCCACATGATAGGCAAGGAGCTGGATCGGGACGCTGTACACCAGGGGT
>Ga0182735_1002020_pt1 | contig 12817 bp, 12 predicted proteins | sample eDN5th30CKraftMG_FD_128524 | JGI IMG/M metagenome (GOLD analysis project Ga0182735, IMG submission 128524) | Enriched Miracle-Growth compost microbial communities from Emeryville, California, USA - eDNA 5th pass 30_C Kraft MG (version 2) (version 2) ... | reverse complement strand
TGACCGGTCCGATGCCCCTCCTCGTCCCGGGCGCGGGGGACGGAGCACTCGCATGAGCCGCGGGCTCGCGCGCGACATCCCCGCGGAGCCGTACGATCCGCGGGAGCCCGTCGTCGCCGTGGTCGCGCTCGGCGCGAACCTCGGCGACCGCGCGGCGACCCTGGCCGCCGCCGTGGAGGACCTGTGGGCGCTGCCGCTCGTCGACGACGTCCGGGTCTCGGAGCCGGTCGACTCGGTCGCCGTCCGTCTCTCGGGGCCCGACCCGGACGCGCCCGCGTACCTCAACGCGGTCGCGCTCGTGACGACGCGGCTCGCGCCGTCGATCCTCCTCTCCTACCTCCACGCGATCGAGGTGCGGCACGGGCGGGAGCGCCGCGAACGGTGGGGCGACCGCACGCTCGACCTCGACCTCGTCGCGTACGGCGACGCGCGCTCCGACGATCCCGCCCTGACGCTCCCGCATCCGCGGGCGGCGGAGCGCGACTTCGTGCTCGCGCCGTGGCTCTCCCTCGACCCGGACGCGGAGCTCCCCGGGCGGGGCCGGGTGGACGCGCTCCTGGCCGGTCTGCGAGGACGCGCATGAGACGCACGAGCGCCGGCATCCTGATCCTGGCCGCCGTGCTCGGCGCGGGCGTCGGGTTCCTGATCGACCAGCTCCTCACCTCGGGCGGGCGCTCGACCTTCACGCCCGTCGCCGGGCTGCCGATCCTCCTCGTGGCGCTCGGCGTCATCGTCGTCGGGCTCGCGATCCCGCTCTACCGGGCGACGCGGGGCCGGACGGCGGCGCCCGTCAACCCGTTCCGGGCGGTGCGGATCGCGATGCTCGCGAAGGCGTCGAGCATCGTCGGCGCGGCCGTCGGCGGGCTCGCGCTGGGGCTGCTCGCCTTCCTCCTCACGCGCCCCGTCGTCCCGTCGATAGGCTCGATGGGGACGATCATCGCGACCGTCGCGTGCGGTGCCGTCCTGGTCGCCGCCGGCCTCGTCGCGGAGCATCTGTGCACCATTCGGAAGGACGACGATGACGAACCTCCCGGAGAAGGAGACGCCGGAGGGGTCCACCACGGGCACTGAGCCGGAGGCGTCGGCACTCGACGAGCGCACGTTCCGCGGCATCCCGCGACCGCGCTCCGCGGCGGGCCTGCCCCTCGGCGACGGCACGTGGCACCAGCTCGCCCGCGGATTCCTCTGGGTGCGGCTCATCTCGACGGGCGCGAGCCTCGTCATCGTGCTGGCGGCGGCGGTCGCGATCTCGCTCGCGACCCGGACGCCGTGGGTGTGGATCCCCGCCGGCGTCGTCCTCGCGATCCTCGTGTGGATCCTGGCGATCACGCCGCGGCAGGTGCGGGCGTTCGGGTACCAGCTGCGCGAGGACGACCTCCTCATGCGGCGCGGGATCGTGTTCCAGCGCATGGTCGCCGTCCCGTACGGGCGGATGCAGCTCGTCGACATCGCGCACGGCCCCCTCGACCGCGGGTTCGGGATCGCTCAGCTCAAGCTCGTGACCGCGGCCGCCGCGACGGGCGTCGTGCTGCCGGGACTCACGCAGGAGGCGGCCGAGGAGCTGCGGGACACGCTCGTCGCGGTCGCCGAGTCCCGCCGGCCGGGCCGGTGAGCGAGCAGCTGCCGCCGCTCCCGGAGCCGTCCGGGCCGCCCGTCGCGGACGCGATCCCGCGCTCGCGGCTGAGCGACGGCGAGTGGCATCGGATGCACCCGCTCACGCCGCTGCTGCGCGGCGGGCTGTTCCTCGTGGTCGTCGCGGGCGTCGTCGTCGCGAACCTGCGCGAGCGCATCGCGGAGTGGTTCCTGCCGTTCCTCGTTCCGGACCTTCCGGACGGGGCGACGCTGCCCGGCGACCCGGTCGACTACGTCCTGTCGCACAACCTCCTGCTCGTGGCGGGGCTCGTCGTGCTGACGGTCGTCGTCGTGCTCGTCGTCCTCTTCTACGTCTCATGGCAGTTCCACACGTTCCGGATCACGGACGACGACGTGGAGGTGCGCAGCGGCGTCCTGTTCCGCACGCACCGGCGGGCGCCGCTCGACCGCGTGCAGGGCGTGAACCTCACCCGGCCGCTCGTCGCGCGGATCCTCGGGCTCGCGAAGCTCGAGGTGATCGGCGCGGGCCTCGACGCGAACGTGCGGCTGGAGTACCTCTCGACGGCGCACGCCGAGACGGTGCGCGCCGACATCCTGCGGCTCGCGTCGGGACGCACCCTCGCCGCGGCCGCCGCGCACGGCGGTGAGGCGCCGTCGTCGCGAGTCGCCTCCGCCGCGTCCGCCGTCAGCGCCGGGATCACGGGGCTCATCGTCGGACCGGAGGAGGCGCTGCCGCCCGAGTCGGTCGTCACGATCCCGCCCGGTCGCGTCGTCGCGTCGCACCTGCTCGGCGGCAGCACCGTCACGCTCGTGCTCCTCATCGCGGCGATCGTCGCGGGCTCGATCCTGGGCACGCCGTGGGTGCTGTTCGCGGTCGTGCCCGCCGTGCTGGGCTTCGCGGCGTACTGGATCCGCAGCATCACCCGCGCCCTGCGGTACTCGATCGCGCCGACGCCCAACGGCGTGCGCATCACGTTCGGGCTGTTCACGACCGTCACGGAGATCCTGCCGCCGGGCCGCGTCCACGCGATCGAGGTGCGCCAGCACCTCCTGTGGCGCCCGGCCGGATGGTGGAGCGTCACGGTGAACCGGCTCTCGGGCCGGGGGATCGAGACGGGCCGCGAGGAGCTCGCGGCCGTGCTCCCGGTGGGGACGCGGGCGGACGTCGAGCGCGTCGTCGCGCTCCTCGCGCCGGGGACCGCGGACGCCGCCGACCTCGTCTTCGCGCGGGGTCTCGACGCGCCGGCCGGCGACGGCGCGTTCCGCACGACACCGCGCCGCGCCGCGATCCTGCGCCCCTTCTCGTGGCGGCGCAACGGATACTCCCTCGCGCCGGGCATGCTCGTGCTGCGGCTCGGGTTCGTCTGGCGTCGCGTCGTGCTGCTGCCCCTCGCGCGGATGCAGAGCATCGCGATCGACCAGGGGCCCGTCGACCGCGTCCTCCGCGTCGCGGGGGTGCGCGCGCACACCGTGCTCGGCCCGGTGTCGGGGCGGATCGGCGCGCTCGACCGTGACGACGCGCTCGAGGCGTGGGCCCGTGCGGAACGCGCCGCCATCGCCGCCGCCGCGGAGGACCGCTCGCACCGGTGGGCCGGATGAGCGCCGCGACCCGCTCGGCGCGGCTGGAGGTGGGGGTCATCGGGGCGGGACGCGTGGGCCCCGTCGTGGGCGCCGCGCTGGCGGGCGCGGGACACGCTCTCGTCGGGATCACGCACGGCTCCGACGACGACCGGGTCGAGGCGATCCTCCCCGGCATCGCGGTGCTCGACGCCGTGGAGATCGCGCACCGGAGCCAGCTCGTCGTGGTCGCGGTGCCGCGCGGAGAGCTGCCCGGGCTCGTGCGCGGGCTCGCCGACGTCGGGGCCTGGCAGCCCGGGAGCCTCGTGCTGCACACCGACGCCGCGCACGGCACAGCCGTGCTCGCCCCCGCCGCGGCGTCCGGCGCGATCCCGCTCGCCGTGCACCCCGCGATCTCGTTCACCGGCACGAGCATCGACCTGCGGCAGCTGACGGCCGCGTACGCCGCCGTCACGGCCCCCGCCCCCGTGCTGCCGATCGCGCAGGCGCTCGCGGTCGAGCTGGGGTGCGAGCCGGTCGTGGTGGCGGAGGAGGACCGCGCGGCGTACGGAGAGGCGATCGCGACGGCGACGGAGTTCTCCCGCTCCATCGTGCGCCAGTCCACGGGCCTCCTCGCGGGCATCGGCTTCGACAACCCCGGTGCGTATCTCTCCGCCCTCGTCCGCTCGACGGTCGACCAGGCGCTCGTCGAGGCGACGGGCCCCGGTTCGCCGGACGATACGATCGTCGGGTGATCCGCTCCATCGACGGGCTCCGCGGTCGACTGAGCGAGGCGAGAGCCCTCGCCCCGGGGCCGGCCCGAGTCGCCCTGGTCTCCACGATGGGGGCCCTGCACGCGGGTCACGTCGATCTCGTCGAACGGGCGCGGGAGCGCGCCGATCTCGTCGTGGTCTCGCTCTTCGTGAACCCCCTGCGCTTCGCCACGACGGCGGAGTTCGAGGAGTACCCCCGCACGCCGGACGAGGACGCGCGCCTGCTCGCGTCGCTCGGCGTCGACGTGGTCTTCGCGCCGGAGCGCGCCGAGCTCCTGCCGCGCGGCTTCGACACCACGAGGGTGACGGCGGGCGATCTGGGCCTGCGCTACGAGGGCCGCACCCGCCCCTTCTACTTCGACGGACTCCTCACCGCCGAGGCGAAGCTCCTCCAGCTCGTGCGCCCCGACGTCGCGGTGTACGGCGAGCGCGACCTGCAGCGCGTCTTCCTCGTGCGGCGCATGGTGCGCGACCTCTTCCTCGACGTCGAGGTCGACGCCGTCCCGACCGTCCGCGGCGGCGACGACCTCCCGGTCTCCTCCCGCGTCGCCCTCCTGAGCGATCGCGACCGGCGCGCCGCCGCCCTGATCCCGCTCGCCCTGGAGGCCGCGGCCGCCAACGCCGACCGCGGCGTCGACGCGTGCATCGCCGCGGCGCAGTCGTCGCTCATGGGCGAGCCCGGCATCGCGCTCGACTACCTCGTGGTCGTGGATCCCGCCACCTTCCTCCCCGTCGACTCGGACCACCGTGGCCGCGCACACGCGCTCATCGCCGCGTCGGTCGGCGGCCACCGCTTCATCGACAACACCGAGATCTCCCTCGGCTGACCCCGCCGCCCGCGCCCGAGGGGGGACGAACGGCCGCCGGCGCCGGCGGGGCGCGGAGGACGCGCCGGTAGACTGTCGAGGATCTCCCGAGGAGCCCCGCCCCGATGACCGACACGCCTTCCGCCCCGCCCGCCGACGAGCTCGTCGAGGACGTCTTCGAGCAGAAGGCCGTCCGTCTCGCGAAGCGCGAGCGCCTCATCGCGGGTCGCGAGGACGCCGCGGGCGGGGCCTACCCCGTGACGCTGCCGATCACCGCGACGATCCCCGCGCTGCGCGAGCGCTACGGCGACCTGGAGGCCGGCGCCGAGACCGGTGTCGACGCTGCGGTCGCGGGCCGCGTGGTGTTCAGTCGCAACACGGGCAAGCTGTGCTTCGCGTCGCTGCAGTCGGGCGACGGCAGCCGCATCCAGGCGATGGTGTCGCTCGCCTCCGTCGGCGAGGAGTCCCTCCAGGAGTGGAAGGACCTCGTCGACCTCGGCGACCACGTCTTCGTCGAGGGCGAGATCGTCTCCAGCCGCCGCGGCGAGCTGTCGATCATGGTCAAGAGCTGGGCGATCGCCGCGAAGGCCCTCCTCCCCCTTCCCAACCTCTACACGGAGCTCAGCGAGGAGAGCCGCGTCCGCAGCCGGTACCTCGACCTGATCGTGCGCGACCAGGCCCGTGACACGGTCCGTGCCCGCGCGACCGTCAACGCGAGCCTCCGCCGCACGTTCGAGGGCCATGGCTTCGTCGAGGTCGAGACGCCGATGCTCCAGGTGCAGCCCGGCGGCGCGACCGCCCGGCCGTTCGTGACGCACTCGAACGCCTTCGACACGGAGCTGTACCTCCGCATCGCCCCCGAGCTCTACCTCAAGCGCGCCGTCGTCGGCGGCATCGACCGCGTGTTCGAGATCAACCGCAACTTCCGCAACGAGGGCGCCGACTCCACCCACAGCCCCGAGTTCGCGATGCTCGAGGCGTACCAGGCGTACACCGACTACAACGGCATCGCCGATCTCACGCAGGAGCTCATCCAGAACGCCGCGGTCGCGGTCACCGGCGGGACGACCGTCACCTGGGCCGACGGGACGGTCTACGACCTCGGCGGCGAATGGGCGCGTCTCTCGATGTACGACTCCCTCTCGGAGGCCGCGGGCCGGCCCGTCACCCCGGAGACGCCGATCGCCGAGCTGCGCACGCTCGCCGCCGAGGCCGGGGTGGAGGAGCCGCCCCACGCGACCCCCGGCAAGCTCGTCGAGGAGCTGTGGGAGCACTTCGTGAAGGGCGGCCTCGACCGCCCGACGTTCGTCATGGACTTCCCCCTCGACACGAGCCCCCTCGTCCGCGAGCACCGCTCCATCCCCGGCGTCGTGGAGAAGTGGGACCTGTACGTGCGCGGCTTCGAGCTCGCGACGGGATACTCCGAGCTCGTCGACCCCGTCATCCAGCGCGAGCGCTTCGTCGAGCAGGCCGCGCTCGCCGCCCGCGGCGACGACGAGGCGATGCGGATCGACGAGGAGTTCCTGCGCGCCCTCGAGCACGGCATGCCGCCGACGGGCGGTATGGGCATGGGCATCGACCGCCTTCTCATGGCGATCACGGGCCTCGGCATCCGCGAGACGATCCTCTTCCCGCTGGTCAAGTAGCCGCCCTCCTCCGTCACGCCGCCGGCCGGAAGGCCCAGTCGGGCAGGTGCCCCGCCGCTGTGAGGGCCACGATGATGCGCGCGAGGCCGTGCCATCGATCGATCTTGAGGGCCCGGCGCGCGTAGACGTCGGCATGGGTCGACCTCCCGAGCGTCCACGACAGCCATCCGCACACCGCCAGGGCGCCGGCGCGCGACCCTCGCGGAGTCACAGCCGCGATGCGTCGCACGAGCGCCAGCGCGCGCAGCAGCCGCTCCGGGTCGGGCCGCGGGCCCTCGCCCCAGACGCGCATCCCCAGCTCGGTCGGGTAGGTATGCCCCGCCTCCCACCGCAGCTGCGCGTCCACCGCGCGGTCGCCGATCTCGCGGCCCCCGACCCATTCGAGGAGCCCGACGTCGCGGGCCGGCGGCTGCGACAGGCACCACGACAGCGTCGCGGCGGCGTAGGCGTCGAGGGAACCGGTATCCCATCCGAGGCTGGCCTCGAAGAACGCGGGGAGGTCGTCGAGCACGTCGAGCGCCGCGATCGCGAGGGGATCGACGCGGCGCGGATCGCCTCCCTCCGCCGCCCCGGCGCGGAGCAGCTGCGTCGCCGAGCGGACGCCCGTGAGCGCGAGGGCGACCCGCTCGCGCTCGGCCGCCTCGACGCTCGGCAGACGCGTGCCGGAGGTCTGGTCGCCGCGGGAGGGCCGCGGCATCCCCTCCGCGGGCATCGCGTCGAGCTCGTCGAGGTCGTGCGTCGTGTGCGGCTCGGAGTACGCGCCCCACGCGTCCTCCGCGACGCACAGCATGTGGACGACGTGCAGGCCGCAGGCATCGGCACGGTCGCTCAGCGCCGCCGCGAGGCCGGAATGCGGCAGGCCCTCCTCGCCGGGCGGGTGCAGCGGGCCGTCCGCGTACGCGACGAGCGCGAAGCCGTCGGCGTCGGCGATGCGGCAGACGAGACCGATGAGATCGGACGCGACGCGCTCGGTCTCCGCGCCGTCGGGCGGGAGGTCGAGCCGCATCGTGCCGAGGCTGCGGCCGGCCTCGAACGGCACGAGCACGAGGCTGCGCCGGGGGCGGAAGCCGAGGAGACGGGGGACGAGGGAGAGGAAGTGCGCTGCGTTCGCGGCCGTGATGATCGTCGTCATGCCTCGACCCTGACGGTCCGGACCGGGGCGGAGGCCGCTCGCACCGGCGGCTGTGGGAAGTCGGCGCGGACGCGGCCCCTGGGGAGGAGAGACGTACCATGGAGTCGTGGAGAACTACTGGGTCGCCCTGCTCTGGTCGGTCATCCCGACCGTCGTGGTGACGGGCCTGTTCTTCTACATCCTCCGCTCGATCATCCGCGCCGACCGCACGGAGCGGCGTGTCTACGCGAAGATCGAGGCCGAGGAGCGCGCCAAGCGGGGTCTCCCCCCGGCGGAGGCGCCCGCGACCGAGCGCTGACGGCGTCTCCCACTACGCTGGGGGAGACTGTCGGGAGGGTCGGGTGCAGATCACCATCGACTGGACGTGGTGGCTGATCCTCGTCTTCGTCTTCGATGTCACGGTGCGCGTGACGGCGGTCATCGTCGTGCCCCGCAACCGGCGCCCGACGGCGGCGATGGCATGGCTGCTGGCGATCTACTTCATCCCGGTCGTCGGCGTCCTGCTCTTCCTGCTCATCGGGAACCCGCGCCTGCCGCGCAAGCGCCGTCGCAAGCAGGAGGCGATCAACGACTACATCCGCGAGACGAGCGCCAACCTCGACTTCGGGACGCCCCGCCCCGGCGCGCTGCCCTGGTTCCGCTCGCTCGTGCGGCTGAACCGCAACCTCGGCGCGCTGCCGCTGTCCGCCGACAACTCGGCGCAGCTCATCGCCGACTACCAGGCGAGCCTCGACGCGATGGCGACGGCGATCCGCGCGGCCGAGCGGTACGTGCACGTCGAGTTCTACATCCTCCAGTCGGATGCCTCGACCGACAACCTCTTCCGCGCGCTCGAGGAGGCCACGGCGCGCGGCGTCGAGGTGCGCGTGCTGCTCGACCACTGGGCGAACCGGGGGAAGCCGTTCTACAAGGCCACCCTCCGCCGCCTCGACGCGATGCGCGCGCGATGGCAGCTCATGCTGCCGGTGCAGCCGTTCAAGGGCAAGTACCAGCGACCCGACCTGCGCAACCACCGCAAGCTCCTCGTGGTCGACGGCGTGGTCGCCTACATGGGCTCGCAGAACGTCACGGACTCGACGTACAACCTCAGGGGCAACATCCGCCGCGGGCTCCACTGGGTCGACCTCATGGTGCGCGTGGAGGGTCCCGTCGTCGCGAGCATCAACGCCGTCTTCCTGTCCGACTGGTACAGCGAGACGGACGAGGTGCTCACGGCCGAGAGCGACCTGCTGGAGGTCGCGGCGGGCGCCGGCGACCTCGACTGCCAGATCGTCCCGTCGGGCCCCGGGTTCGAGTTCGAGAACAACCTGCGGCTCTTCCTCACGCTCCTCTACAGCGCGCAGAGCCGGATCGTCATGGTGAGCCCGTACTTCGTCCCGGACGAGGCGCTGCTGCTCGCGATCACGACGGCGTGCCATCGCGGGATCGTCGTCGAGCTGTTCGTCTCGGAGGAGGGCGACCAGGCGCTCGTCTACCACGCGCAGCGCAGCTACTACGAGGCGCTCCTGCGCGCCGGCGTGAAGATCTGGATGTACCGCAAGCCGTACATCCTCCACTCGAAGAGCCTCACGATCGACGACGACGTCGCCGTCATCGGGTCGAGCAACATGGACATGCGGTCGTTCGGTCTCAACATGGAGATCTCGATGCTCGTGCGCGGCGAGGAGTTCGTGCAGCAGATGCGTCAGGTGGAGGGCACGTACCGCAGCCTCAGCCGCGAGCTCACGCTCGAGGAGTGGCTGAAGCAGCCGCTGCGCTCGACCGTCCTCGACAACCTCGCGCGTCTCAGCTCCGCCCTCCAGTGACGGGCGCGCCCGAATCGTTGTCGGGCCGTTACCCCGCTCGCAGGTCGGGCACCGAGAGCTCGGAGACGATGGATGGGTGATCCGCCGACCCCTCGCTCTGCTCGCCGGTGTCGTCGTCGCCGCGACCCTGCTCGCGGGATGCGCGTCGGGCGGCTCCGCCCCCGCCCCGACGCCGACGCCCTCCGCGCCCTCGTCCGCATCGGCCGCCGGCGACGTCGCCGCGGCATGGCTCGACGGCGGCTCCATGATCGCCCTGCTGACCTGGGGCAGCTCGTCCTGCAAGCCGATGGCGACGGACGCCGCGTACGCCGACGGCACGCTGAAGGTCGCTCTCTCCGATCCGGCGACGGATCAGCCCTGCACGCGCGACCTCGTGATGCGCGGCATCCCCGTCGTGCTGCCGGACGGCGTCGATCCGTCCCAGGATCTGACGATCGTCGTGACCGGCGACGGATACTCCGGCGAGGCCGTCCTCGCCGGAGTCGCGGGGCTCGTCCCGGGCGGCGGGCTGGACACCGGGGCGACGAGCGCCGGCTGGACGGGCGAGGACGGCACGTTCGCGATCCTCACCTGGGGATCCTCGAGCTGCCCTCCGCAGATCGGGAGCGCGGTCCTGGCGAAGGGGACGATCACGGTCACCGAGGCCGATCCCCCCGCGGACCGGATCTGCACCCTCGACCTCGGTCCGCGCGTGACGGTCGTCACGGTGCCGGGCGTCGAGTCCGGGGCGTCCTACGACCTCGTCTGGACCGCGTCCGGCACGAGCGCGGAGACGATCCCGATCGCCGGCGTCGCCGCCTGACGCGGGCGGCTATGCCCATGGCGAACACGGGCCTGTCGCCCCGGTCCGCTCGTTAGCCTCGTTGTATCGCGCCAGAAGTGGCGTGCGGCCGATGCCGAGGAGTTGACGATGTTCGAGAGATTCACCGACCGTGCCCGTCGTGTGGTTGTGCTCGCCCAGGAAGAGGCGAAGATGCTCAACCACAACTACATCGGGACCGAGCACATCCTGCTGGGTCTCATCCACGAGGGCGAGGGGGTCGCCGCGAAGGCCCTGGAGTCCCTGGGGATCTCGCTCGACGCCGTCCGGGAGCAGGTGCAGGACATCATCGGCCAGGGCCAGCAGCAGCCGACCGGGCACATCCCGTTCACGCCGCGCGCGAAGAAGGTCCTGGAGCTCTCCCTTCGGGAGGCGCTGCAGCTGGGACACAACTACATCGGCACGGAGCACATCCTCCTCGGTCTCATCCGCGAGGGCGAGGGCGTCGCCGCGCAGGTGCTCGTGAAGCTCGGCGCCGACCTCAACAAGGTGCGCCAGCAGGTCATCCAGCTGCTCTCCGGCTACCAGGGCAAGGAGCCCGCCGCCGTCTCCGGCGCCGCGCACGACAACACGCAGCAGTCCGCGCAGGGCGGCTCGCAGGTGCTCGACCAGTTCGGCCGCAACCTCACGCAGGCCGCGCGCGACAACAAGCTCGACCCGGTCATCGGGCGCGAGAAGGAGATCGAGCGCGTCATGCAGATCCTGTCGCGCCGCTCGAAGAACAACCCCGTGCTGATCGGCGAGCCCGGCGTCGGCAAGACCGCCGTCGTGGAGGGCCTCGCGCAGGCGATCGTGAAGGGCGACGTCCCGGAGACGCTGAAGGACAAGCAGCTCTACTCGCTCGACCTCGGCTCGCTCATCGCCGGCTCCCGCTACCGCGGAGACTTCGAGGAGCGCCTGAAGAAGGTCACGAAGGAGATCCGCACGCGCGGCGACATCATCGTGTTCATCGACGAGATCCACACGCTCGTCGGCGCCGGTGCCGCCGAGGGCGCGATCGACGCGGCGTCGATCCTGAAGCCGCTGCTCGCCCGCGGCGAGCTCCAGACGATCGGCGCGACGACGCTCGACGAGTATCGCAAGCACTTCGAGAAGGACGCTGCGCTCGAGCGCCGCTTCCAGCCGATCCAGGTGGCCGAGCCGTCGCTGCCCCACGCGATCAACATCCTCAAGGGCCTGCGCGACCGGTACGAGGCGCACCACAAGGTGCAGATCACCGACGGCGCGATCGTCGCCGCCGCGAACCTCGCCGACCGCTACATCAGCGACCGGTTCCTGCCGGACAAGGCGATCGACCTGATCGACGAGGCGGGCGCCCGCCTGCGCCTCTCGATCCTCTCGAGCCCGCCCGAGCTGCGCGAGTTCGACGAGAAGATCGCCACGGTGCGCGAGCAGAAGGAGCGCGCCTCCGAGGAGCAGGACTTCGAGAAGGCGGCCGCGTTCCGCGACGAGGAGAAGTCCCTCCTCGCCGAGCGGCTGCGCCTCGAGAAGCAGTGGCGCTCGGGCGACGTCGCCTCGCACGCCGTGGTCGACGAGGGGCTGATCGCCGAGGTGCTCGCGCAGGCCACCGGCATCCCCGTGTTCAAGCTCACGGAGGAGGAGTCGAGCCGGCTCGTCTTCATGGAGAAGGCTCTGCATCAGCGCGTCATCGGCCAGGAGGAGGCCATCGCCGCGCTCGCGAAGACGATCCGCCGTCAGCGCGCCGGCCTCAAGGACCCGAAGCGCCCGTCGGGCTCGTTCATCTTCGCCGGCCCGACCGGCGTCGGGAAGACGGAGCTCGCGAAGGCGCTCGCGGAGTTCCTCTTCGACGACGAGAGCGCGCTGATCTCCCTCGACATGTCGGAGTTCGGCGAGAAGCACACCGTCTCGCGGCTCTTCGGCGCCCCTCCCGGGTTCGTCGGCTTCGAGGAGGGCGGCCAGCTCACGGAGAAGGTCCGTCGCAAGCCGTTCTCGGTCGTGCTGTTCGACGAGATCGAGAAGGCCCACCCGGACATCTTCAACTCGCTCCTGCAGATCCTCGAGGAGGGTCGTCTGACCGACGGTCAGGGTCGCGTCGTCGACTTCAAGAACACCGTCATCATCATGACGACCAACCTGGGCGCACGCGAGATCGCGGGCGGCCCGGTGGGCTTCCAGGTGGAGGGTGACCAGTCGACGTCGTACGACCGGATGAAGGGGAAGGTCAACGAGGAGCTGAAGCGGCACTTCAAGCCCGAGTTCCTGAACCGCGTCGACGACATCATCGTGTTCCCGCAGCTCACGAAGGACGAGCTGGTCCAGATCGTGGACCTGTTCACGAAGCGCCTGGGCGAGCGCCTGCTCGACCGCGACATGACGATCGAGCTCTCGCCCGCCGCCAAGGACCGCCTGATCGAGATCGGGTTCGACCCCGCGCTCGGCGCCCGGCCCCTGCGCCGCGCGATGCAGCACGAGGTCGAGGACCGGCTGAGCGAGCAGATCCTCCACGGCGAGCTCAACGCGGGCGACCACGTGAAGGTCGACGCGGTGGACGGCGAGTTCGTGTTCGACACGGCGCCGCGCGGCGAGAAGGTCGCGGTCGGCGTCGTCGCCGGGAAGATCACAGCGACCCCGGATCTCGCGATCACGGACTGAGCACGGTCGTACGAAGGGGCGGATGCCGCGGCATCCGCCCCTTCGTCGTGCTCGGTGCGACGGAGGAGATCC
>Ga0182735_1002016_pt1 | contig 12832 bp, 11 predicted proteins | sample eDN5th30CKraftMG_FD_128524 | JGI IMG/M metagenome (GOLD analysis project Ga0182735, IMG submission 128524) | Enriched Miracle-Growth compost microbial communities from Emeryville, California, USA - eDNA 5th pass 30_C Kraft MG (version 2) (version 2) ... | reverse complement strand
GCCCGAAGGGGCGATTCTACGCGAGATCGGGAAGTTTTCTTCGGACGATTGAATGTGGCGTCATCGAACGACAGGCAGATTCGGCACGTTCTCGTTGACCGCCGTGTTGAGTTGGTGAAGCTGGCGCTGCAGTTTGTTGAGTTGCGCCTGCGCCGCGGCGCGCCGTCCTTCGAGTTGCGCCAGCTCCTTGCGAATTTCCTGCTGCTTGAGCGCAACCTCCTGATCGTGCCGCCCGCCTCGCTGCAGATCGACGCGCACGCGCTCGATCTGCGCGTCCGATTCCGCGGTGAGACGTTCGATCTGCTCGTTCTGCGCTTCGAGATGCGCGCGCCGCATTTCGGCGTCGGCAAGCCGCATCGCCTGTTCGACGAAATGACGGAACGCCGATTCCGCCGCGCCGAGGTCGCCGGCCTTGAGCACGCGCCAGACCGCATCCTCATGATGGAGCACGGCGTAATAGATCAGATCGCGCGGATAAAACAGCAGGCTCGCGGAATAGGCGAAGCTCTGAAACGTGCGAAACGTCGAGAGCGCACCTTGCTGAACGAGCCATTCGACTTCCGCGAGATGCGCGGCCTGCACGGCTTCCTTGCCGGATTGCTGGGTGGCGGGAACGACCCCGGGCCGCAGCGGCGTGACGCGCGTCGAAAGCTGAACCGGGACGGACTCCTCCCCGGACAGGTCTTCGGCGTGGATCTCCGGCGCGGTGAAGCCGCGTGGAATGTTGGCTTTTTGACGCACGAGAAACGATGGTGCGTTGTCGAGCAAGCTCCCTCTTCTGCTCAGCAGGCTTTTCACGATGGCTCCCTGGCCAGTCTTTTCCAGCACTGGCCGTCATGCATTGAGGTTGGTTTAAATTCGGTACCGCGACACGCGTTATTCGATTCGAATGAATACCGGCGCAACCATTCTGCATGACGAACGGAATCTGCTTTCTTTCGCTCGAATAAGCTATCGGATCAAGTATAGGCGAGACGTCCGGCGATTCAAACGATGCAGAAAATGCCGCCGACGCAGTGCGCGGATTCCGTGAGAAAGAGGATAAAAATGTAACGCGATGAAAAAATCGGAATGCGCCGAATGCAACGATCGAAAATCAAGAGTGGCGATAAAACGCTTGCGTCCCGTTCATCCTCATCCTGGCGATTTGAGCGGAGCGCGCTTTCGACATCAAGGCGACCATACGCATGATCCTGATGCCCTGAAGACCGCACGCAATGCCCGGCGTCTCAGCGACGCGCGACTCGAGCGAACCCATGACTCCATGCAGATTGACGACAGGCGTCGGCAATCCGGGCATGCCGATCTGCGTCGCGGGCCTGTGCAGCGGCGCGTGCGTCAGTGCGGCCTCGCGCCGATCGTCCGCGAAGAAATCTGACAGAACCTCTGGCGTTTCGACATGAGGCGCGCCTTCGTTTCGATTCTGAAAAAATTCGTCAATCGATACCAAATAACGAACCGGCGTTTCTTCGACACGCCGTGCAATCGCCGCGCAGCGTTGCAGTTTCCAGTTTTCGCGCTGACTGACTGCCGCGATCGAATCCGCGATACGCGCGCGCATTTCCGCTTCGCGACGCGCAATCAATGCGTTCAGCATGTGCGCTTCCTCGCCCGACTCCTCGGGCAATTGATCGCGCCATTTCAATAATTCGCTCAGTGCGATGATCGACATGAAGTACTCCGTGGCGTGCAGACTTTCGAACGGGAAACAGGCAATTCGATATTGTTTGGATCGCGAATTGTAATAGACCCGCGCCCTGGATCGCCTGTCAAATATCCTATCCGTTTATCGGCCATTTAGCGTCGCTTAAGACATAAATAAGGACAGTCCTAATCGCGGCGCACGCGGCACGTTCGATGCTGACGGTTCTGTAAGCGGCGCGCCTGGCGCCGGCTCAAGGAGACAGATATGAAAACCACTACCGCGATCGCTGGCGCGCTCCTCGCGCTGGCCAGCACCAGCGCGCTTTCGCAGGAAATGTCGCGCGATCAGTTGATGCAGCGTCAGCAGCAGATGCAGCCGGGCAAGAATGAACCGATGCCCGCCCCGCGCACGGGCGACTCGTCGCAAGGCGGCGTGCAGTCCGGCACCTCCGGCGGCGGCACGCTGATGCAGCAGCGCGAGCAAGGGATGTCGCCGGCTCAGCCGGGTGACTCCAAATCGACCGGGACGATCAAGCAGTAGCCGCGCACTTTCGTCCACGACGCCGGCCTTGCGCCGGCGTTGTCGTTTCGGGATCGCGCGCTCGCATCGGTCGGATATGGCTCAAAGTAAAGGATCGCTTCCTTAGTCATATGAACGTCACTTGCCGCTCGTAATAATGCGCGGGCAATTCCATAGAAAGGAGACGTTCATGGTTCTAGCGCGTGCATGTGCCTTGTCGTTCGGTTTTTTAGCGTTGACCATCGCGGGTTCGTCCGCTTGGGCGAGCGTCGATCTCATCGCGATCGGTCAGTTGAGCGGCAATGCCGTCGATCGCTCGAAGGCGACGGCCGCGCCGCTCGAAAACGGCGCGCCGGGCAATCTGCTCGGCGGGCTCGGCTCCGGACTCGCGTATGCCGGCTGCGACACGTTTCTCGCCGTGCCCGATCGCGGCCCGAACGCGATCTCGTACAACAAGGCCATCGACGACACCGCGTCGTACATCAACCGTTTCCAGACGCTGATCCTGCGCCTCCAAGCCGGCGCGAAAGGCGGCACGTTGCCCTACACGCTCGATCCGACACTCATCGACACGACGCTCCTCCATACGCGCGAGCCGCTCGTGTACGGCGACGGCGCCGCGGCGAACGTCGGCAACGGCGCGCCCGCGTTCAACGCGAAGAAGCACACGCACTACTTCACCGGCCGCTCCGACAACTTCGCGCCGACGCGGCCGTCGACGTATCCGCGCGACGCGCGCTTCGATCCGGAAAGCATCCGCGTGGCGCGCGACGGCGCGAGCGTCTTCATCTCCGACGAATACGGCCCGTACATCTATCGCTTCGACCGGCAGAGCGGCGAGCGCATCGCGGCGTACGCGGTGCCGGCGTCGTTCGCGGTGACGGCGCTCTCGCCCGTCGGCAGCGACGAGATCGGCGCGAACGCGTCGGGCCGCGTCGCGAACAAAGGCATGGAAGGCCTCGCGATCTCGCCGGACGGCGACGCGCTCTTCGGCGCGATGCAAAGTCCGCTGCTGCAGGACGGCGGCACCAATGGCGCGTACACGCGCATCCTGCGCATCGATCTGCGCACCGGCAAATCGACGCAGTTCGCCTATCCGCTCACCAACATGGGCACGGCCGACAAACCGAACTATCCGACGATCAGCGATATCGTCGCCGTGAACGACCACGAGCTTCTGCTCGACGAGCGCGACGGCAAGGGCCTCGGCGACGATTCGAGCGCGGCCGTCAAGCGCGTGTATCACGTCGATATTTCGGGCGCGCAGGACGTGAGCCAGACGAGCGGCGCGAGCGGCCTCGCGCCTTTCGCGCTGCAGAAGACGCTGTTCCTCGATGTCGTCAAGGCGCTGAACGCGCACGGCATCGCGTCGACCGACATTCCGGCGAAGCTCGAAAGCCTCGCGTTCGGGCCGGACGTGCGCGTCGGCGGCGCGCTCAAGCACACGTTGTTCATCGCGAACGACAACGACTTCGTCGGCACCGTGACGGACACGAACCATCCGGACGGCATCGATAATCCGAACCAGTTCTTCGTCTTCGCGATCGACGATGCCGATCTGCCGGGCTATGTCGCGCAACGTCTCGACGACAAGGCTTGCCGCTCCCGCCACGACGACGATCACGGCCATCGCGGTCATGACGATTGACGCGGCCCCTTCGCGCGCTTATCCACAGTTTCGGTGGACAAGCGTGTAGATAAGTCGAGGGCCGCGCGTCTATCCCGTTGATGCGACACGCGTTTCGCGGATGCGTCCGGCGAACGCGCGCCTCCTTAAACCGTATATACTGTTTTCTCCACATACGACGGGAGAGAACGGGATGAGCACACCGCAAGTCAAGGCGCCGACGAAGAAGGCGTTTCATTTCCCCAAGGGCGCAACGGAAGCCGCGCCCGCTCCCGCGAAGCGCGGGGCCAAGGCCAGCAAGAAGACGGCTAAACCCGCAGAGCAGACCAAGGCCGCGGCCACGACGCCGAAGACCGCGAAGAAGCCGGCCGCGAAAGCGCCCGTCGCAAAGAAAGCCGGGAAGACGCCGACAGTCGAAGCCGCTGCCGCGAAGAAAACGGAGAAGACCGTCGCGAGCCAGCCGAACGCCGACGCGAAAGCCCGCCGCGTGAAGAAGGAAAAAGTCGTGCGCGACAGCTTCACGATGCCCAAGTCCGACTACGCGAAGATCGCCGCGCTCAAGGAGAAGTGCCAGAAGAACGGCGTGCGCGTGAAGAAGAGCGAACTGCTGCGGGCCGCGCTCGCGATGCTCGACGCCGCGCCCGAGAAACGCCTCGTCGAAGCGATCAAGGCGCTCGAAACGGTCAAGACCGGCCGCCCGGCGAACGCCTGAACGTCACGCACTCAGAAGAGATTTCTGAACGCCCAGTAGAGACCGGCGGCGAGCGCGATCGACGCCGGCAACGTCAGCACCCACGCGAGCACGAGGCTGCGCACGGTGTTCCATTGCAGCCCCGAGCCGTTGGCGGCCATCGTTCCGGCGACGCCCGAAGACAGCACGTGCGTCGTCGAGACCGGCAGGCCGTAGGCATCCGCCGCACCGATGGTCAGCATCGCGATCAGCTCCGCCGACGCGCCCTGCCCGTACGTCAGATGCTGCTTGCCGATCTTCTCGCCCACGGTCACGACGATGCGCTTCCAGCCGACCATCGTGCCGAGCCCGAGCGCGATCGCCACCGCGACCTTCACCCACGTCGGGATAAACTTCGTCGCGTGATCGAGCTGCTTCTTGTAGTTGTCGATCACGGCGCGGTCCGCGGGCGCGAACGCGGGCGCGTTCGCCTTCTCCATCAGGCGGATCGCTTCGGACGCGAGATACATGTTGTTGCGCACGTTATCGACAAGGTTCTGTGGCACCGCCGCGAGCGATCCCGACGCGCCGACCTGGTTCGCGATGATGTCGGTCAGTTGCTTCAGCGCGGGCAGCGTCGCGGGCGAAAGCTGGCGCGTACGCACGTAGGATTGAACGTCTTCGCGTGCATCGGCGGATGGTGGCGCATCGTTCAGATATTTCGCGAAGCTCGCCGATGCCTCGTGCGCCACGGCTACGAAGTTCTGCGTTTCGGCGGGGCTCACCGCCTTGTTGAGCGCGTAGGCAGTCGGCACCGTGCCGATCAGAATCAGCATGATGAGACCCATGCCTTTCTGCCCGTCGTTCGAGCCGTGCGCGAAAGATACGCCGGTGCACGTCAGAATCAGCAGTGCGCGAATCCAGAACGGCGGCGGATGATTTTTCTTCGGTTCCTTATAGAGCGCCGGCACGCGCACGAGCGCCTTCAGCAAAAGCAAGAGGAGTCCCGCGCAGATGAAGCCGACGATCGGCGAGAACAGCAGCGACTTGCCGACGCCCGCCGCCTGCGACCAGTCGACGCCGCTCGTGCCGTTCGGCCCGCGCAATAGCTGATTCATGAGACCGACGCCGATGATCGAGCCGATCAGCGTATGCGAGCTCGACGACGGCAGGCCGAAATACCACGTCGCGAGGTTCCAGATGATCGCGGCGATGAGCAACGCGAAGACCATCGCGAAGCCTGCGCTGCTGCCGACCTGGAGTATCAGCTCGACGGGCAGCAGTTGCAGGATGCCGAACGCGACCGCGCCGCTCGAAACCAGCACGCCGATGAAATTCCACGTCCCGGACCAGACCACCGCGAGGTTCGGCGTCAGCGAGTGCGTGTAGATGACGGTCGCGACCGCGTTGGCGGTGTCGTGGAAGCCGTTGACGAACTCGAATCCGAGCGCGATCAGCAGCGCGACGGCGAGCAGGAAATAAGGCAGTGCGGAACTCAGCCGGACGGATTCGAGATCGTTAGCCAGATGCAATCCGACATAACCGATACCGCCGAGAAGTATGAGACCGAAAACGATGAGACCGGTCCGGCGCGTGCGTTCGCTCACGCCGCCCTGCTGAGGAAATGCGATATCCGGCATGGTTGCCTCGCGTTCACCGTAGCGCAGCAAAGGATACGGTCCGTCGACCTTTCCGACTGTGAATCTTTTGTGTCAACAGTTCATGTAAAACTTTCGCTGCGCGCATGCTGACGCGCGTACCCCTCCTTTCGCCCATGTCCGCATGCAAAGCGCGCTCCCCGCGTCATGCGGGTTTTGCGCTCGCGGAAGCATCGGCATCCTGAACGCATCGGAGTCGCGCACGTGACGCCGTTCGCCATCGATATCCGCAAAGGGGGCTGCCATGTACTTCGGGACACTCGTCGCTCGGTCGCGCGACGATCAGGAAAATGCGACCTGGCAGCGCGACATGGATGCATCGCGCGTCGTCACGGCCGGCCGTTGCCGCGCGTTCTGGCGCTGGCTCGCACGATGCTTCGCGTGAGCGGAAACATCCGAAAGTAAAGGATCGTCGCGCACCCGAGGTAATAGGATTCGTCCGAGCGTTTCCAAGCGCCGGAGCGGCTTAAATGCAGGCCTTCCGTTATTACAAGAGGCTTTTCAAGATGAATGACCTGCATATTTCCGTCGATCCGAACGGCCACGCGACGCTCTCGCAGTCGGTGCAGATCAGCGAACATTGCAACAATCGCGCGCGACTGCTTACGTCGCTCGTGAACATCGTCGCTGCGCCGGGTGGCTTCGAGCACTTCTGCGCTTATCCCGAAGCGATGCGGCGCGACATCCTGAATTTGCTGCGCTCGGTGGCAGAGGAGCAATTGCCGCTTATCGCCGCACTCGAGGAGCACGCGACGAAGGCCGGTTATGAGCGAGGTGCTCAGGCGGCGCGCGAAGTGCTCATTCAGGAACAGCAGGCGGCGAACTCCGCGCTGCACTACGACGCCGAGAATCACGCCGCTCAGATGATTCTCACGCACTGAGCTTGCAATGCGATGCCCCGTGTCTTACGCGGGGCGTTTCTTTCTCGGCGGATCGGCCGCCGCGCGCAACCGTCCAAAGTCCGTTGCACCGCCGCAAAGCAAGAAGGCGACGCGCGAAGCGGCGGCACAATCCGCAGTCACCACGACGGAAACGGATCGAATTGCAGCGTTTGCCGGCAAGCCGGCGCATCGTTGAACGATTGCCGCTTACATAACGCGATTAATCCGATTTCTTTCCTGGCCGCATCGTCTATCCTTCTGAACGTCGTAAGAGATGGGCTGCATGGGCCGCTGCGCCCTGCCATGTGCGAGAGTTCATCGAGCATTATTAGAGGCGCAACCGTACCAGCGCTCATGACTCTTACGACAACTCTTCTCGCTCCCCTCCACTTGTTGTCCGCATGCTCGACGCTCGATCGATTGCGCGCCGCCATGTTCAATCAGTTATCCGAATCTATGATGTCGAAGCGCGAGGAAAAGGACGAAGCTTCCTCATTTTCGATTTGAACCACTTGAGATTCGAAACAACGACGGGCCGCGTTTCGGATTTTTTCGGCATACGGGCCTTTTACAGCGCCCGCGTCAATTCTGAGAACAAAAAAGAAAAGCCCTTGAAGATCAAGGGCTTGATATTCTGGCGGAGAGAGGGGGATTCGAACCCCCGATAGGTTTTACCCTATACACGCTTTCCAGGCGTGCGACTTAAACCACTCATCCATCTCTCCGGAAGTCCGCGATTATACCAAGTTCCCACGCCTGCGCCAGCCCCTACGGATGGCGAATGTAATCGACGAGCGCGCGCGTGTACGCATCCGGCTTCCGATCGAACAGACTCACAACGATCGCCACCGCGAATCCGGCCGGCACCCCGAACACGCCCGAGCTGATCGGCTCGATGCCGAACCAGCGCGGCCCGGCGAAACCCGTCAACTGCACGAAGAACGGATACGTCGACACGATGTAATACACGCAGACGACGAGCCCCGCGATCATGCCCGCGACGACACCCCGCTGCGTCGTGCGCTTCCAGAACACGCCGAGTACGAGCGCCGGAAAGAGACTCGACGCTGCAAGCGAAAACGCCGCGCCGACCAGAAACAGAATGTTGCCCGCATTCAGCGACGCCACATACGACGCGAGCAGCGCCACGCCGAGCAACAGAATCTTCGAGATCGTCACGCGCCGCTGGCTCGTCGCGCGGCGATCGACCATGCAGTAATACACGTCGTGCGAGAGCGCATTCGCGATCGTCAGCAGGAGCCCGTCCGCCGTCGACAAAGCCGCCGCGAGCGCGCCGGCGGCAATCAGCCCGGAAATCACATACGGCAATCCCGCGATTTCAGGCGCCGCCAGCACGACCATGTCCGGCTGCATCTGAATGCCGGCCCAGCGCACGATGCCGTCGCCGTTCAAATCGCCGATGCGGATCAGATACGGCTCCACGCGCCGCCATTGCGTGACCCACTGCGGCAGATCGGCAAAGCGATGCCCGACGAGCCCCGTCAATATTTCATGCTTGATGAGCACCGCGAGCACCGGCACCGTCAAATAGAACAACGCGACGAAGAACAGCGTCCATCCAACCGAGCGCCGCGCCGACGACACCGACGTCGTCGTGTTGTAGCGCGTGAGGATGTGCGGCAGGCTCGCCGTGCCGATCGACAGGCACAGGAGCAGCGACAGAAAGTTGATCTGATGCACGCGCGGGCTCTCGTCACCGGCCGAGCCGGGCGCGAACGCCTCGGCCATCGGCACGGGCGCGGCGACGCGCTCGATCAACGCATCGCGTTCGCGCGACCATTTGGCGTGCGCATCGGCGGCATCGCGTGGAAAAGCCGCGAGTTCGCGCTCGCGCTCGTTGATCTCGCGCAGCGGCCCGTTGTGCCGGCGCAGTTCCGCGATCTCCGCGGCGAGGCGCGCGTGCTCGGCATGGAACGACTGCGGCAGCGCGTCGATGCGTTGCTGAATCAGCGCGGCCTGCCGCTGATAATCGGCGCGCACGCGCGCTTCGTCGGGCGACACGGCGACCGCGCGTTCGAGCGATTCGACGCGCTCCATCACGCGCCCGTAGTTGAATTGCGGGAACCACCCGAGCCCTTCGCGATGCGCGATCATCGACACGGGAATCAGCATCGCGCTGATGAGGATGATGTATTGCGCGACCTGCGTCCACGTCACCGCGCGCATGCCGCCGAGAAACGAGCACACGAGAATGCCCGCGAGACCGCAGAAGATGCCGATCGAAAACTCGATGCCGATGAACCTCGACGCGATCAGCCCGATGCCCTGGATCTGCGCGACGAGATAGACGAACGAACAGAGAATCGCCGCGAACGCCGCGAGCCCGCGCACGAGGTTGCTGGAGAAGCGCGTGCCGAGAAAATCCGGAATCGTGTAGCGCGCGAGTTTGCGCACGTACGGCGCGAGCAGGAACGCGACGAGGCAATAGCCGCCGGTCCAACCCATCACGTACGCGAGGCCGTCGTAACCACTTGCGTAGATCGACCCGGCAAGCCCGATGAACGATGCCGCCGAAAGCCAGTCGGCGGCCGTCGCCATGCCGTTGAACGCGGACGGCACGCGCCGTCCTGCCACGTAGTATTCGACGAGATCCGACGTGCGCGACAAAAGACCGATCACCGCGTACACCGCGATGGGCACGAACAGGAACACATAGCCGATCCACGTTCCCGGCCCCGTCGTGCGCTCGATGCGCTCCATCAGAAAGATGAACAGCAGGAAGCCGACCGTATAGAGCGCGTAGGAGAGGATCAGCCGGTTCGTGAGCTTCATGCGGCGTCGCCCTGTTCGGCGCGGGCGGCACGGGCAAGACGCGCATCGGCCATCTGCATCAGCACGATATAGATGAGGATCAGCGCGATGTAGACGAGAATCGCGCCCTGCGCGCCGAAATAGAACGGCAGCGGAAAGCCGGCGACGCGGGCATGCTGGAAGCGTTGCGCGAAGAGCGGCAGGCCGAAGGAGACGACGAAGCCGATGGTCATCAGCACGCCGATCAGCGCGATATTGAAGCGCCAGTAGCGCCGATGCGCGCGCGCCATCGCCGCCGATACGGGCGGCGGCGAGGCAGGCGTCGGGTTGGAAGAATCGGACATGCGGTTTTTTAACAAAACCGCATGTCATCGGCAATAAGGATCGACCGCTGCCGCGCGAGGCAGCGGTCGCGGACGATCAGCGCGCTTCGCCGAGCTGATCCAGAATCGCGGGATTTTCCAGCGTGGAGACGTCCTGCGTGATCTCCTCGCCCTTCGCGAGCGAGCGCAAGAGCCGCCGCATGATCTTGCCGGAGCGCGTCTTCGGCAGGTTCTCGCCGAAACGGATGTCCTTCGGCTTCGCGATCGGACCGATCTCCTTGCCGACCCAGTTGCGCAGTTCGGTGGCGATCTGCTTCGCTTCGTCGCCTTCCGGGCGCGCGCGCTTCAGCACGACGAACGCGACCACGGCTTCACCCGTCGTATCGTCCGGACGGCCGACGACCGCGGCTTCCGCGACGATCGGATTCGCGACCAGCGCCGACTCGATTTCCATCGTGCCGAGGCGGTGGCCGGAGACATTCAGCACGTCGTCGATGCGGCCCATGATCGTGAAGTAGCCGGTTTCCTTGTCGCGCACCGCGCCGTCGCCGGCGAGATACAGCTTGCCGCCGAGTTCTTCCGGGAAATAGCTCGTCTGATAGCGCTTGGGGTCGCCCCAGACGTTGCGCAGCATCGACGGCCACGGGCGCTTCACGACCAGAATGCCGCCTTGCCCGTTCGGCACGTCCTGGCCGGTTTCATCGACGATCGCGGCCATGATGCCCGGCAGCGGCAGCGTGCAGGAACCCGGCACGAGCGGCGTCGCGCCCGGCAGCGGCGTGATCATGTGGCCGCCGGTTTCGGTCTGCCACCACGTATCGACGATCGGACATTGCCCACGGCCGACGTTCTCGTGATACCACATCCACGCTTCCGGATTGATCGGTTCGCCGACCGTGCCGAGGATGCGCAGCGTCGACAGATCGAAGCTCTTCGGATGAACCTTCGCGTCCGCTTCCGATGCCTTGATGAGCGAGCGGATCGCCGTGGGCGCCGTGTAGAAGATCGTGACCTTGTGGCGCGCGATCATCTCCCAGAAGCGGCCCGCGTGCGGATACGTCGGCACGCCTTCGAACATGACCTGCGTCGCGCCGATGGCGAGCGGCCCGTACGCGATATAGCTATGCCCCGTGATCCAGCCGATATCCGCCGTGCACCAGAAGATGTCGCCCGGCTTCATGTCGAAGGTCCACTTCATGGTCTGCGCGGCCCACAGCAGCGTGCCGGCCGTGCTGTGCTGCACGCCCTTCGGCTTGCCCGTCGAGCCGGACGTGTAAAGGATGAAAAGCGGATGCTCCGCGCTCACCCATTCCGGCTCGCACTTCGCCGATTCGTTCTCGACGATTTCATGCAGCCACGCGTCGCGGCCTTCGGTCCATGCGACCTTTCCGCCCGTGCGCCGATACACGATGACGTCCTTCACCTTCTCGCAGCCGCCCGCGGCGAGCGCTTCATCGGCGATGCTCTTCAGCGGCAGCGCCTTGCCGCCGCGCATCTGTTCGTCGGCGGTGATGAGCGCGACCGCGCCGACATCGACGAGACGTTCGTTGAGCGACTTCGACGAGAAGCCGCCGAACACGACCGAATGCGTCGCGCCGATACGCACGCACGCCTGCATCGCGACGACGCCTTCCACCGACATCGGCAGATAGATCACGACGCGGTCGCCCTTTTTCACGCCGCGCTTCTTGAGCGCATTGGCGAGACGCGAGACGCGGTCCAGCAGATCCTGATAGGTGACGTTGGTGACGGTGCCGTCGTCGGCTTCGAAGATGATCGCGTTGTCGTTGCCGCGGCCCGCTTCCACATGACGGTCGAGACAGTTGTACGACGCGTTGAGCTCGCCGTCCTCGAACCACTTGTAGAAAGGCGCCTTCGATTCGTCCAGCACCTGCGTGAAGGGCTTGTGCCACGTGAGCGTCTCGCGCGCAATGCGCGCCCAGAAGCCTTCGTAGTCACGTTCCGCTTCCGCTACAAGCGCCTTGTAGGCGTCCATGCCGGAGATTGCCGCACCCGCGCTTGCCTTGGCTGACGGCGGGAACACACGTTTTTCCTGAAGAACCGATTCGATCGCAGACATCGACAACCTCTCCTGATGGTGTTTCCGAAATCCGGCGGCGCGCGCATCGCTGAATGGGTTGCGCGCGCCGCATGTTTATGAGGTTCGAAAGCGGCGAACGCGCGGCGTTCCCGGCTTCGACCTTGTCTCCTTTCTACCGTACCGGAGCGGCACGGAACAATGTCACGGCACATTCGCATGCCGGCGACATCCTGCATTGAATTCAAGATAAGCCGCTCAACTTACCCGCTTCTTACGTGGCCGGGCCAACAGGCACGGGGTATACACGGAGTCCGCGCGGCTTCTACAATGCGTCCCCACAATCGTAACTGAACTCCCAGCGCGGTATCCAGCTTGAATCGCTACGCCCTTCTTTTGATTGCAGCGATGCTGCTCGTCGGAAGCAACGTCGGCATCGGCAAATCGATCGTCGCATTCGTTCCCGTTCCGCTCTTCGCGCTGCTGCGCTTCGTGATCGCGCTCGCGGTGCTCTGGCCGCTTCTGCGCTGGTCGAAGATGAAGCGCGTCGCGCGCGGTGAATGGCTCAACCTTTTCCTGCAGGCATTCTTCGGCACGTTCGGCTTCACCTTGCTGATGTTGAACGGCGTCGCGCGCACGAGCGCCGTCGCGGCGGGCGTCATCACGAGCACCATTCCGGCCGTGGTCGCGCTCTTCGCG
>Ga0182735_1002015_pt1 | contig 12836 bp, 11 predicted proteins | sample eDN5th30CKraftMG_FD_128524 | JGI IMG/M metagenome (GOLD analysis project Ga0182735, IMG submission 128524) | Enriched Miracle-Growth compost microbial communities from Emeryville, California, USA - eDNA 5th pass 30_C Kraft MG (version 2) (version 2) ... | reverse complement strand
TATTTTTCCCTGCGCGGCACCATTTACAACCATAACACGGCGCAACTGTGGTCCATCGCCGCCGCCACCTGGCTGTTCTACCGCGCGCTGCGCCATCAAGCCACGAGCTCATGGATATTGCTGGGCGCGGTCTGTGCCGTCGCCACCATGACGAAATACAGCGCGTTCATCCAGTTCGCGGCATTTTTCTGCTTCATGCTGCGCCAGGGCAGCTTTAGCAAGGCGCGTACCTGGACGGGCCTGGCCTGGGCGCTGGCGGCCTACGCCGTCGTCATTTCACCCCATGTCTACTGGCTGGCGGACAACGCCTTCCAGCCCTTGCGCTATGCCGACAGCTCTCTGGACACCGGCGGCCGCCTGGAGGCCTTCAAGGACATCTTGGATTTCACGCTGGACCAGGCCGCGCGGCTCAGCCCGATGCTGGTGGTCTGGCTCGCCTGGCGGCAATGGAGCCGCCGCGGCGCGCGGGCGCTCTACCCCGCCGGCGCCGCCGTGGAACGCAAGAAATACTATGCCGCCGGGCTTTCGGCATGGGACCGTTCCTTCCTGCTATGGGTGGGTCTGACGCCCTTCCTGTCCACGGTGTTGATATCGGCCCTGCTGGGCACGCGGCTGGTGGCGTCCTGGGGCACCACTTTCTTCATCCTTTTCGGCTTCTATGCGCTATGGCGCATGCAGGGAGATGAGCGCGCCAATCTGCGCCGCATCGCCATCATCGTCATTGCCGTGCATGTGCTGCTGGCCGCGGGCTATGCCTTGGGGCGCGGCCCGCTGGCCTGGCATTCGGGGCGCGATACGCGCTCGATGTTTCCCGGCGCCATCATCTCGGAAAAAATGAACGATATCTGGAAGCAGCATGTGCCGGACACCCCCTTGACGCTGGTGGCGTCGGATACCTGGCTGGGGGGCAATATAGCCATCCACCGCGGCATGCGTACGCAGGTATTCATCAATGGCGATTATGCCGAGTCGCCCTGGCTGGATCCCGACAATGCGCTGGACTGCGGGGTCCTGGTCGTATACAGCCGCCTTACGAAGGGCGAGCCCGCCGCGGGGTTGAAGGCGCTGGCGTCGCAGGCGCGCTGGCGTGGCGCGACGCAGCAGCGGTGGTCATCGGAGAAAAGCCCGATGATAGATTTGAACTGGGCCATCATCCCGCCGGGGCCGGCGTGCGCGGCGCGCTAGCCCGTACGGGTTCGCATCGGCCCCCATGGGCCTGGTCGGCTCCAATCGGACCGCGGCGGCGCGCACCGGCCCGCGTCAGGCCGCAGCAACCCGGCGGTCCGGTGGTCCGGCGCGTCATTGAGCCGGGCAGTTAGCGTCCAGATGCGTTTCGGGCAGCAAATGGCTGCCCAGGAAATCCAGGAAGGATCTGACGGCGGGGATCATGCCGCGGCGGGAAGCGAAAACGGCGTGCACGATGCCCGGTTCCGGCGCCCAGGACGGCAGCACCTGCACCAGCCGCCCCGCGGCCATGTCTTCGCGGCACATATAGTCCGGCAGCACGCCCAAGCCGGCGCCGCCGACGATGGCGTACCTGAGGGTCAGCAGATCGTCGGCGACAAAGCGGGGCCGGTGGGCGACCGTGTACTGGGCGCCATTGGGCCCGAACAGCTTCCAGTAAGCCTTGCCGTCGGCGGCCGACATGGCCACCGAATCCAGCAGGGTCAGGTCGCTGGGTTCCCGCGGCTGGGGTTGCCGCTGCAGCAGCGCCGGGCTGGCGACCAGCAGGGCGTGCGATTTGCCCAGCAGCTTCACCACCAGGCTGCCGCTGTCGGCCACCGACGAACGGACCCGCAAAGCGACATCGATGCCCTCTTCGACCAGATCGACGACGCGATTGCTGACCTGCATCTGGACCTGCACCTGGGGATGGCGCAACAGGAAATCGGGCAGCGCGTGCGCCAGCACGGTTTGCGCCAGCGTCACCGGGCACACCACCCGTATCAGCCCGCGGGGCTCCGCTTGAACCTGGGCGACGGCGGCGTTCGCCGCCAGGGCTTCGTCCCGCATGGCCGCGCAATGGCGGTAATAGATTTCGCCCGCGGTGGTCAGCGAAAGCTTGCGCGTGGTGCGATGCAATAGCCGCACGCCCAGATCTTCCTCGAGCTTGGCGACACGCCGCGACAGGCGCGATTTGGGCAGGCCGAGCGAGCGGCCGGCCCCGGCGAAGCTGCCCTGGCTGACGACTTCGGCGAAGTACAGCATATCGTTGAGGTCCTGCATCCGCATTCCTTTAGCATCATGGATGGAACAATCTATCGCGTTTTATCGGCCTTATCAACATCCCGACACCAATGCACAATGCTGTCATCGACATGGATATTCATTTTCCATCCCGAAACCAGACATCCGATACGGAGTATTTATGAAATTGCTGCATGTGGATTCGAGCATCAACGGCGCCAGCTCCAGCTCGCGCAAATTGACCCGGGACATCGTCTCGCAGTGGGTACAGGCCCATCCCGGCACACAAGTCGAATATCTGGATCTGGCCGCGGACACGCCCAGCCACTTCTCGCAGGATGCCATGGGTTTCCGTCTGCCCCCTTCGGACGCAACACCCAGCGAATCCCAGCGCCGCGAAAATGCGCTGTCCGAAGCCTTGGTATCCCAGTTCCTGGACGCCGATGTCGTCGTGATCGGCGCCCCCTTGTACAACTTTTCCATCCCCAGTCAGCTCAAGGCCTGGATAGACCGGCTGGCGCAGGCGGGCCGCACCTTCAAGTACACCGAAAAAGGGCCGGTCGGCCTGGCCGGCGGCAAGATCGTCATCACGGCGCTGACGCGCGGCGGCATCTATTCCACGTCCGAGGCCGGGCGGGCCATGGAGCATCAGGAAACCTATCTGAAGACGCTGTTCGGCTTTTTCGGCATCACCGACGTGCGCGTCGTGCGCGCGGAAGGCACGGACCTGGGCGCTGAGAGCCGCGCACAGGCCTTCCAGACCGCGGCGGCGGCGATCAGGGAGCTGACCGCCGAGCAGCCGGCCGAGGCCAGCGCCGCTTAGGGCCTGCCGAGGCTGGAAGCGCCCTAAGGGCGCTACAATCGAGGCCTGCCGCCCCGGCCCGCCTTCGCGGGTTCGGGGCATCACCTTTGCGGTTATGCCGGCCTTATGACTTCCCTGCAGTTCTCCACCCTGCCCCTGCCCACGCCCGTACTCGATAACCTGGCCACGCTGGGCTACCACAGCATGACGCCCATACAGGCCCAAAGCCTGCCCGTGGCGCTCGATGGGCGCGACCTCATCGCCCAGGCCAAAACGGGCAGCGGCAAAACCGCGGCTTTCGGCCTGCCCATCATCGATCGGCTGCAAGCCGCGCGATTCACCGTACAGGCGCTGGTCCTATGCCCCACCCGCGAACTCGCCGAGCAGGTGGCCAATGAATTGCGCCGCCTGGCCCGCGCAGTCGGCAACGTCAAGGTATTGACGCTGTGCGGCGGCACGCCGATCCGGCCCCAGATCGAATCCCTGAAATTCGGCGCCCACGTGCTGGTGGGCACGCCGGGACGCATCATGGACCATCTGGATCGGGGTACGGTGGATTTATCGGATCTGCAAATCCTGGTGCTGGACGAGGCGGACCGCATGCTCGGCATGGGCTTCTACGGCGATGTAGCGAAAATCGTCAAGGCCTGCCCCGCCCGGCGGCAGACACTGCTGTTCTCCGCCACGTATGCGGACGACATCCGCCAGGCCAGCGCGCCATTCCTGCGCCAGCCCGTTGAAGTGAAGACGGATGCCGTGCACGCCGCCGGCCAGATCGAGCAGCGCTTCTATGAAATCGATGCGGAACGCCGCCACTGGGCCGTCGCCCAGTTGCTGGAGCATTTCCGGCCGGAATCGACACTGGCCTTTTGCAACACCAAGGCGCAATGCCGCGAACTGACCGGGTATCTGGCGGACCGGGGCTTCAGCGCCCTGGCGCTGCACGGCGACCTTGAACAGCGCGAACGCGAAGACGTGCTGGTGCAGTTCGCCAACCGCAGCTGCTCCGTGCTGGTCGCCACGGACGTGGCGGCGCGCGGCCTGGACATCGACGCGCTGGATGCCGTCATCAATGCGGAACTGACGCCCGACGCGGAAGTCCACATACATCGCATAGGCCGCAGCGGGCGCGCCGGCGCCAAAGGGCTGGCCTTGAGCCTTTGCGCGCCGCATGAAAAGCGTTGGGCCGAGCAGATAGAAAAATACCAGGGCCAGCCTTTGCAATGGGCTTCGATACGCGCGCTCAAACCCGCCGCCGGCGGCCGCCTGCGCGCCCCCATGGTCACGCTTTGCATACAGGGCGGCAAGAAGGACAAGTTGCGCGCCGGCGACCTGCTGGGCGCCCTGACCAAGGACGCGGGCATTGCGGGCGACCGCGTCGGCAAGATCAACATTCTGGAATTCGTCAGTTTTGTCGCGCTGGAACGCAGCATCGCACGCCAGGCCTACGGCAGCCTGAGCAGCGGCAATATCAAGGGCCGCCGCTTCAAGATGCGCTTCATGGCCGAAGTGTAGGACCGCCGTCCAGCGCCATTGGGCTGCAGCGGCCGGCCAAGCCCGCGCCCGGCTTGCGGTGCAAAGCCCGGGCTACAAGTGTTCTTTCAGCCAATGCCCCAGCTTGGCGGCCTTGGTGCTCAGATAGTTTTCGTTGTACGGATTGCGATTGACCTGCAAGGGGATGCGTTCGGCGACTTGCACGCCCAGACTTTCCATGGCCCTGACCTTGCGCGGGTTGTTGGTCATCAGCCGCAGCGCGGATATGCCGGCGTGGTCCAGCATGGGCTTGCACAGGTCATAGCGGCGCATGTCCGCGGGAAAGCCCAACTGCTCATTGGCTTCCACCGTGTCGGCCCCCGCATCCTGCAGTTGATAGGCGCGTATCTTGTTCACCAGGCCGATGCCGCGCCCTTCCTGGCGCAGATACAGCAAGACGCCGCGCCCTTCGGCCGCAATCGCCCGCATGGCCGATTCAAGTTGCGCCCCGCAGTCGCAGCGCTGGCTAAACAAGGCGTCGCCCGTCAGGCATTCCGAATGCACACGCGCCAGCACCGGGGCGCCGTCGTCCACCTGCCCCAGGGTCAGCATGACATGCTCTTTGGCCGTGGCGGGGTCGATGAATACGTGGATATCGAAGACCGCCCACGGGGTAGGCAGTTTGCTGGATGCCACGAAATCGAGCTGGTAGACCGCCGGCTTGGGAGAGCCGCCGGCCGCGGCGGCCGGCGCGCCCGATTCAGCGCTGCGTGTGGACTGCATAAAAGAAAACCTCTAGTCGCGAAAGTACCGGAGGTTAACACTGTTCGGGCCTCCGTATGCGGCGCCGCATGGACGCCGCACAGCCCCCATGATACTGCCCCGGCGCCGTTTTCTGTAGTCGGCGCCGGCGCTTTTCACTGTTCCATGCGGCGGACGATCCGCCGCCGGCAGCCGGGATGCTAGACTTTCACCCCCAGGTATTTCTGGATGACGCCATGGTCCTCGTGCAGCTGCGCGGGCGTGCCCTCGAACACGATATGGCCGTTGTTCAGCAAATAGCAGCGGTCCGCCAGCGACAGGGCCGCGCGCACGTTCTGCTCGACGATGACGATGGTGTGGCCGCTTTCAGCCAGCTTGCGGCACACTTCGATCAGGTCGCGCACGATCAGCGGCGCCAGGCCTTCGAAAGGCTCGTCCAGCATGATGATGCCCGCATTGCGTATCATGGCGCGGGCGATGGCCAGCATCTGCTGCTCGCCGCCCGATAGTTGCTTGCCGCGATTGCGCCGGCGCTCGGCCAGCCGGGGAAAGGCCGCATAAATATCATCCAGCGAACGCGCCCGCTCGGCCGACATGGCGGCCAGCTGCAGGTTTTCCTGCACGGTGATCTGCCCGAAGATGCGGCGCTCTTCCGGCACCAGCTGGATGCCGCGCCGGGCCAGCATGTAGGGCGGCAGCCGCCCCACATCCTCGCCCTTGTGCCGTATGGCCCCGCTCTTGGGCTGGACCACGCCCATCAGCGATTTCAGGGTCGTGCTTTTACCGGCGCCATTGCGTCCCAGCAGCGCCACCACTTCGTTTTCCTCCACACGCATGGAAACGTCGAAAAGGATGTGGGAATCCCCGTAATAGCTGTTGATCTTGTCGACTTCAAGCAGGCTCATGCTCGTCCATCCCCCCTAGATAGGCCGCCTGGACGGCCGGATTCATCCGGATTTCGTCCGGCGTGCCTTCGGCCAGCTTGCGGCCCTCGTACAGTACGGTGATGCGTTCGGCCAACTCGAACATGGCGTCCATATCGTGCTCGACGATGACCATGCTGCGGCCCTTGCGTATCGATTTGAGCAAGGCCACCACATGCATCCGCTCTTCCGGCCCGAGGCCCGCCAGGGGTTCGTCGAACAGCAGCACGTTGGCGCCCGTCGCCAGCGCAAGGCCGATCTCCAGGCGGCGCTTCTCGCCATAGGGCAGTTCCGACACCAGGGTATCCGCCTGATGGGTCAGCCCAACCAGTTCGATCGCGGCGTTCACCTGCTCGTCCAGGCCCGCCGCATGATGCAGGCCGCGCAGCATGTCGACGCGGTATTTCCCGCGGCTGCGCGCCAGCACCGGAATCATGGTGTTTTGCCTGACCGTCAGGGATTCGAACAGCTGGTTGATCTGGTAGCTCTTGCTCATGCCCATCTGGCAGACGGCGGTCACCCCTATGCCGGTGATGTCCTGGCCGCGGAAAAAGACCTGGCCCCGGGTCGTGGCGAGCTCGCCCGCCAGCATGGCGAAGAAGGTCGACTTGCCCGCGCCGTTGGGGCCGATGACGCCGCGTATTTCGCCTTCCGACAGGCTGAAGGACACGTCGCTGACGGCGGTCAGGCCGCCGTACTGCTTGGTGATGCCGCGCGCCTCCAGCACCGGAGCGCCGCTGGCATGGCCGTCGATGGGCGGCACGATATCCAGCTGCGCCATGATGTCGGAATTGGCTTCCAGATCGACCTCTTTACTCGTCTTGCGCCGGCGCTTCACGAAGTCCAGCACTCCCCCGGCGACACCGTGGCGGAACACCGTGACCAGCACGACGAAGACAATGCCCAGGATCAGCTTCCAATAAGCGCCGATATTGGAAATCTGCTGCAGGCCTTCGTATAGATATAGCCAGATGGTGGCGCCGAACAAAGGCCCCAGCAAGGTGCCGGCCCCGCCCATGACCGTCTGTATGACCAGTTGCGCCGAAGTGTCCAGGGCGAACGCGTCGGGCGGCATGTATGCCTGGAACACGCCCAGCAGGCCGCCCGCCAGGCCGCCGTAGGCCGCGGCGATGACGAAGACGGTCAGCTTGTAGTTCTGGATGGCGTGGCCCAGCGCCATGGCGCGCCGCGGGTTGCCGCGTATCGCCTTCAACACCGCGCCGAAAGGCGATTTGACGATGCGGCGCGCCACGACATAGCCCAGGAAGAAAAAGATGGCGACGAACCAGTACATCGGCCATCCGCTGGAAATGTTGATGGTGACGAAGCCCAGCGCAATTTCCGGCGGCGGCACGCCGGCGATGCCGTTCTCGCCGCCGGTATAGCTTTTGAAGGCGGAGTTTTCGAGAAAGTAGAACATCTCGCCGAAAGCCAGCGTACTCATCGCGAAATAAATCCCGGTCCGGCGCAAGGTCAGGTAGCCTATGACCAGGCCCGCCGCCGCCGCCACCACCGTCCCGATCAGCAGGGCCAGCAGCATATGGGGTACGATGCCCGAGGTCAGCAGATAGGCCGTCACGAAGCCGCCCGTGCCATAGAAAGCCGCCTGCCCGAAGGATAGCAAGCCGGTGTAGCCGAACAGCAGATCGAAGCCCAGGCCGAACAGGCCCCAGATCAGTATGCGGGTCAGCAGGTCGGCGCTCATGCCCAGCTGCGGCAGCACGAAGGGCGCCGCCAGCAGGCACAGGCCCACGACCAGCTCGGGCAGTTGCCGGCGCACGAAAGTATTGGGCGGCGCGCCGCGCGCCGCCGAAGGCGATGCGCCGCGCACGGTGTTCGAAGACGCAAGCGGTGCCGCGCCCGCTGCGGTGCTTGATGGATTATGCGAACTCATTCGCGACCCTCCTGCCCCATCAGGCCTTGCGGCCGGAAAATAAGAACCAGCGCCATCACGATGAACAGCATGACGTCGGAATAAGCGGGATTGAACATGGAAGTCAGGCTGAGGATTTCACCGGCGATGATGCCGCCGATGATGGCGCCCGGAAACGAACCCACTCCGCCGATCACCACCACTACGAAGGAGTCCACCAGTATGCGGTTGCCCATGTCCGGCGCCAGCGTGACGATGGGCGAATCGATGACCCCCGCATAGCCGGCCGCCATGGCGCCGATGCCGAACACCAGCAGGAAGGTCCGCTTGACATTGATGCCCAGCACATTGACCATTTGCGAGTCTTCGATGCCGGCCCGCACGATCAAGCCCAGGCTGGTCCGGTACAGCAGGTAATACAGAATCAACAGCGTGGCCGCGGCGAAGCCCAGGGCCTGCAGGCGGTACAGCGGGTAGATCAGCGAGCCGATATGGGCGATGCCCTGGCCCCATTCCGGCGTGCTCACCGACAGGCTCACGCCGCCGTAGATCGAACGGACGATCTCGACCAGGATGATGCCTATGCCGAAAGTCACCAGTATCTGGTCTTCCGGCGGGCGTCCGTAGTACATGCGCATCAGGCCGCGCTCGATGATCAGGCCCACCACCAGCGACGTCAATGCGCCCGCCGCAATGGCCAGCATGAACGAATCGGTCAGGCTGTAAGCCGTGTATCCGGCATAGGCCCCGACAACGAACAGGGCTCCATGCGCGAAGTTCACAACGCCGAGCGTGCCGTAGATAATGGTCAAGCCTGTACTGATAAGCGCCAGCAACAGGCCGGTGGCCAGCCCGTTGAATAGCTGCGATAGGAATAACGACATGCTCGGCATTCAAGTTCCTCCTTTTATTCTGAAAACCGTTAAAGGCAGCGCATGATCTTCAGACGTAGGAACCCAGCTTGCAGCCCAGCACCCCGAGTTCGGGCACCACATCCGCGCCGTTGACCACTTCGACGATGTCGAACAGGTCCTCCTTGCTCTTCATGTCGGCGGGCTTCTTGCCGCGCACGATGGGGAAATTGATGATGCCCTGATGGTCTTCGGCGCGGAAATACACTTCGCCCACGGGCCCTTGACGCTTTTCGCCTTTCTCGTAGGCCTTGATCACATCCGGCGGGTAGAAGGTGCCCGCGCGCTCGCAGGCGTCGGCCCACAAGGCCGTCTGCAGATAGGCGATATAGGCCGAGTCATGCGGTTTGCCGCCATACTTCTTTTCGAAGGCCGTGACGAAGTCCTTGGCGATGGGGTATTTGTCCTGCAGGGTCCACCAGAAGCCCGTGGCGCCATACACTCCCTGCATGATTTCGGGGCCTACTTCTTCGCCCAGGAAAGGCGCCATATAGGGCACGACCAGCGACATCTTGTCCAGGATGCCGAATTGCTTGGCCTGCTTGATGGAATTGGCCGCATCCGCCCCGTAGGCCACGACCACCAGCGTATCGGCGCCGCTGTTGGCGATATTGATCAGATAGGAACTGTAGTCCTTGGCGCCCAGCGGATGCACCTGCTCGCCGACGGTCTTCCAGCCCTGCTTCTCGGTGAATTCCACCATCGAGTCATAGGTGGTGTGGCCGTAGGTGTAATCGGGCACCAGGTACACCGCCTTGCGGTCCTTGCCCAGCGATTTGGCCAGCACGGGCGCAATCGCCTTGGAAGCGGAATAAGCGAAGTGGCAAAGGCGGAAGCCGTAGCGCTGGCAATCCGTGCCGGTGGTTTCGTTCGACCCGCTGATGGCGGCCAGATAAATCGTCTTCTCGCGGTCGCAGACTTTTTGCAGCGCGATCGCCACGGCGCTGCTGACGCTGCCCGATATCATCATGGCCTTGTTGTCGTGGATGAAACGGCTGGCGGCCTGCACGGCGGTATTGGGTTTGGTCTCGGCATCGGCCACCCCGAACTTCACCGTCTTGCCCAGCACGCCTTTTTTGGTCAGCGGCGAGATTTTCTTTATTTCCTCCGCGCCGGAGTTGATCTGCTCTATGGCCAGTTCGTAGCCCTTGCGCTCGTCCGCGCCTTCGGCCGAGTACGGCCCGGTAAGATCCAGCGGCAGCCCGACGAATACGGAGTCCCCGCTGACGCCCGCGGGATAATTCCCCACCGGCTTTTTATCGTCGGCCGCATGCGCCATGCCGGGCACGCCGGCCGCCATCATGCCGCCCGCCGCGCCCGCGATACCCAGCTTCAGCACGGACCTGCGGTCCACGCCCCCTTGCTGCCTGCTGCCTGCTTTACTGTCTTCCATGCCGATCTCCTTTGTTGATGAATGAACCACTCACTTGATTGCATTTGCCGATCTGTGCCGGCTCTTGTTCATGGGCGCCCCGCCAATACATCGCCACTCGATATCTTCTTGCGATATTTGTCCAGACTACTTCCGCGCTGCAGCGTCTCTTTCAGCTCGCCGCCGCGGCGGGCCCTTCTTGGCCCGCCGCGGCATGGCTGCGTTCCGCTTCGCCCGCCTCGGCTACCGTCCAGTTTCCAGCGCGCCGTTCAGCGCTGCATCATCGGATCAAAACAGCGGTTTCAGCGTTCAGTAATAGAAATACAATTTGGAACTTACGCAAAACTTACATAGCGGCGCGCGGGGCATTGCGCAGAGCCCGCTACAATCGCCGCATGAAAGTGTGGATCATCCTCTTGAGCCTGCTGGCGGCGGCCGCCGTATGGCATGCCGGCAGCCGCAGGCCATCCTATGGCAAGGGCTTGCGCCAGCGCGTCAGGCTCGCCTCGCGCAGCCTGCTCGCCGGCGTGGCCGTCTACTTCTGCCTCATGTCCATCGCGCTGGCGTATTTGATGCTGACGACCGGATAGCTATTGGGCGATGCTGGCGCCTGGATGGCTGCCGGGCTTTCCGCGGCCCCTTCCTCTTCCCGCCGCCCCTTTCCGCGCACCTCCACCTCCAAGGGCGTCCGCTTTCCCGCCTGTGCGCTTCTACGCCGCTTGCGCGCCAAGAAAAAATGAAATGTAATAGGGCTTACAATATATGCGGATCCAGCATGTCTTGTAACAATGTTGCATCATTCTTGCATGCATGCCTTCCGTCCGGTTTCTGAAATAGGACTGCGCCATGTCCACCCACTTGACACGATTCCTGACAGGCGTGCTTCTGGCCATTGCTTGCCCGTTCGCGGCGGCCAACTCTCCGGCCACATGGCCTGTAAGCCCTTCCCGGCTGAACTTGCCCACTCCCTACGGGGATCTCCACATCGCCACCAGCGAATACGTCTATGAATCCACGCTGCGCATCGACGATGTCGACGTCGAACCGGCCGTGCGGGGCATGCTGAACATCACCTATGCCTTCAGCACTTCCAAGGCGCATGTGGCTTTGGTATCCATCAACAGCGGCAACAACGCCTGCCCCATCACCTACCGCTGGGTGGTGATGCAGAAATCCGGGTACACCGTGTCGCCGGAGTTCGGCTCCTGCTCGGACCGGATCAAGGTGTCCGCCAAAGGCCGCCTGTTCACCCTGCAGACTCCCAGCTCTCAAAAGCCGGATAAAATAGACATCTACACCTACGACGGGAAGACCATCAGGCGCAGAAGCGCGCCGCAACCTTGACGAGACAGTTTGACTACCGCCAATAACGAATCCTGGGGTTTCCTGCACCCCGAATGCCACGGCCGCAACGCCCTCATGTTTTTCAGCTGGGATCTTGCCAAGACCATCGAACAGCAGTTCGCCCTGCACGCCCAGTCCTCGATCATCGTGCAATTGCACGAAGCGCAGAAAGCCGTCGACCGCCTGTTGAAGCAGTATGTGCAAATCCAGGCCAATCCCGACGCTTTCGAAGGCCAGAGCATCGAACTCAGCCTGGAGCGCGACGACGCCAGCCCGGACACGCCGGTACTGGCGCTCAAGACATCTCCGCGCCTGGAAGAACTGATCCTGGAAGTCCAGGCCCAGGAGCGCGAACAGGCCGCTCGCCTTCTTAATTAATCTCATCCAGGCTGTTCAGAGGCCCGGAGTCAATCTCGACCAGGCCCGGAGCCGCCGCTGATCTCAATCAGGCCTGAGGCCTTCGGGTTCACGGGCTAAGTACCTATCTTCACGGGCGCAGCCAGCTTGCGCAGCAGGGCGATTACGCTCAGGGCGGTAATGCGGCTGCTCTTGGGATTTTCGGACGGAATGTTCTCTATCGTCATCCGCAGCACCGCCGAATCCGAGACCACTTCCAGCGCATGCGTATTGCGCGTAATGCCCGGGTCGGCCCAGACCTCCAGCCGGGTGCGGTCGGGCCCTATGCCCACCAGCGAAAACGCCACCGCCACATTCAGGTTGGAAGGGAAGTCGCGCGCGGCCTCGCGTGCCGTGCCCTCGAAGAGCATCAGCGGCTCGGTGAGCTTGTCCAGGTCTATATTCTTTTCCACCACCCGCGGCGCGCCCTTGAAACCCGCGGGAGGCTTGCGGGTGACCATCCGCGCCGACTCGATGCGCCCTTCCGCCGCGGCCGCCACCGCATCCAGCCCGAGCGCCGCGCCCGATGGCGCCAGGATGCGCGCCCCTGTTATTTCCGCGGCTAAATCGATGAGCTCGGGGTAGCGCAGCAAAGCGCCCACGGACAGCACCACGACGGTCTTGCCGGCGCGCAGGGCCGGTTCGGCCACCGCCTTCAACAAAGCGGGAGGCAGGCATTCGACGATCACATCGGCATGTCCGGCCAAATCCTCCAAAGCCGCCCTGGGCACGGCGGTAGAAAGGCTGTCTATAAACACCTGCGTCTTTTCGGGATTCCTGCCGCTGACGGCGG
>Ga0182735_1002012_pt1 | contig 12849 bp, 12 predicted proteins | sample eDN5th30CKraftMG_FD_128524 | JGI IMG/M metagenome (GOLD analysis project Ga0182735, IMG submission 128524) | Enriched Miracle-Growth compost microbial communities from Emeryville, California, USA - eDNA 5th pass 30_C Kraft MG (version 2) (version 2) ... | reverse complement strand
TTCTTGTGGTTGCCCCAGGCTGCCCACGAGAGGCGCATCTTCGCCCAGCAAGGCGTCCAGGCCGCGCCCCAGGCCCTTGGGTTTCTTTGTAGCCATTTCTATATTCCTTTACCGATTGGTTTAGCTGCGCGGACGGGCTTGCTGCCGCAACGCTTCCTTCTTGACGCGTTTTATAAGCTCGTCCCCGAACGCGATGTACGCCTTGGCCCCGCGCGAATCCTTGTCATAGATTATGCCCGGCAAGCCGTGGCTGGGCGCTTCAGCCAGGCGCACATTGCGCGGAACCACCGATTCGAACACCTTGTCGCCGAAGTGCGCCTCTATCTGGGCCGAGACCTGCTGCTGCAGCGTTACACGCGCGTCGAACATGACCCGCAGCAGCCCTATCATTTGCAGTTCGGGATTGATGTTGCGATGCACGCGTTTGATCGTGTTGACCAGGTCGGACAGCCCTTCCAGCGCAAAATATTCGCACTGCATGGGAATGATGACCCCATGCGCGCTGGCCAAGCCGTTCAAGGTAAGCAGCGACAAGGTCGGGGGACAGTCTATCAGTATGAAGTCGTAGTCATCCACAACCAGCGCTATCGCCTGCTTCAGTTGCCGCTCGCGGTCTTCCATCTGGATCAGGTCGATCTCGGCGCCCGAAAGCTCGCGGTTGGCGGGCAGGACATCGTAGCCGCCGGCTTCCGATTTCACCCGGGCGGACGCGACGGTCGCTTCCCCTATCAGGACCTGATACAGGTTGTTTTCGACCTTGTTCTTGTCCACGCCGCTGCCCATGGTGGCATTGCCCTGCGGGTCCAGATCGATCAGCAGGACGCGCTTGCGCAACGCCGCCAGAGCCGCCGCGAGATTGATGGCCGTGGTGGTCTTGCCTACCCCGCCTTTCTGGTTTGCGATGCAGAATATTTTTGCGCCGGACATATTATGATTCATGGGTTTCCTTGACGACTCATCCAAACCAGGCAACGCTGGGCATTCAGTTCCGGCACCGACAGTGGCTGTATATGGCTGACGCGCCATTCCGTTTCCTGCTGCAGCGCCTGTATTTCTTCTTGGGGTTCGCGCCCCTTCATAGCCAGCAGAAAACCGCCCGGCTTGACATGCCTGCCGGCCAGGCGCGCGAAGTCCACCAAGGATGCAAAAGCCCGCGATACGACGATATCCGCCCCATACGGCGCCAGACTTTCGACCCTGTGATGCACCGCCCGCACATTGGCGAGCCGCAATACCGCCGCAGCCTGCCGTACAAAGGCCATTTTCTTTTCCACCGCGTCAACGCAACACACCTGCCATTCGGGATGCATGATAGCCATGACCAGGCCGGGCAGGCCAGCCCCGGAACCGACATCCATGACTAGCGGATGTTCTACTGTGTTTTTATACAGTATATTTTCTATCGGCCCCAACACGGACAGGCTGTCCATCACGTGTTGCACCAGCATTTGTTCCAGGGTGCGCAACGCCGTCAGATTATAGGTTTTATTCCAGCGCTGCAGTTGGCCCAGGTAAGCCAGCAAACTTTCGGCTTTGGCATCGTCCATACCGACGCCCAGCGCTTGGGCGGCCGCTTGCAGGCGCAGCTTGAAATCATCCCCCGGCGCCATTACGCTGCTTTCTTCCGGTATTGCATACGTTTAATGTGAATCAGCAACAATGAAATCGCAGCGGGAGTAACCCCGGAAATACGGCTGGCCTGCCCTATGGTTTCCGGGCGGCTGGCCTTGAGCCGCTGGCGCACTTCCATGGACAAACTCGTCAGAGCATCGTAGTCGATGTCCTGCGGTATGGGCAGCGATTCCTGAGCCTGCAGCTTTTCGACCTCTTCCTGCTGCTTGCTGACATAGCCTTCATACTTAACTTGTATTTCCACCTGCTCCGACGCCACAGGGTCGGCCAGGCCCGGACCGGCCAGCAAATCCCCATCGGCGGTCTCCAAGGCCATGAGCGCTTGATAGCTGACTTGTGGGCGCTTTAACAGGTCTTTTAGGGAGTATTCCCGTTCCACCTGCTTTCCCAGCAAGGATTCCGCCGTATGGGCGGCCAGCGTCTTGGGATTGATCCATGAATTCTTCAGCCGCTCTATTTCGTTGGTCACGGCGTCGCGCTTGCGGTTGAAAGCATCCCAGCGCTTATCGTCCACCAGACCCATCTTGCGCCCTTCTTCGGTCAAGCGCATGTCGGCATTGTCTTCGCGCAAGCTGAGCCTGTATTCGGCGCGAGACGTAAACATGCGATAGGGCTCGGTCACGCCGCGCGTGATCAAATCATCGACCAGCACGCCCAGGTAGGCCTGGCTTCTGGTGGGCCACCAAGGTTCCAGTCCCTGGGCTTGCCGCGCGGCATTCAGGCCGGCCAGCAGGCCTTGGGCGGCCGCCTCTTCATAGCCCGTCGTGCCGTTGATCTGGCCGGCAAAGAACAGGCCTCGGATGGCACGCGTTTCCAGTGTAGGCCGCAATTCACGTGGATCAAAATAATCGTACTCTATGGCATAGCCCGGGCGCATGATAACGGCATTTTCCAGTCCCGGCAGGCTGCGGACCAAGGCTAGCTGGATGTCGAAGGGCAGGCTGGTGGAAACCCCGTTGGGATAGATTTCACGCGTGCTAAGACCTTCCGGCTCCAGGAAAATCTGATGGCTGGGCTTATCGGCGAAACGATGGATCTTGTCTTCAATGGAAGGGCAATATCGTGGCCCTATCCCTTCTATCGTGCCGCTGTCGCTGTACATGGGCGAACGATCCAGCCCGGACCGTATGATGTCGTGCGTCTTTTCGTTGGTATTCGTGATCCAGCAAGGCAATTGTTCCGGATGCATATCCGCATGCCCAAGATAGGAAAAGACCGGCACCGGATCGCTGTCTCCAGGCTGCACTTCGGTCTTGCTGAAGTCTATGCTGCGCGCATCGATCCTGGGAGGCGTTCCGGTTTTCAATCGTCCTTGGGGAAGCTTCAATTCCTTCAGCCGCTGACCCAGAGTGATCGAGGGCGGATCCCCGGCGCGCCCGCCTGAATAGTGATCCAGCCCCACGTGGATCAAGCCATTGAGAAACGTCCCTGCCGTCAATACTACGGCTCGCCCCCGGAATTGCAATCCTATCTGCGTAGTCGCCCCGACGACTCTGTCGCCTTCCAGCATCAGATCTTCCACTGCCTGCTGAAATATCATCAACCCGGGCTGATTCTGTAGGACAGTACGTATAGCCTTCCTATATATCGACCGATCCGCCTGCGCGCGGGTGGCGCGCACCGCGGGACCTTTGGAGCGATTCAGAACGCGAAACTGGATGCCGGCCTGGTCAGTCGCCAAAGCCATGGCTCCGCCCAAGGCATCTATTTCCTTGACCAAATGACCCTTGCCTATGCCTCCGATGGAGGGGTTGCAGGACATTTGACCCAAGGTTTCCATATTGTGTGTGAGCAATAGCGTCGACGCGCCGGTACGGGCAGCGGCCAATGCCGCCTCAGTACCGGCGTGCCCACCGCCAACTACAATCACATCGAATTCTTCCGGATAAATCATTTTTTCGCTCTAGCGAGGAAATCTCAGCCAACCATTATACTTCCGCGGTCGAATTGAGCATGTCGCTGAATAATTAAAAAATGCTGCCCTTATGCTGAGTACTTTTATCCAATGCAGGCTTTGTTCCACGTGAAACATCACTATTTGTACATCGAGCATTTAGTATTGCCGCGATGAAACAGTCTGAAAGTGCTTTATATGGAGGCGGTACCCAGTTTGTGTTTCACGTGGAACATAAAGATAAAATATAAGAACTTGATGGTCAAAATAAAATAATTGGCGCCTAGTGCGAGTAATGAATGAGTATGTTCCACGTGAAACATATCAGCTGCCTAGCTGGGGATAACGTTGTGGATAGTAAGGGGATAAAAAGTGGATAAGTAAGGAAACCTATATCAAAGGTAATGGCCTACGCCGTAGGGCTACAGCGCTATGGCTTAAACGGGATTTCCAGGATGCGCCAAGGATAGGTCGCTCGCCGTACTGCTACTGAATCGGTCCGGCGCTTAGACGGTATCTAAGAAATCCTATCAGCACCACAAGCAGCTTGAACAGACGAACCGTAGCGGTCGCAAGCCGGCAATATACAACAGCGTGCTAATAAAAATAAAAATGCCCCGCGGAAGCGGGGCATCATGAATTTGTGCGCTGTGCGCTACACAAAAACTGCTGGCGGCTTATAGGGGACGAATCTCTGCAGCCTGGGGACCCTTGGGGCCTTCCTTGACTTCAAATTCGACTTCCTGGCCTTCGTTCAGACTGCGGTAGCCGCGGCCTTCGATAGCGGAGAAATGAGCAAACACATCCGTGCCGCCCGCGTCGGGAGTAATAAAACCGAAGCCTTTATCGGCATTGAACCACTTGACTTTGCCCTTTTGAGCCATGATGTATAGCGTCCTAAAATTAAACAAAAATGCAAATAACCAGGGACGCCGACACGAACCAGACTTCATAAAGCCAAGGCTTCAACACGGAAACCCGCCTTATTGATTACCACCCGCGAGACCTGCGCACCGCTTGATTACGACTGCACGTAGCAGCATAACCACGCTCGGCGGCTTTATCAAATACTTGTTTACCCTATGTGGTATTTTGCCCTCAGGCGCGTATATAGAGATAGTTTAGCGCGGCAAAACATGCATCAATTTTAATATTTCTTGTTGTCCTTCATAACCTGTGGCCTGTCAACAGGCCCTAGTCCCTACTACAAAAGTCCACACCGTTTACACCGATCCCATGAAAATCCAATCCAAGCTTCCCAACGTAGGCACGACGATATTTACCATCATGAGCCAATTGGCTACCGAACACGGGGCCATCAATCTTGGCCAAGGTTTCCCCGATTTCAATCCCGACACGGAGCTTCTGGATCTAGTGACGCAAGCCATGAAGGATGGCCATAATCAGTATCCGCCCATGGCGGGCATCATGCCCTTGCGCCAGGAAATATCCGCCAAGGTGCAACGCCTATACGGCCATCATTATCAGCCGGAGACGGAAATCACCATTACAGCCGGAGCCAGCGAGGGACTGATGGCCAGCATATTGGCATTCGTCCACGCCGGGGACGAGGTCGTCATCATCGAACCTTTCTACGACTTGTACATACCCGCCATAGAGCTGGCTGGCGGCGTGCCCGTAATCGTGCCCATGGACGCTCCCAATAAACAGGTGCAGCGCTATAGGGTCGATTGGCAACGGGTCCGCGATGCAATCACTCGTAAGACCCGAATGCTGATCATCAATTTTCCTCACAACCCCACAGGCATCATTCTGCAGAAACAGGATCTGGAAGCGCTCGAACGCATTGTGCAGGAGACTGGCATCTTGCTGCTGTCCGACGAGGTCTATGAGCATATCGTATTCGATGGGCAACAACACCTAAGCCTCGCATGCAGCCCCCTGCTTGCGGAGCATGCCATCGTCATTTCTTCCTTTGGCAAAACCTATAACGCCACAGGCTGGAAAGTGGGCTATTGCTGCGCTCCAGCTTCCCTTGCCAAGGAAATCCGCAAAGTCCATCAATTCATGGTATTTACCGTTACTTCTCCCATGCAGGTCGCACTGGCAAATTACATGAAGAACCCCGCCCCCTATATGAATCTGTCGGGTATGTATCAGCAAAAACGCGACAGACTGACACAGGGTTTAGCGTCGACCCGCTTTCAGGTATTGCCGTCGCAGGGAACCTTCTTCTTGCTGACCAACTACAGCCAGATATCCGATATGCCCGAAGCGGAATTCGCCAAATGGATGACTACGGAACATGGCATTGGCGTAATCCCGGTTTCCGCCTTTTACCAGAACCCCGAAGCGACAGGCTCCAACCACCAACTGGCCCGCTTCTGCTTTGCTAAACAGGACACCACTCTGGACGCGGCAATAGAAAAGCTGGCCCGGATCTGACCCATATTCGTTTCAACTCGCATACAGCTCGCCGCATCGGGCTGTCGCTTCATGAACCGATACGCAGTATACCCACGCCAAGGCAATAGAAGAAGGGCAGGGGCGAAGAGCGGAAAGTGTTTGGTTGTTCTTATATCTTTTAACTCAAAAGATTGATAATGATGAGAGCCTGTGGATAACTGGGACAAGCGCTGAAGAGGCAAGCCAGATGCGCTTTCTGGCCGCTTCTGTGCTTTTGGACAAGTTCTGTTTGGCGAGTGGATGAAAAGGGCATAATTTTTTATGTATTCAGAATATGCGCACTTTTCCCATTAGCATCCACAAGCTATGCACACACCTCGTTCTCTCTACTTATCCACAACGCATCGCATCGCCAGACTATAATTTTATTTTGTCACTAAATGTAATTGTCACCAGTGTAGCCTGGCTTGAAAGCAGCTGGCTGGTTCACTTGTTTATAACGGCGTCACCTGGACTTCGTTCCCGCGAGCGGAACGAAAGGAATCCAAGGAAATGCCGCTGTGTGCGAAGCAGCGTCGACACCGGTGCTTGCGGGAAGCTGGCAAATACCGGCGGGGCGTCAGCCGCGGAAGGTCGGTATGATCTCGCCCGAATCAAAAACCAGGCGGTTTTCGGGCCACTGAAGCGCTGCGAGCCTGTAGCGGGACTCCGAAATAGGGCGGCCGGCGCGTCGGTCCCGCCATCTTGCGCCCACAGAAAAATCCACGCAGAAGACATTGCGCCGCGCGCCGTGCCACGCGGTGGACGGAACCCCTTGGAATAATTCGCTGTAGCGCGGAATGACCATATCGGCGGGGACATCGAACAAACGCCAATAATGGCCCACGACCACGGGAACCTCGTCTTGATAGTCGTTCCACCATGTAGTCCTGTCGGAAAAACGCCAGCGGTTGCCCGAGAAGAACGCCAGTGACGCCTTTTGTTCGACTCCCGAGGTCAATACCTTCAGGGGGTTCACCATCTGCTGCGTGGCTTCGTATTCAGCGATAGCATGCAAAAAAGGCAGACTCGCCTGTTCATCTTCCAGTTCCTGGGCCCAGCGTGTTTTCTCGTCCAGGTAACGGTCGTAGAGCCCGCGGGCGACGGCTAGGCTTTGCGCCTCGCGGTTCCACGCCTGGAAGTGCTCGACGATGCCGCCGGCTGGAATGGAGCGGATGGCTTCTATGGCCGATGGGGTCCATGCCGCGTGCACGATACGGATATCGTCGCGGTACAAAGCAATGGGCAGACGGGCCAGAAAGGACGCCAGGGCGGCGCGTTCTTCAGCCGGCGTGCGCCGGAAGGGCGCATAGTATTTCAAGTCGCGATCATGCCGTTCGTCGAAAAACCAGCCAGAACCGTCCTTGATATCACGGGTCAGCAGGTTGATTTCGTGATTGCCGAGGATGGCGAAAGCATTGCCTTCCTCGAACAGGAGCTGGACATGCTGGATCACCCCTTGGCTATCGGGGCCACGGTCGCACAAATCGCCTACGAAGACCAGCTTGCGGCCATGGGGATGCCGGCCTTTGTGGTCGTAGCCCAAACGGTCGAGCAGCGCCAGCATGGCGGCGAGTTCGCCATGGATGTCTCCGACGATATCGAGGGGATTGTTGGGCAGACGTTGAAGCAAATGCATTGCTACATCATAAACCCGACTTGGGCCAGATGCGATATTCAGGTCTACAATGGGCTGAACCTCAGCTCGTACGTAGGGCGGACGATGGCGACACGATATGACGTCAAGGGCACTCAGGGTATGTACGAACCCGGATCAGGGGGCTTGGTGCTGGCCAACAAGCTGGGCATAACCCGTAGCGCCGATATCGATGAGGCGGAACTGGTCCTGCTGCAAAAACTCTACGAATCGGTGTTGCGGGACCATCTTCCACAAGGCCGTATTTCGATCAGCCATTTGAAAACATGGCACCGGCGCTGGCTGGGCAATGTATATGAATGGGCCGGTTTGCCTCGTTCGGTGAATATGAGCAAAAACGGCTTCCCGTTCGCTCCGGCCTCACAGGTACCAAGGCTGATGGCTGTTTTCGACCGGGAATTTTTGGCGCGCTACACCCCTTGCACAGGCTTCACCGACGAACAACTGATCGAAGCCATTGCGATCACGCATGTGGAATTCATACTGATGCACCCCTTCAGGGAGGGAAACGGCCGGATTTCACGCCTATTGGCGGACGTCATGGCCGTGCAGGCGGGGCATGGCCCCCTGGACTACAGTAGCTGGGAATCCAACAAAAGCGCGTATATAGCCGCTATACAACAAGGCTTGAGCTGCAATTATGAGCCCATGAAGGCTTGGGTCGCGAAAGCGCTGACGACCGAAGAAAGCGCAGCGGGGGATTAGGCGGCGGGGGCGAGGCTAAGTTGCTGGAACTTGCTGGTCTGAGCTTGCAGCAATGCTTCGAGTTCCTTTATGGACTGACCGGTTTCGATAGCCGTCGAGCTCGCCACGGCACGGATTATGCGGATTTGCGCGAGCTTTTCGACAGTAGGGGATTCGGATTTCATTTAATGGAGGATTTTTGGAGTCCAAGGCCATTATAGCGCTTCATGGCAACAATAAAAAGAATGAGACCTTGGAAAAGCCCAGAATGTGTGTGAATGGCGACATGATGCTTTCTTCCTCTTTATTTCTTTTATAGAAAAGATGACTGATGATGGGTGTCTGTGGGTAAGTCGAAGAACCCAGGTTTCATAAATATTTTCAACCACTTGCCGTAGAAATCTTCTGGGTGTAAGCATCAGATGAAGCTGTGGGCCCAAACTGGACAACTTTTCTCCGGCGGAAAAAAGGCCGGGTTGTGCTCATTCACTCCACCTTTTATGCACAGCAAGTGTTTCCTGTAGTTATCCACAGCTATAAGGTATACAATTTATAGCAATAAGACTAAACCGCGAAGGCGAGATATGGGCGCAATAACAAAAGGCGTCACCAGACTGCTTGGAAAACAGCGAGGAGGTCAACTGATGGGTGATGGCGGCCATTCTCCTCCGGATCTTTCACCCGAGCTGCTTCAACACATCGAAAGGCAGTGTGCGCTGTGGGAAGGCATCTGCCAGCGAGTGAGCCACAATGTCACTCTATTGGGCACCGATAATATGGTCTGCTATACGGAAGCAGAGCGCAGGGAGCTTGACCTGATGATACGGAATATGCAAGAGTTCGCATCGCGCGTCGATGGCGCCCTGAGTGCAAAGGTCGCAGACATGGCGCTGAGCGCGCAAAAGGCTTTGGCCAGCTACGATGATTTCTGCAATGGCGCCAATGGCGCTGCAGCGCAATAGTGGTATGCCTGGCTCCGCGCCCACACGCAGCTTTGAGGTCGAGCAGTGAAACATAGTACGCGCCCCGCTGATATTTATCTTCGTTTTTTGCGTCTGGCCGATGCTTTAAGAGGCCTGCCCAGCTTGCCCGGGCTGGACCCGCTGGAAGAGCGCATATTGAACATGGTCGCGCGCGCCCGCCTCGAGGCCAGCCGCCTCTCCGTGCGCGATATGATGGCAATGGATTCCCTGGGATCGCCTGCCACCATCCACGGACGGCTAAAATCCATGCGCAAGAAGGGCTGGATAGCGCTGGCGGATACGACCGACACCCGCCGCAAGCAAGTGGAATTGACGCCCGCCGCCTTGCGCCATTTTGATGACCTATCCCGCTGCCTGGTGCAGGCGGCCGGGTATGAAAACGAGCCGCCGGATCCTGAAACCCGGTAACCGCTGCCGATCCTGGCTGCGAGGTTGTAGTGCTGGGTGTCGTAGCTTTTGCCGTCGGAGGCAGTTATCCGAAAATTTCGGATAACTGAACTCGCCTGCAACTCGCTGTCGGAAAACACTTTCTTCAGGTGGTAGTTGCCCCCTTATAGCGACCCGGGCTTGCGCCTGCCGCCAGCAAGCGAAAGCAGGGCCTTCATGCCGTACAGTATGATCAACGCGCCCGCCAGGTCGCCGAAGGCCATCACCAGAAAACTCTGTATCAATTCGCGCCCCGCCGGGCCGGTCAGGGCGAACCAGGCATGGTGCAAGCCCGCATTCACCATGGCGCAAGCGATGCAGCAGACGAATAGCAGCGACGGAGTCAGGTTTTCCAGGCCCTGACGCAGCTCGAATCGCCATTTCACCGCGTGGCAGGCCAGGCACGGCGCGAACGCCGAAATAAAAGCGCCCACCATGGCCCGCAAAGGATCGTGAGGGAAAACATAATAAATGCTGGAAAACCAGGAAGCGACCAGCACGCCGACGACGCCGGGAAAACCAAAAAGAAGCACGCAAAGCAGCCGAATCCCCGCGGGCAGGTAGACCCAATTGACGCCGGGCACGAACTCCAGATTGGCGAAAACCCATTCATTGACAAGCAAGGCGGCGGAAAAAAGGAACAGGCTAAGAGCCACCAAGCCGCAAAAGAATCGGATCCTTGCCATCAATACACTGCGCCTTATGCCTTGTTATGGGCGGTTGTGGCCATTAGGGTTTTCAGTCACGAAGCGCCGCGCGGGCGGTGAATAACAGTGGGGATAAGCCTGTGGAAAAAACATATATTTACATTTTTCACAGTATAGAGAAAAAATCGCCGAGAGTTGAGGCGTATTTCTTCCAATAGATAGCGTTGTCGCTTTCTTGTAACTTTATCGTTTGGCTTTTTTAGTGGGCGAGGGGGGCGGTTCGGCGTTGCATCACTTCCCGATGCAGAAGGATTTTTTAAGGCATATCTTTTTAATTATAAATAATATTTTCTGATGTTATTGGCGTGCTTGGACCTATTCTTGGACCAAAAGCCGATGCGTGTCTCTTGATGGAGGTGCTTGGCGTTTCTTGGACGATTCGTGCATTGCCTGCGCCGATGAAGTTCGCTCGACGGTGACTGCCGATCTTGCCATCAACGCCCACTGACTGCTGCTGGGCTATTTTCCTACCTTCTGTCGCGGAACGCCAAGAATGCTTTGACCTGCCCCCGCCCAAACAATACGGGTAGCGCGCAGTTCGGATTGTTTGCGGCGACAGCGGTAATGCTGGGGTGAGATGACGGCTCCTTTGGCCATGTGGCCGATACCGATAGGTGAATCACCCCGAGAATTGCGGAGGCTGTTTGGTTAAAGTAAAACAGGTTCCGCAGCGGGTGCTGCAAGTTGTCGATAGTAACGTTCTTCGGCCTCCGCGGGGGGTATGTCACCGATCGATCCGAGCAGCCGCTGGTGATTGAACCACGATACCCATTCCAGCGTGGCCAACTCCACGGCAGCCTTGGTCTTCCAGGGCGCTCGTCGGTGAATCACCTCCGTTTTGTACAGGCCGTTGAGGGTTTCGGCCAAGGCATAGTCGTACGCGCTGCCGGTGCTGCCCACCGATGGGTTGATGCCCGCTTCGTTCAGCCGCTCGGAATAGCGGATGGAAACGTATCGGGAGCCGCGATCCGAGTGATGGACGAGTCCGTCGGATTCTGTTGGCCGACGGTCGTACACAGCCTGCTCCAACGCATCCAGAACCAAGTCCGTCGTCATGCTGCTGGAGGCTCTCGAGCCGACGATCCGCTTGGCATACGCATCAATGACGAAGGCCACATACAGCCATCCCTGCCAAGTCGAAACGTAGGTGAAGTCTGCCACCCACAGTCGATTGGGACGATCGGCCTCGAAGTGTCGCTTCACCAGATCCCTGGGGCAGGCCGCTGCGCTGTCTGGAGCCGTGGTGCGCACACGTTTACCCCGCCTGATTCCCTCGATGCCGAGCCGTCGCATCAAGCGCTCGACCGTGCACCGGGCGACCGCCACGCCTTCGCGATTCAATTGCTTCCAGACCTTGCGGGCGCCATAGACCTGAAAATTCTGTTCCCAGACTCGCTGGATCAACACCATGAGTTGTTCGTCCCTCTTGGCTCGTTGGCTTCGTAGCTTCGGATGGCGGCATTGCGCGGCATGTCGCCAGTACGCTGACGGGGCGACCTGCAACACCTTGCAGATCGGCTCGACCCCATACAGGTTCCGATGCTGATCAATATAGGCGTTTACTTCTTCAGGTCGCGGTCGAGCGCCGCCTGGGCGAAAAAAGCGCTGGCTGACTTCAGGATTTCATTGGCGCGGCGCAATTCCTTGACTTCACGCTCAAGCGCCTTGAGGCGTTCGCTCTCTTCGAAGGTCACGCCAGGGCGTACGCCGCTATCAACTTCGGTGCGCTGCACCCACCTGAGCAGCGTGTACACCGAGCAACCGATCTTGGGCGCGATGGACTGGGCCGCCGCCCACTGGGAAGGGTACTCGTCACGGTGCTCCTGCACTAAGCGCGCCGCCCGCTCACGGACTTCAGGGGAAAACTTATTGCTCTGGTTGCTCATGGCTCTATTCTCTCAAGAATCAGAGCCTCCTCAAAACCCGGGGCGATTCAAGGAGCCTTGCCATGTCACATCAACCTTCAGACATCATCACCCCGAAAGCCTTGTTGCTGGATGAGCGGCTGACGCCGCTGGAGCGCAATGCCTGGCTGACTTTCCTTGCGCTGGCCAGCAGCGACGGCACCGTGGTTCTCAGCTACGACGCGCTACGCAAATACCTGCCCAGCGCACCGGGCAGCAAGCAGACGGCCCTTGAAACCGTGTCCAGGGTCGTGCTGTGCCTGCGGCTGTCCACGTGGATTGCGTTGGTCGAATACCGCCGCAACCCCATGACCGGCTTCTCCATGGCCAGCCGTTATGCCGTGCGCAATCAACCGCTGACCTTCGTCGAAGCGTGCCTGGAAGACGACGATTACCTGCCGTTGCTCGAACGGGCACTCAGCCATAACAGTGCGACGATTCGCCAGTTGGCTTGGTCCATCCTCGACGAGGCCCTGCGTCAGCCTGATGCGCTGGAGAGGTTGCCTGCTGCAGCGAGGGAGCGCATCGAAAAGCTGCGTGGAAATGACGATGACCA
>Ga0182735_1002010_pt1 | contig 12856 bp, 11 predicted proteins | sample eDN5th30CKraftMG_FD_128524 | JGI IMG/M metagenome (GOLD analysis project Ga0182735, IMG submission 128524) | Enriched Miracle-Growth compost microbial communities from Emeryville, California, USA - eDNA 5th pass 30_C Kraft MG (version 2) (version 2) ... | reverse complement strand
GCACAAGCACGACCACCACTCGCGTCGTGGTCTGTTCCTGCTCGTCGGTCAGCGCCGTCGTCTGCTCGGCTACCTCCAGGACATCGACATCAACCGTTATCGGTCGCTCATCGAGCGCCTGGGCCTTCGTCGCTAAGACGAAGGCTCCTGTCGGTCGCTGAGGAGCGACCGCAGGGAGCGTATCGACGTACGAGCGTCCCGGACCGCGCCGCTGAGTAACCAGCGTTCTATCGCTCAAAACATTCTTGGAGAGCCTCCCCACGGTGTGGGGAGGCTCTCGTCGTTCTGTGTGGAGTGCGGGGAAGGCATCCACTAGTCTAGGCTAGGTGAGGCTCGCCTAACCTGAGTCTTCGTTGCCCGCATCGTCACCCCAGATCAGAGTCACCGTGTTCCTGCCGTCGCTTCTCATCGGCCTGCGCGAAGGCCTCGAGGCCGCGCTCGTCGTCGGCATCCTCGTCGCCTACCTCTCCCGCCTCGGACGCCACGACGTGCTGCCGCGCCTGTGGAGCGGGGTCGGCCTCGCCGTCGCGCTGTCGCTGGCGATCGGGGCGGTGCTGACCTTCGGCGCCTACATGCTGACCTTCCAAGCCGTCGAGATCATCGGCGGCACCATGTCGCTGCTCGCCGTCGCTCTTGTGACCTGGATGATCTTCTGGATGCAGCGCGCCGGTCGCACGCTGAAGAAGACCCTCGAGGGCGATATCGACCGGGCCCTGACCTCCGGATCGCTGTGGGGCATCGTCATCCTGGGCCTCGTGTCGGTCGCGCGCGAGGGCATCGAGACGACTCTCATCCTGTGGGCGCTCGTGCAGGATGCCGGTGAGGCGCCCACCGCGCTGCTGGGCACCCTCGTCGGGCTCGCGCTCGCCGTCGTGCTCGGCTGGACGATCGCGAAGGGTATGGTGCGCATCGATCTGCGCGTGTTCTTCACCTGGACCGGTGCCCTGCTCATCGTGGTCGCGGCGGGCGTGCTCGCATACGGGATCCACGACCTGCAGGAGGCCGCAGTGCTGCCCGGGCCGTACAGCACGGCTGCACCCATCGACCCCGTCACCGGTGTGGTGGAGGTGGGCTGGGCCGGCTTCCCGTTCGGTTTCGCCTTCGACCTCAGCGCCGCGATCGCCCCCAGCGGTGCGCTCGCCGTCATCCTGCAGGCGACGGTCGGCTTCATGCCGCAGATGACCTGGCTCCAGGTGATCGGCTGGGCGCTGTACGTGCTCATCGTCGGCGCCGTGTTCGTGCAGCGTGCGCGGGTGCGGCCACGGCCGGCATCCCTCCCTTCGTCCGCAACACTTTCATCCGCACCTCAAGGAGAAGCATGAACACTATCCGTACCCTCGCCGCCGTCGCGGCGGTCGGCGTCGGCGCCCTGGCGCTGTCCGGCTGCATCGCCAAGAGCGATGCAACCGCCGACGCGCTGACCGTCTCGTCCACCGACACCGCGTGCGACGTATCGGCGGCGACCGCGGCCAGCGGCACCCTGACCTTCGCGGTCGCGAACAGCTCGAGCCGGATCAGTGAGTTCTACCTCCTCGCCGCCGACGGTCTGCGTATCGTCGGCGAGGTCGAGAACATCGCGCCGGGGGCGTCGCGTACGCTGACCGTCGTCGCGCAGCCCGGCGACTACTTCACCCTCTGCAAGCCCGGCATGGTCGGCGAAGGCGTCGGCCGCACCGCGTTCAGCGTGACCGGCGACCGCGTGCAGGCGACCGGTGACGACGCCGAGCAGAAGCAGGCCGCCGTCGATCTGTACGCGGCGTTCGTGAAGGACCAGGTCGAGCAGTTGCTGCCTGCCGTCGAGGAGTTCGTCGCCGCCTACGAGTCCGGCGACGACGAGACCGCGCGCGCCGGATTCCCCCAGGTCCGAGCCTACTACGAGCGGATCGAGCCGGTCGCCGAGGCGCTCGGCGACCTCGATCCGCGCATCGATTACCGCGAGGTGGATGCCGTGGCGGAGGGCCTCGACTGGACCGGCTTCCACCGCATCGAGAAGGATCTGTGGGTGCCTGCCGAGGATGCGCTCAACGCCGACGGCGCAACGCCCGCGTGGCAGGACTGGCAGCCGTCGTCGACCGAGGAGCGGGCCGCCATCGGCGAGCAGCTGATCGCCGACGTCGCCGAGCTGAACACTTACGTGCACTCCGACGACTTCCAGACCGCGCTCGACGACCAGGGCATCGCCGGCATCTCGAATGGTGCGATCGGCCTGCTGGACGAGGTCGCCACAGGAAAGATCTCCGGCGAGGAGGACTGGTGGTCGGGTACCGACCTGTACGACTTCCAGGCGAACGTCGAAGGCTCCCGCAACGCGTTCGAGATCGTCCGCGAATTCGCCGCCGCGACCGGCGACGACGGTGCGGCGCTCGTGGACGAGATCGAGCGGGGCTACGACGACCTGTCCGCCTCGCTCGCGACGCACGGTTCGCTCGCGGACGGCTTCGTCGACTACGGTGACCTCACCGATGCGGACAAGCGTGAGCTCACCGACCTGATCAACGCGCTCGCCGAACCGCTGTCGCAGCTCACCTCGACCGTTCTGGAGTGATCACCACGGACACCGACACCGACGCCGGCCCCGGCGACGACGCGCCGCCGGGGCGGCTCAGCCGCCGCGGACTGCTGGGTCTGGCGATCGGCACCGGCGTTGCGGGTCTGGCCGTCGGATCGGGCGCAGGCTCCGCCGCGGGCGTCGCAGTCGGGCGCGCCCGCGAGCGGGATGCCGCGGCATCCGTGTATGCGTTCTTCGGGGCGCACCAGGCGGGTATCACGACCCGCGTGCAAGACCATCTGCACTTCGCATCGTTCGACATGATGGCCCGCACCGGCCGGGACGACCTGCGATCGCTGCTTGAGGACTGGTCGTATGCCGCGGCGCGCATGACGCAGGGGCTCGATGTCAGCGCGACGGGCGCCGTCGGCGGCGACCCGGAGGCGCCGCCGGATGACACCGGCGAGGCGCTCGGCCTGCCCGCCGGCGGCCTGACGATCACCTTCGGGTTGGGGCCCACGCTGTTCGCGGACGTCGACGGCACCGACCGCTACGGTCTGTCCGACCGTCGTCCGGCGGGGCTCGAGCGACTCCCGGCGTTTCTCGGGGACGATCTCGACCCCGAATCGTCCGGCGGTGACTTGTGCATTCAGGCGTGCGCCGACGATCCACAGGTCGCGGTGCACGCGATCCGCAACCTCAGCCGCATCGCGTTCGGCCGCGCCCGGTTGCGCTGGTCGCAGCTCGGCTTCGGTCGTACCTCGCGGACGACGACCGGCCAGGCCACGCCGCGCAACCTCTTCGGGTTCAAGGACGGCACCGCCAACATCCTCGCTGACGACACGGCGGCGCTTGACGACCACGTGTGGGTCGCCGCGTCGGACGAGCCGGGGTGGCTGGTGGGCGGGTCGTATCTTGTGGCCCGCAAGATCGCGATGCTCGTCGAGACGTGGGACCGCGTGCGCCTGTCGGAGCAGAGTGCGATCATCGGACGGAGCAAGGGCGAGGGCGCGCCGCTGTCGGGCGGCGACGAGCTCACCGACCCCGACTTCGCCGCGACGGATGCCGGGGGAGCGCCGCTCGTGCCCGCGACGAGCCACGTGCGACTCGCACATCCGGAGCTAAACGGCGGCACTCGGATCCTCCGCCGCGGCTACAACTACGTCGACGGCAACAACGAGCTCGGCAGACTCGACGCGGGACTGTTCTTCCTGTCCTACCAGCGCACGCCGGAGCAGTTCATATCACTGCAGCGCGCCCTGTCCACCGACGCCATGAACGAGTACATCCGCCACGTCGGGTCGGGCATCTGGGCGGTGCCGCCTGGTGCGCGTGCCGGATCGTTCGTCGGGGCCGGGCTGTTCGGCTGAGGCCGCGCCCGCGGGCGCTCAGTTCGCGCGGCGCGACCCGGTCGGGTCGGAGCGGTGGCCCTCGCGCCCGGCGAGAGTGGGGTCGGCGAACAGCCAGGCCGGCCGCGGCTCGACCAGCGGACGGAACAGCGCGCGCACCGGGCGGGTCGCCAAAGCCAGGGCGATGAGCACGGACGCGACGACCACCAGCGGCAGCCACAGCCAGGTCGGCTCGGCGTGCCGGAGCAGCCCGTTCTCGCGGAACGGGTAGAGCACGAACGAGTGCAGGAGGTAGACGTACATCGTGTACTGCCCGAAGTGCGTCCAGCGGTGCGTGCCGCGGGGCACCAGGGCGAAGAACGCGACGCTCAGCAGGAGCGCGACGACCATGAGGGCGAGCCGCACGCCGGCGGCCCACCAGGCCGTCGCGCCGATGGCGGCGTAGCTCTCGTCGTAGAACAGCCAGTCGCGCAGGTTGATGTCGCGCCAGGTGTCGACGAAGAACCAGCACACCCAGCCGGCGCCGGCGAACACCGTGATCGCGAGGGCGCGCACCCACCAGCGTCGACGGCGCAGCAGGTCGAAGCGCTCCAGGATGCCGTGGTGCTTGAGCCACCAGCCGAGGGTGAAGAACGGCAGGAGGCCGAGGGTGCGCGACAGCGACAGCGTCGAATCGATGGTCGGCAGGTACCCGACCGACAGCGAGATGAGCAGCGTCCACAGCAGTGGCCAGCGCAGCAGTGCCAGGTAGGGCAGCACCAGCCGGAAGATCGCCAGCGCCAGCAGGAACCACAGCGTCCAGGACGGTTGGGTGAGGTCGGGGTTCGCCCGGCCCTCGACGAACCACTTGGTCAGGGTCCACAGCGTCTCGAAGATGACGTACGGCACGACGATGTCGGTGAGCACCCGCGCCATCTGCCGCCTGGTCGGCGAGTCGGACTTGGAGAAGTAGCCCGAGATGATCGCGAACGCCGGCATGTGGAACGCGTAGATCAGCAGGTACAGCCCCAGCGCGATGGTGGAGTCGTACGTCAGGCGCTGCACGGCGTGCCCCAGGACGACAAGGACGATGCACGCGAAACGGGCGTTGTCCCAGAGGGGTACGCGCCGGCGGGTCTGGTTCGTGGCTTCGGTCATGACGTGCAGGCCACGATATCCGACTCCGCACCCGTGTAGCGTCGGCATCCCGGGGGCGATCGGTCTCCGCAACCGCGAGGACGATCATGTCGACCGCAGCAGCACCCATCCTCGGCGTCATCGGCGCCTCCCTCAAGCCGGACGAGCGCCGCGTGCCGATCCACCCCGCACACTTCGACCGACTTCCCGACGCGCTGCGCCCGCGCATCATGGTGGAGGAGGGGTACGGCCGGCGGTTCGGGGTGCCCGACGACGTGCTGCGGCCGCTGGTCGGCGGCATCGAGCCCCGGGATGCGATCTTCGCCGACGCCGACGTCCTGCTGCTGCCCAAGCCGCAGTGGGAAGACGTGCGTCAGATGCGCGACGAACAGGTGCTGTGGGGCTGGCCGCATCTCGTGCAGGACCCGGCGCTCACGCAGCTCGCCATCGACAAGCGGCTGTCGGTGATCGCCTTCGAAGCGATGCAGCACTGGGGCGCCGACGGCGCTTTCGGGCTGCACGTCTTCCACAAGAACAACGAGCTCGCCGGGTACTGCTCCGTGCTGCACGCCCTCCAGCTGTGCGGCTCCACCGCCGACTACGGGCGCCGCTTGACTGCCGTGGTCATCGGCTTCGGCGCCACGGCACGCGGGGCCGTGACCGCGCTGCGCGCGCTGGGCGTCCAGGAGGTGCGGGTGCTCACCAATCGACGGACCGCGTCGGTGGCATCCCCGATCCACGCGGCGCACATGATGCAGTTCGATCACGATGAGAGTGCCCCCTACTCCAGCGAGGTCATCACGGAGGACGGCCGTGTGCCGCTGGCGCCGTTCCTGGCGGCCAGCGACATCGTCGTCAACTGCACCCTGCAGGATCCGAACCACCCGCTGCTCTACCTGCGCGAGTCGGATCTGGAGGGCTTCCGCCGCGGCAGTCTGATCGTCGACGTCTCCTGCGACGAGGGGATGGCGTTCGAATGGGCGCGGATGACGAGCTTCGCGGAGCCGATGCTCACGGTCGGCGGCGGCGTCGACTACTACGCCGTCGACCACAGCCCGTCGTACCTGTGGAACTCGGCGACGTGGGAGATCAGCGAGGCGCTGCTGCGCTTCGTGCCGACCGTCATGGGCGGGCCGGACGCGTGGACGGGGAGCGAGACGATCAGCAGGGCGATCGAGATCCGCGACGGCGCCATCGTCAATCCGGCGATCCTGGAGTTCCAGCACCGTTCGACCGAGCCCGGGCATCCCGTCGTGCGCTGAGCGGGAATATTGTGAGCGGTGCCGTGTTTCAGCAGATATATTCATCTGCATGAAATGGATGCCCGCCGCATCCGGGAAGTGACACCACCGTGAACGAGACCACCGTCGAGCCGGCAAGCGACATGCAGTTCGGCATCTTCACCGTCAGCGACATCACCCAGGACCCGAGCACCGGGCACACCCCGAGCGAGGCGGAGCGCATCCAGGCGACGATCGCGATCGCCACGCACGCCGAACAGGTCGGACTCGACGTCTTCGCCGTCGGCGAGCACCACAACCCGCCGTTCTGGTCGTCGTCGCCGACGACGACGCTCGCCTATATCGCCGCACAGACCGACCGGCTCATCCTGTCCACCGCGACGACGCTCATCACCACCAACGATCCGGTGAAGATCGCCGAGGACTTCGCGATGCTGCAGCACGTCTCCGGCGGACGCGTCGACCTCATGCTCGGCCGGGGGAACACCGGCCCGGTGTACCCGTGGTTCGGCAAGGACATCCGCCAGGGGCTGCCGCTCGCGATCGAGAACTACGCACTGCTGCACAAGCTGTGGCGCGAGGACGTCGTGGACTGGGAGGGGAAGTTCCGCACGCCGCTGCAGGGATTCACCGCGACGCCGCGCCCGCTCGACGGCGTTGCGCCGTTCGTCTGGCACGGCTCGATCCGCACGCCCGAGATCGCCGAGCAGGCCGCGTACTACGGCGACGGCTTCTTCGCGAACAACATCTTCTGGCCCGCCGAGCACTATCAGCGCCTGATCGGCCTCTACCGCCAGCGCTGGGAGCACTACGGGCACGGCGCACCGGAGACGGCCATCGTGGGCCTCGGCGGGCAGGCGTTCATGGCACGCAACTCGCAGGATGCCGTGGCGCAGTTCCGCCCGTACTTCGACAACGCGCCGGTGTACGGCCACGGCCCGAGCCTGGAGGACTTCTCCGAGATGACGCCGCTGACCGTCGGGTCCCCGCAGCAGGTGATCGACCGCTACGCCGGCATGCGTGAGATCTTCGGCGACTACCAGCGCCAGCTGTTCCTGATGGATCACGCCGGACTGCCGCTGAAGACCGTGCTCGAGCAGCTCGACTTCCTCGGCGGCGAGGTGGTCCCGGTCCTGCGCAAGGAGTTCGCCCAGAACCGCCCGGCATCCGTCCCCGCCGCGCCCACCCACGCGTCGCTCGTGAGGGCGGCCTACGGTGACGGACCGTCTCGTCAGGCGACGCCGCGCGCGAACCGCGGTGACAACCTGTCCGGCCCGTCGCCGTACCAGGACGCACCCGCGTCCGCCGGCGCAGCCTTCGGGATCGGAGGTGCGCGATGAGCGACCGCCGCATCGCCGTGATCTCGGCCGGACTGTCCAACCCCTCGTCCACGCGCATGCTGGCCGACCGCCTCGCCGCCGCGACACAGGCCGCCCTTCGCCAGACCGGGGGAGAGGACGGTGCCGGCATCCACGCCTCCGTCGACACGATCGAGCTGCGCGATCTGGCGCACGACATCACGAACAACCTGCTCACCGGGTTCGCGCCGCCCGAGCTGGAGTCGGCCATCAACACGGTCGTGTCCGCCGATGCGGTGATCGCGGTCACCCCGATCTTCTCGACGAGCTACTCAGGTCTGTTCAAGTCGTTCATCGATGTGCTCGACCCCGACGCGCTCACCGGGATGCCGGTTCTCATCGGCGCCAACGCGGGCACCGCGCGGCACTCGCTGGCGATCGACTACGCGATCCGGCCACTGTTCACCTACCTGCACGCGGAGCCGGTCTCGACCGGCGTGTTCGCGGCCTCCAGCGACTGGGGGAGCGCCGCCGACCAGGTGGCGCCGCTGAGCGCGCGCGTCGAGCGCGGCGCGAAGGAGCTCGCCGAGGCGATCATGCGGCGTGAGCCGGCCCGGAGCGGTGACCCGTTCGCCCCGGAGAGCTACCTCGACGGCTTCCAGCGCCTCCTCGGCGGGTCTGGCTCCGCTCCGGGCCGCCACCTGCTCGGCGGGCTGGCAGGCGAGTAGGGGCATCGGGGTCAGCCCTCGATGCCCCCTTCGAACTCTTCGAGGGCGAGTCGGATCTCCCCCTGCATCTCGGCGACCTCGTACGGGGTGACCTCGTCGTCGATGACGCCGGGGTCATCACTCGAGTCCGCGGGACCGCTCGGGGAGCGGGGGACGCGTCCGTCAGCCATGGAATGTCCTCTCCTGAACGCGGGCGTTCAGCCGCTCTTGCGGCGGAACTCCCGCTTGGTGACGGCGCCGTGGGTGCCGTGAATCGAGGAGTCGCCGTCCAGATGCGCCTCGCCGTCGCGGTGCTGCGCATTCTTCTTCTCGAGCGCCTCCTTGAACTTGCGCTTCATCTCGTCGGATGCCGCGTTCGCGGTCTTGTCGTCGGTGCTCATGCCTCCACCCTACGTATCCCCAGGTCCGACTGGTAGGGTTGCGGGGGTTGCCGTTTCGGCATCCGCTCAATTTCATACTGAGCTCATGGAGCGGGCCCGGCAGGAAGCTGGTCCCCTGTGGTGGTCTCCTCGTCGCGTCGCGCCGGGTGGATTTCTACTGGTGACCAGCGCAGGCGGTTCTCGCGGCCGTGCCCTCGTGTCACGTCCGCGCGCCCATATCTGCCTGCTCCGCTCCTTCGTACGACCTCGTGCGCGAAACGCGCGTGCGAGTCTAAACAAAGAAGGAGAGACCTCTTGGAAGGTCCTGAAATCACCGCCGCCGAAGCCGTTTTGGACAACGGCCGCTTCGGCACCCGTACTGTCCGGTTCGAGACCGGACGCCTCGCCCAGCAGGCGCAGGGCGCCGTCGCCGCCTACCTCGACGAGGAGACGATGCTGCTGTCGGCCACCAGCGCCGGCAAGCACCCTCGTGAGGGCTTCGACTTCTTCCCGCTGACCGTCGACGTCGAGGAGCGTTCCTACGCCGCCGGCAAGATCCCCGGCTCGTTCTTCCGTCGCGAGGGCCGCCCGTCCACCGAGGCGATCCTGGTCTGCCGTCTGATCGACCGTCCGCTGCGTCCGTCGTTCGTCGATGGCCTGCGCAACGAGGTCCAGATCGTCGTCACCGTCCTCTCCATCGCCCCGGGCGAGTTCTACGACGCGCTGGCCATCAACGCGGCGTCCCTGTCGACGCAGATCTCCGGTCTGCCGTTCTCCGGCCCGATCGCCGGTGTGCGTCTGGCGCTCATCCCCGGTCATGGCGAGCACGCCGACCAGTGGGTCGCGTTCCCGACTGTCACCCAGCTCGAGGAGGCCGTGTTCGACCTCATCGTCGCGGGCCGCGTGCTCGACGACGGCGACGTCGCGATCATGATGGTCGAGGCCGAGGCCACCGAGCACAGCTGGAACCTCATCAAGGCCGGTGCCGTCAAGCCCAGCGAGGAGATCGTCGCGCAGGGTCTCGAGGCGGCCAAGCCGTTCCTCAAGCAGCTCGTCGAGGCGCAGAACAGCGTCGCGAAGACCGCTGCCAAGGAGATCAAGGAGTTCCCGGTCTTCCTGCCCTACAGCCAGCAGACCTACGACTTCGTTGCGGGTCGTGCCTACGACAAGCTCGTGCCGATCTACCAGATCGCCGAGAAGGTCGCGCGTCAGAACGCCGACGATGAGCTGAAGGATGCCGTGAAGGCCGAGCTCACCGCGGCGATCGAGTCGGGCGAGCTGCCCGCCGTCGCAGCGACCGAGTTCTCCGCCGCGTACAAGTCGGTGACCAAGACGATCGTCCGCGGTCGCATCCTCGCCGAGGGTGTGCGCATGGACGGCCGCGGCCTGGCGGACATCCGTCCGCTGGACGCCGAGGTGCAGGTCATCCCGCGCGTGCACGGGTCCGCGATCTTCCAGCGCGGCGAGACCCAGATCCTGGGCGTCACCACGCTGAACATGCTCAAGATGGAGCAGCAGATCGACTCGCTGTCGCCGGTCACGAGCAAGCGCTACATGCACCACTACAACTTCCCGCCCTACTCGACCGGTGAGACCGGTCGCGTCGGCAGCCCGAAGCGTCGCGAGATCGGGCACGGCTTCCTGGCCGAGCGCGCCCTCGTGCCGGTGCTGCCCAGCCGTGAGGAGTTCCCGTACGCGATCCGCCAGGTGTCCGAGGCTCTCGGCTCCAACGGCTCGACGTCGATGGGCTCGGTCTGCGCCTCGACTCTGTCGCTGCTGAACGCGGGTGTGCCGCTGCGCGCTCCCGTCGCCGGTATCGCGATGGGCTTGGTCTCCGACCAGGTCGACGGCCAGACGCGCTACGCGGCACTGACGGACATCCTGGGCGCCGAGGACGCGCTCGGCGACATGGACTTCAAGGTCGCCGGGACGAGCGAGTTCGTCACCGCGATCCAGCTCGACACGAAGCTCGACGGCATCCCGTCGTCGGTGCTCTCGGCCGCGCTGACCCAGGCCAAGGAAGCCCGCCTGACGATCCTGAACGTTCTGAACGCCGCCATCGACGGCCCGGACGAGATGGCTCCGACCGCACCGCGTGTGATCAGCGTGCAGATCCCGGTCGACAAGATCGGTGAGCTGATCGGCCCGAAGGGCAAGACGATCAACGCGATCCAGGACGAGACCGGCGCGCAGATCTCCATCGAGGAGGACGGCACCGTCTACATCGGCGCGACCGACGGCCCCTCGGCCGAGGCCGCCCGTGCCCAGGTCAACGCGATCGCCAACCCCACCAACCCGGAGGTCGGCGAGCAGTTCCTCGGCACGGTTGTGAAGATCGCGACGTTCGGCGCGTTCATCTCGCTGCTGCCCGGCAAGGACGGACTGCTGCACGTCAGCGAGGTCCGCAAGCTCGCCGGCGGCAAGCGTGTGGAGGATGTCGGCGACGTCCTCTCCGTGGGCCAGAAGCTGCTCGTGCGCATCACCAAGATCGACGACCGCGGCAAGCTGTCGCTGGAGCCGGTGCTCGAAGAGTCCGCGGCGGAGGAGTCTACGGACGCTCCCGTCGAGGCTCCCGTCGAGGCCTGACCCGTCGACAAGCTCAGGAACCGTCCTGACTGACTCGGATGCCCGTCCCTCCTCGGAGGGGCGGGCATCCGCGTTCGTGTCCACCGTTCGGGGGACGGGGAGCGCTCCCAGCGCCATTCGTGACGAAAGCGTTATCTGATTTTCGCCGCGGCGCGGCTCTGACGAACGGTCGTGTCGGAGGACTGCCCTACTCTCGAAGTACGCATCGGGGGGTGCGTGGCGACACGGATTCTCCAACGTAGGACATCCGTGAGGGGGTGCGCATATGGGCTTCTTCGGCGTCGGCACCGCGCATTCGACCGAGCACGCCTCCGTTCCGGCTGCGACGCAGCCGAACTTCGGCGACACCGCGCAGAGCCACCCCTCCGCACCCATTCCGGTCCAGGGGCCCGCCGTCGGCGATGCCGTGCGCGTGCCGCTGGGCGAGACCGGGGTCCGGGTGTTCCCGCTGATCCTGGGTGGGGCCGAGTTCGGGTGGCACGTCGACCCGAGCGCCTCGCACCGCATCCTCGACAGCTATCGAGAGCGCGGCGGCAACGCGCTGAACACGTCAGACAGCTATGCGTCCGGGCGCAGCGAGTACATCATCGGGCAGTGGCTGCGCAGCCGCGTCGTGCGCGACGACATCGTGCTCGGCGTGCGCGTCGGAGCCGGGTCGGAGAACCCGGGTCTCGGTCCGGTCAGTCTCATCCGGTCGGTCGAGGCCTCCCTCGTCCGGCTGCAGACCGATCGCATCGACGTGCTGTACCTGGATGCCACGATCGATACGGCCACGGCACTGGAAGACATCCTCGCGACGGCCGAGTGGCTCGTCGAGAGCGGCAAGGTCCGTGCACTCGGCGGCTTCGGCCAGTCGGCGGCGCAGCTGGTCGAGGCGCGCATCCTGGCCTCCGCCGGCTACCCGCGGCTGACCGTGCTCGACGTGCCGTACAACATCCTCCGGCGCACCGACTTCGACCGGGACCTGCAGCTGGTCGCCGGCGCGCAGGGCATCGCGGTGACACCCTCCCAGGCGCTCGAGCACGGCTACCTCGCCGGTGTCCATCGTTCCCGCGCCGGCGTGGGACAGTCCGTGCGCGGCCTCCAGCTCGCCGCGGCGATGAACCGACGCGGCACCCGCACGCTGCGCGCGCTGGACCGGATCGGCGCCGAGCTGTCGATCCCGCCGGCGGCCGTGGCGATCGCCTGGCTGCTGTCGCAGCGCGTCGTGACGGCGCCGATCGTGAACGCCTATGCCGTGGAACACGTGGACGAGCTGATGCAGGGTGTCGGCGCACGGCTCAGCCGCACACAGCTCGCCGAGATCGCCCGCGCCGCCGAGTGAGCATCCGCTCACTGACATCCGGATCGCTGACGTAGGGTGGAAGGCAACCCCCCGCCGATGTGAAGTGAGCTCGCGACGTGACGCACTACCTGTACCTCGTCCGCCACGGTGAGCATCTGGACGCCGAGCACGGCCTCGAGGACGGCCCGCTGTCACCGCGCGGTCGTCGTCAGGCGGAGCTCCTCGCCGACCGGCTCTCGGGCGTGCACCTGGACGCCGTGTGGCACTCGCCGCTGGAGCGTGCGGCGGAGACGGCGCGCGCGGTCGCCGACCGGCTGCCGGCGATCAATCCGGAGCCGTCATCCCTGCTGTTCGACTGCCTGCCGACCGGGATGACCCCGGCGACTCCTGCGGTGTACGAGCCGTT
>Ga0182735_1002007_pt1 | contig 12863 bp, 15 predicted proteins | sample eDN5th30CKraftMG_FD_128524 | JGI IMG/M metagenome (GOLD analysis project Ga0182735, IMG submission 128524) | Enriched Miracle-Growth compost microbial communities from Emeryville, California, USA - eDNA 5th pass 30_C Kraft MG (version 2) (version 2) ... | reverse complement strand
CCAGCCTGCGGGCGCGCTCCGCGGCGGGGGAGACGCTCATCGAGCGGGACTGGCCGGACGGCGCCGCGCTCAGCCATGCCGACCTGCTTACGGACCTTTTCGCCTGGGCGGGAGACCATCCGCTGGAAGGACAGGACGTGATCGCCATCGGGCACCGCGTCGTTCATGGCGGCACGGAGTATGCCGCGCCCCGGCTGGTCGATGCCGACCTGCTGGACAGGCTGGAAACGCTGTGCCCGCTTGCCCCGCTGCACCAGCCGCACAACCTCGCGGCGATCCGCGCGATCGCCCGCCTGGAACCCGGCCTGCCCCAGGTCGCCTGCTTCGACACGGCCTTCCACCACGACAAGCCCGAAGTCGCCTCGCGCCTGGCCATCCCGCGCAAATTCCACGATCAGGGCATCCGCCGCTACGGCTTTCACGGCCTGTCCTATGAATATGTCGCAATGCGTCTCGCGGAGGTCGACCCGGCGTTGGCCTCGGGCCGCGTGATCGCGGCGCATCTCGGCAACGGCGCCAGCCTCTGCGCGATGCAAGGCGGCCGGAGCATCGATACCACCATGGGTTTTACCGCGCTCGACGGCCTGGTGATGGGCACGCGCTGCGGCAATATCGATCCCGGCGTGATCCTGCACCTTCAGCTCCGCATCGGCATGAGCGCGGCGGAGGTAGAGGACATGCTTTACCGGCAGTCCGGCTTGCTCGGCGTGTCCGGCCTGTCCAGCGACATGCGTGCTCTCGCGGCCAGCGATGCGCCGGAAGCGGAAGAGGCGATGGCGCTGTTCGCCTGGCGGGCGGCGCGAGAGGCGGCCGCCCTCGCCTCATCGCTCGGCGGACTGGACGGCATCGTCTTCACCGCCGGGATCGGAGAGAACGACGCCGCGATGCGCCAGCGGATCTGCGCGCGCCTCGCATGGCTGGGCGTGGAACTGGACGAGCAGGCGAACGCCGCCGGCGGGCCTCTCATCAGCACGCCCGATAGCCGTGTCGCGGTGCGCGTCATTCCCACCGACGAGGAACGGATGATCGCGCTCCACACCTTGCATGTGCTGGGGGAGAATCAATCATGAAGCGCGCGATAGGCCTTGCCGCCATCGCGCTTGCCGCCCCTGCCGCGGCTCATGCCACATCGCCCGTCGAAATCCTGATCAGCGACGCCGGGCAGGAGGACGAAACCGGCGCCGTTCTGGTCGATCTGCGTCTGCTCAACGACAACGGCGATCCGCAAGGCATGGCCCTTCCGGACCGCATCGAAGCGCGGGTGGCGCAGGGCGGCGCCTCTCGCACCGTCTGGCTGGAGCGCATGGCGACGACGCCTCCAAACCCAATCATTCCACCTGGCGGTTTCACGCGCGCGACCTACCGGCTTGCGCGGGCGACCGATCTGTCGCTGGAAGGCGCCGCCATCTCCGTTCCCGCATGGGGCACGCGGCAGATCACGCTGGCATTGCGGCCCGCGGATCAAGGCGCGCAAATAGCCGCGAACGCATCCGCGCCTTCCGCCGCGCCGGAGATGGAAAACAAGGCCGTCCCGCCTCCCTCGGACCGATCGGCGGGCAACGCCTTTTTCGCCAACCTGTCGGCCTATGAGCCGATCTATGCCGTCTATGGTCCGGGCACCGACAGCGCCGCGCGCATCCAGATCAGCTTCAAATATCAGATTTTCGGAACGAGACGCGCCCAGGGCCTGCCCCTTTCCTGGCGCGATGGACTGCATTTTGCCTATACCCAGCGCATGTTCTGGGACCTGGGCGCGGATTCCTCGCCGTTTCGTAACATCGACTATCAGCCGGAACTCTTCTACCTGACCCCTTCGAGAACCCTGGCGAGCGGCATCTCACTGAGCGCGCAAGGCGGCTTTCGCCATGAATCCAATGGCCGGTCCGGCACCGATTCCCGCAGCCTCAACACGCTCTATGTGGCGCCGATGGTCGCCTTCCCAATGGGCGGCGGTTATCGCCTGTCGATTGCGCCACGCTTCTCCCTCCTTGTCGGCGACAAGTCCGACAATCCCGATATCCGCCGCTACCGAGGCAATAGCTCGCTCTTCCTCGAGGTCGGAAAAGACGATGGGCTGCGTCTTACGACGACTACTCGGTTCAGCGTCTCCAGCGGCAAAGGCGCACTTGCCGCCGATCTGTCCTATCCGCTCTCACGGCTATTGGGCGGAGGCCCCGACTTCTATCTCTTCGGCCAGAGCTTCATCGGCTATGGTGAGAATCTGCTCGACTATGATCGCCGCACAACCCGTTTCCGTCTGGGAGTGGCGGTGGTGCGATGAAGTAGCCCTTCATGCATAAGATCCATCCTACTCCTTCTCGATTCATAGACGGCATATAGGCAAGTTTCCCCTTCGACATCAGTACTTCCTGCTCGACTTGACGTTGCACTCTGGCAATATTCGACACGCACGCAGCAAAAGTTCCGAGTCACCAAGAAGGAGCCCTTCACATGCCGTCACGATCGAGGCGCCACTCCAGCCCTTATGATATGGCTGACCCGGCATTGAAGACCGGTTGGGGCTGGGTCCTGGCTTACGGACTGCTCGTAATTCTGATCGGCGTTTTCGCGCTCCTCAACCCCGCTGCAACAGGCTTTGCGACAGGCGTTTTCCTTGCTGTCGCGCTGCTCATATACGGAATAGTGGCTATCGCTGCCGGGCTGTCTTCGCTCTCCCGCCGCGCGCGCTGGATCGAAATCCTGCTTGGGGTTCTGAGCCTCGCCGCCGCCGCTATCACGTTCTTCAACCCTTTCGCGGGAGCGCTTACCCTTGTTGCGCTGATCGGCGCCTGGCTCCTCATCATCGGCATTTTCGAAATTGTCGGCGCGTTCCAGTCCGCGCACGACCGGGGCTGGCGCCTGCTGCTCGGCGTTCTCGATGCCGTTCTGGGCGGTCTGCTTCTGTTCAGCAGGCCTGCCACCGGACTTGCCTTCCTGGCGCTGGCAGTCGGCCTGAGCTTCCTGCTGCGGGGAACCTTCCTTATCTTCCTCGCCATGGGTCTGCGCCGCATCGGTAAGCTGTAACCTTAGTGCGGCAAGGCCGCCCTGCCCCGAATAACAAAGGAACCGGCAAGATGATCGGACGATGCAAGCCGCTCATCGCCTTGCTCATCCTGGCGGCAACGGCGGGGAACGCCCCGGCATCGAACATTTCAGGGACCATTTGGCGCAACCCCGCGAACAGTGTGCATATCCGAGCCGAGCCGTGCGACAATAGAATGTGCGGTGTCGTCATCTGGGCCAACGATAAGGCGAAGGCCGATGCGCGAAAGGGCAGCCCTGACCCGCTGGTCGGCGCACAGCTGTTTCGTGATTTCGAGCAGGAGCAGCCCAGCGTGTGGCGCGGCCGCGTTTTCGTGCCCGATATCGGCCGGACCTTCACCGGGCGCGTTACGGTACTCGACAGCAACAGGCTCGAGGCGAACGGCTGCCTGGTCGGGCGCATCGGGTGCCGGTCGCAGATCTGGACGCGCGTCGAGAAGTAGACGCATGGATTGACAAGCTCACAATCCCCCTATCCGGCTCGCTGGGTGCGCGCGAATGCGATAACGGCGAAAACGAAATGACCGCGTGCCTGATTCTCTTCCTGATCGTCCTTGGTATCAACCTGTTGCCCGCGTTCGGTCCGCCGACATGGTCGATCATTGTCCTCTATGGACTGACGACCGATCTGCCTGTCCCTTTGATCGTCTTTGTCGGCGCGCTCGCGGCCGCCCTTGGGCGATTGCTGCTCGCCTGGGGCTTTCGCTATCTCAAGGACTATTTGCCCACAAAGCAAAAGCGCAACCTGGAAGCCGCGAAGAAAGCCATCGAGGATCGGCCGAAAAGCGCGGTCTTCGGGCTCGCGCTGTTCGCTCTCTCCCCGCTTCCCTCGGCGCAACTGTTCGAAGCGGCCGGCCTTGCGGGCATCAGGCTGGGAAAGTTCACGGCCGCGTTTTTCATCGGGCGCCTCATCTCCTACTCGGTCTATGCCGCGACGGCGGACGTGATCCGCAAATCGAGCCTGGGCGACGTCTTTGCCGAGCGCCTTACCAGTCCATGGGGGATTGCGGTCCAGATCGGCATGATCGTCCTGCTCGTCGCACTGGCGCAGATCGACTGGAGCCGATTTCTGCGCTCCAACAAGGACCCACAGCCGAGCGCATGATATAAGGAATACCGGTTCGCCATCGGGGGCCGTCCATTCGTCGACAACACGCAAAATTGAACACGGCGCCGAGCGCCTGCTTGAGTCAAAGCTGCGATTCCAGCGGCAGCAGGCCGATGACCCGTGCGGTGATTCTGCGCCAGAACGAGGCTTCCGGTTCCCGATCGTATCGGACGGACCCGCCGTTCCGGCTCCCAGTCCATTCCACGTCGCCGTCCGACATCAGACAGACCTCATAGCTGCGGGAGGGAGCAGTATCGCGCTGCCAGATGGCAGCCATCTTCCGGGCCAGGGCCTCGGACTCGAAGAGGACGCCCATTTCCGTGTTGAGGGAAGCCGAACGAGGATCCAGGTTCATCGAGCCGATGAACCCCATATGCCCGTCGGCAGTGAAAGCCTTGGTGTGCAGGCTTGCCCGGCTCGATCCTCGCAGGGAAAAGTCCCGCTCCTGATGCTCGGGCCGCAATTCCCAGAGCTTGATCCCTGCCTCGAGCAGCGGAACACGGTAGCGCGCATAACCGCCATGGACCGCGGCGACATCGGTTGCCGCAAGGGAATTGGTCAGGACCGAGACCGAAACCCCCTTTGCCGCAATCGCGGCGAGCCCCGCTGTGCCCTCTTCGCCCGGAATGAAATAGGGTGAGGTGATCTCGAGCCTTTCGCGCGCCGTATCGAAAACCGGCACCAGCTCATGCATCAGCCAGTTCTCACCATCCTTGCCCAGCGCCTTGCGCGGCGGATCGGCAATGACGCGGGCGGTTGCCGTCCAGTCAGGCTGCGTCGTCTCGGGATCGAGAAGCGAGAGCCGCTGCGCGATGCGCTCCAGATACGGGCGCGCGGCGGCGTCATTGGCGGCATTGCCCAGTTCGGAGGCGATCCGTGTCAGCGCCACGCCGGGATCCTTGAGCGGCGAGAGCCTGTCGACCGGCAGCGCCACGCCGCTATTCCAGTAATCGTCGAAGATCTTTTCCGTCTGGGCAACGGCCGGGCCGATCACCAGCACGTCCATGTCGCGGAAATTGGTTTGCTCGGCGGCATCGAAATATTCGTCGCCGATATTGCGCCCGCCAAGGATGGCGACGCGGCCATCGGCGATCCAGGCCTTGTTGTGCATGCGCCGGGTCACGCTGAAGGCGCGCAGCATCATTTCGATGCCGCGCCGCAAGCCGCCCTGCCGCGCCCGGGTCGGGTTGAAGATACGGATCTCGATATGCGGATGATGCGCCATGGCGATCATCGCATCAGATGTATGGCTGGTGCCGATGTCGTCGATCAGGATCCGCACCCTGACGCCGCGATCGGCCGCGGACAGGGCCTCGGCCAGAAGAAGGCGGCCGGTCAGATCGTCGTGCCAGATGTAATACATCAGATCGAGCGAGCGCTCGACCTTGCGCGCCGACAATCCACGTGCCGCGAAGGCGTCGAGATTCTCGTCCAGCAAAAGCAGGCCGCTCTCACCGGGGTGCGCATCCGTCGTGGCGCCAATACGCTGATCGAGCGGCGTCCGGCCGCGTTCGATCGACAGTGCGTAGGAAGGCTCCCCCTGCGCGCGACTGGCGAACAGGCCGTAGACCCAGGTCGCGAGCATCGACGCCGCGACGAAGCCCAGGCAGGCAAGGATGACGATCCGGATCAGACGGCAGCATCCGCCTGCGGCTGCTGGCGCACGAGCAGGACATCGCAATCGAGACGGCTGAGCAGCGCCCGCGCCGTGCTGCCGAGCACCGCCACCGTCAGGGCCGATCGACCGTGCGTTCCGATCACGGCCAGGTCGGTTTCGCTCAGCTTCACATGATTGCGGACAACCTCGCAAACCTCGCCATAGTCGACATTGATATCCAGCCTGTCGCGTGCGTCGGCGGGCAGATCGGTCCTGTCCAGAAAGGCATCCAGATCATAGGCTATCCTGGCCTGCAGCGCAGCTGCCGGCCCTTCCCGGCCCCGAAGTGCCTCCAGCGGCACGTGATAGGCGTGAACGAGAGTGATCTCGGCAGCGGGGAATGCGGCCATGGCCGTGCGAAGCGCCTGGGCCGAGCAGCCGGAGAAATCGGTTGCGACCAAGACCCGGCGATAGTGGTGCTGAGTCTTTTCCTTCACGATAAGCACCGGCGCATGAGCATGGCGTATCATGCGCTCCACGGTCGTGCCGATCAGGAAATCCCCGATATCGTCATGGCGCGAGATGCCGGTCACGATGAGATCCGCCCCGCATGCGGTTGACGCTTCCAGCACCGCCTGCGAGACGGCGCCGGTGGCGAGGCGTGTCTCGACCGGAATATCCGGGTCCGCCACCTCCGCCCGCAAGCGGGCATGGAGTCGGTTCTCGGCTGCCTGCGGTCCATCGAGCATGTCTGCGGGATCGGGATCCCTCTGAACGTGGAGAAGAACCAGGCGCGCACGCCACGCCCTCGCCAGCTCTATCGCGCGGTCGCGGGCCCGGTCACAGCGGCCGCTGAAGTCGGTTGGAAACAGAATCGTGTCTGGGGTCATATCCATACCACCATAGCAGCAGTGCTTCCCCAACCAAGGAAGGCGGCTCAAAGTATTTGCAAAGCGGGCTGATGCCCTGTTCTGGCAAGGTTTGCTGGCCGTCGCGGAACAGGCCGATATTATGGGCAGACCAGAGGGGGATGGATAAGATCACGACGCCAGACACCATGTTACACCGCCTCGCGCTCACAGCTATGACAAAAGCCGATGCATCCCGCGCGCCATGGGCAGGCTTTTCGCGCCGCACGCTTCTGGCATGCGCCGTGACCGCCGGCTGCCTCGCGGCCGCGCCGGTGTGTGCTCGGGCGCTGGATCCCGGATCGATCGCGGCGAGCGTGGAAACGTTGCGGCCGGGCGAGTTCCTATGGGCGCCCGAGGCGGCGCCCGGCGGTCCGGTCATCATCATCGTCAGCCTCGCCAGGCAGCGCGCTTATGTCTATCGCAACGGCGTCCTGATCGGCATCTCGACCGTTTCCACCGGCGCAGCCGGCCACGAAACGCCCACCGGGGTTTTCACCATCCTCCAAAAGAAAGTCGCGCACAGATCGAACCTCTACAATGACGCGCCGATGCCCTACATGCAGCGCCTCACCTGAGACGGGATTGCCATGCACGCCGGCAATCTTCCGAGCTATCCCGCCTCGCACGGATGCATCCGGTTTCCCCTGACGTTCGCCGAGCACCTCTATGATGTCACGCAGCTTGGCCTGACGGTCATCATCACGCAGGCAAGCGAGATTCCGCGCTTTGCCCCAGCTCCCCGTATCCTGCAGGATACGGCCCGGCGCTCGTCGTTCGGGAATGCCTTTTTGACGGTCTGGCAGCCAGAGAAAGCACTCACAGGGCCGATCTCCATAATCGTCAGCGCGGCGGACCAGCGCGCCGTGGTGTTGCGAAACGGCATCGAAATCGGTTCGGCGCCTGTCGCCATCCGCGGCAAGATCTCCGGCCTTCAGGCCTTCAACCTCGCCTCCATCGACGAACACGGGACGCATTGGATGTTCCTCCCTGTATTTGGCGGTGCACAGACGGGGGAAGTCTCGCGGCAGGACCGGGAGCGGCTAATCCTTCCCGAGGACTTCAGACGGGGCCTGCTGTCGGTGCTCAAACCGGGAAGCACGCTGATCGTCACGGCCGATACCCTCGAAAGCGGGAGTACAGGCACATCCCTGACCGTGCTCACGGGCGAGGATGCCCAAGCGGATACAAACGAACGATGACGTTGTGCAATCCCGACTTCGCGTCCATCGCAGCGTCTTACCGCCTGATTCCAAACAATCCCCTGCCGTAATTGCGAAGACCGGCCTAATTACGACATACTCACCAGAGGATTTGACTTCGATGTCCCGATCATTGCGCGTTCCAGTTTCCCTTGCCGCCGCCATCCTGCTGGGGCTGTCCTCGGCGGCTCCGTCACTGGCTGAAACCGCGCCCGCTGCGCCGCCTTCGGCCGACGCCACGGCAATCGCGGTACCCGACGGATTTGAGTTGGCGCCGGACGGCACAACTCTTGTCCACGTGGCCAGCGGCCTGCGCTTCCCGGAGGAATTCGAGGGCTTTACCCGCCTCAGGGAACGGGCATTCGATCCGGGCGGCGAGTATATCGCCATCGGCTACGACCGGCCACTCGGCACCGGCGACGATCGCATCGTGGTGCGGATGGCGGTGGTCCATATCGACCAGATGCCGCCACGCGACCACTATATGATCATGCGTCAGGCTACGATGTCCCATTTTGCCGCGCCGACCATCGTGTCGGAAGGACCGGCGACGATCCCAACCAATCGCCGCCTCAAGGCCTATCGCGGAACTTTCACCGGCTATCGCGACGGCAAACCATGGCGTTCCAGCCTGACGACAGTCGACTATGGCTATTGGAGCGGACGCATGACGGCCGCCTATCCCGAAAGCGAAGCTGCCGAAGCTGAGAAATATCTTGGCGTGCTGCTGGCGGAAATCCGCGCGCAGCGCCCAAAGGCGCCGAAACGGTAGACTGGGGACGATGCCCGCGCGAAACCGCTCACTTTGACGGAGCAAGCAGCGAGAGGAGGCGCCGCCAATCTTGTTCGATCATCCGCCAGCGAAAAACGGCAAGCATGCGGGTCAGCAATCGGGAAAGATAATTCCTTTCCCGTGATCGGGCTACGATTTCGTGGACCTCCCTTTCGGTCCACGGCTTCCATTGTCCAGCGACGGCGATCATGTTCGAGCGGAAGGCCGTATCGCTTCATCTCGCAATATACGCTCGGTTTCCGTTATCCGAATGGGGATTGCCGCAGTTATTGAGCGACGCAGTGCAAGTTATCCTTGCCCAGTTCGGCTCCCGTTCCGCTATTTCCTGGGCTGGAAGCTGATGCGGCTTGTAAGCCCCTCTAACGCGCCTCTCACTCATACGCGACGTTCCGCAGCGATCAAAGCGGCCTGATAGGCCGCATCCTCACCCATAATCGCACGCGCTGTCGCGATTAGTTCAGGACTCGCATTACGTGGACGACCCGTATCGAACGGGGGGCTGGATCATATTCGATCGCGAGTTACGTAATTTTTGCAGTCTCTTCACCCCGAAGTTTCGCAAGAAGACGGATTCCGAAATCGATCCCCGCGGTCATGCGAAGGCCAAAGCTGTGAACATAGCCGTCATGCACGTCGAAACCATATTGGAGGCAGCCGTCGAACCGGATGATCTGGAATTGGCGCTGCCTCTCATGAGCCGCCTGCAGGAGGCCATGATCACATGAACTAGGCCGGGTCTCTCCAATCTCTATGGATTCAAGCGTGACGGCCCCTTCACCGAGTGCCGATTTCAGCGTGGTGCGACAAATGTAGACCGATTCAAGTAGGGATTGCTGAGCTATGCCGGCTACCAATCATCGTCAGGGTTTCGTCAGGAAAGACTGTTGAACTTTTTCACGGCATTTTACGAAGGACACCATGAGCCGACTAAGATCCCATCCCGAACGCCATGCGGTGTCACGCATCGGCTGGCTACGCGCGGCAGTGCTGGGAGCCAATGATGGGATCGTTTCGACCGCGAGCCTCATCGTCGGCGTCGCAGCCTCCGGCGCGGGCAAGGCCAATATCCTGGTCGCAGGGATGGCGGCGCTGGTGGCAGGCGCCATGTCGATGGCCGCCGGCGAATATGTCTCGGTCAGCTCTCAGGCGGACACGGAGAATGCCGACCTCGCCCGGGAAAGAGGTGAACTCGCCGTTCAACCGGTGCTCGAGCATCAGGAACTGGCGGACATCTATGTCAAACGCGGTCTGAATGAGGAACTGGCCCGGCAGGTAGCCGACGAACTAATGGCAAAGGATGCGCTGGCCGCGCATGCCCGCGACGAACTCGGCATTTCCGAAGTCGTGACCGCCCGCCCTATCCAGGCCGCGCTCACATCCGCCGCAACTTTCAGCACAGGCGCCCTCATGCCCCTGTTGTTGGTCGCCGTCGTTCCGCATGATAGCCTCGTCGCAATCGAGGTCGCGGCAACCCTGTTGTTTCTCGCACTGCTGGGCGCGCTTGGCGCCTGGGCCGGGGGCGCCCGCCCCATGAAATCAATCCTACGGGTCACATTCTGGGGCGCGCTGGCCCTGGCTGCGACCGCAGGCATCGGGAGGCTGTTCGGAACAGTGGTTTGAACCACGCTGCTCACATCGTCAGGATTCGGTCAGTGAACACCCGTAGCCCTTCCAGCTGGAAAGGCGAACGTGATGACAAATTCTGAATATACAAGGACATTCAAGGTTTGGGACACGCCGCTACGGCTATTCCATTGGCTGCTGGTCCTAGCGATCTCGATCGCGTTTCTCTCTTCCGACGACGATAGTCCGATCGCATCGTGGCATATGGTCGCAGGATGGTCTGCTGCTGCCTTGCTTGCGTTCCGTCTGATCTGGGGCTTCGTCGGAGGCGAGCATGCCCGGTTCGTGAATTTCATTCGGCCAACAGCAATCGCCACCCATGCACGCGACCTTCTAGCTGGCCATCCTCGACGTTCCGTGGGTCATAATCCACTGGGCGCGATCGCAGTCGTGGCGCTGATCGGATTGACCGGAATCGTCATCTGGAGCGGCAGCAGCGTTGCGGCAGGCGGCATGGACAAAGACCTTCATGAAGCCCTCGCCTACAGCCTGCTTGCTTTGATCGGGCTTCATGTCGGCGCCGTGCTGTTGATGTCGCTGCTCACCGGCGAAAACCTTGTTCGCGCGATGATCAGCGGCCGCAAGAAGAACAGCCTCTATCCGAATGTGCGTGAGGCTCGGGGACCAGGCTTGTTTGCGGCTCTACTTGGTGCCGCAGCGATCGTTCTGGCAATCATCGCCATTGTCATGGTGGATCCGACCGCCTTCGCGCCGCAGCAACGCCATTCCCATCACGGTTCGCACGAGGAAAGGGATTGAAAACATCGGTTGATGGTCTGGTAGAAAGCTTCAATCCTTCTTGCCTTTCGTTCCTGATGGAAAGTCTACATTAAACCCATGCGCCTTCTCATCGTCGAAGATAATGAGCGAATGGCGGCACTGATCGCCGACGGTCTTCAGCGCCGGGGCTTCGTGTGCGATGTTGCCCATGATCTCGCACAAGCCGACGCTGCGATGGGCAGCGCGAGCTATGATGCCATCATACTCGACCTCGGCCTGCCCGACGGCGACGGGATCGACTGGCTCGCGAGCCGCCGAAAATATCAGCAGATGCCGCCTGCCATCATCCAGACCGCGCGTGGGGCGCTGGAGGATCGCGTCACCGGTCTCGATTCCGGCGCAGACGATTATATCGTCAAACCCTTCGAGATCGACGAGCTCGCCGCGCGCATCCGCGCCCTGCTGCGCCGGCCTGGCGTTCGAACCCAGCCCGTCATCGAAGTCGGCATGCTGCGTTTCGACACGGCAAGCCGCTCTGCCAGCATTGGCGATCGCGAGATCGACCTTTCGCGCCGCGAGGCGGACCTTCTGGAACTGCTGATGCGGCGAGCCGGCACGGTGGTCCATCGCGAAGTGATCGAGAACGCGCTCTACAGCTTCAACGATCCGGTGACCCCCAATGCGGTCGAAGCCGCCATTTCGCGTCTGCGCCGCAAGCTCGAAGACACGGGCGTGGCCGGCGCGCTCCATACCGTTCGGGGTGTCGGCTATATGCTGAAGGACGGGAAGGCATGACCGTGCAGCGCTCCATCTCACGGCGCCTCAAACGCGGTTTGGGCCTGATTGGTGTGGCGGGCACCGTTCTGCTGCTGGCGGCGGTCGCCTTCTTCTACAGTGTCACCTTCACACATCTCGATGCACGCGCGGCGATGATCCGCGCGATCAAGGAAATGCTTGAGCATGTCGCTCTGCCGCTTGTCGTCCTGCTCGTTCCCGTCGCGATCATGGTGCTCCGAGTGATCCGCCAGGCCTTCGCACCGCTGGAAGATGCCGCCGCCCGGATCGAGGCTGCACAGGGCCACGAACGAGGGTTCCGCATCGATGCGTCGCAAATGCCCGCCGAGGCGCTACCCTTCGTCTATGCGGTCAACGATCTGTTGGCGCGGCTCGATCAGGCCGCGCGGCGGCAGGAAGCGTTCGCCGCCGACGTCGCGCACGAGTTGCGCACGCCGCTCGCCCTCCTGTCTCTCGAACTCGACCGGCTTGACTATGACGACGCCGCGCGCCTCAAGGAAGACGTGGCGGCCATGCGCCGGCTGATCGACCAACTCATGCTGCTCGCGCAGATCGACGCGGCGGAGGCCGCCCAGACCGCTCCCGAACAGGTGTCACTCGCGGATGTGGCGAGCGAGGTCGTCAGCGCCGTGGCGCCGGGGATCATCGCACAAGGCAAGCTGATCGCGTTCGATACCCGCGGTCAGGCTGCGGTCGTGAACGGCAGGCGCGAAGCGATTGCGGCAGCGCTGCGCAATCTGATCGAGAATGCCGCGCGCGTGACGCCGGCTGGTGGCACGATCCAGGTCTTCGCCGGCCCCCACGCGCTATTGGGCGTGCGGGACGAGGGCCCTGGGCTGGCGCTCGAAAGGTTGCGCGACCTTGTGCAACGCCACCGCCGCGCCGACCATGCGAGCAAGGATGGCGCCGGCCTCGGCCTCGCTATCGTCGACCGGATCATGGCGGCCCATGGCGGCACGCTTGAGACCGATCCGGCCGACCGTGAACTGGTGCTGCGTTTTCCCGCGACCTGATCTTCAATCCTCATATCCCGTCAGGGTTCGGTCAGGAACGCTCCCTAGCCCGAGCGCATGTG
>Ga0182735_1002005_pt1 | contig 12878 bp, 8 predicted proteins | sample eDN5th30CKraftMG_FD_128524 | JGI IMG/M metagenome (GOLD analysis project Ga0182735, IMG submission 128524) | Enriched Miracle-Growth compost microbial communities from Emeryville, California, USA - eDNA 5th pass 30_C Kraft MG (version 2) (version 2) ... | reverse complement strand
CGGCGTGGGCTCGACGAGCTCCGCCACCGGCACGGGCACCGTCAGCTGGACCGGCTCCTTCACGATCGTCTTCTACGGGGGCATGACCTACTGGACCGCCTCCGACCCCACGCTCACGGTCGACGCGAGCGGCAACGGCACCCTCACGGCCACCGCCTCCGGATACGCCGCCTCGATGGACGACACCAGCGTGTGGGAGCCGATCACCCCGACCACGATCACGCTCGCGGAGCTGAAGGGCGTCGAGCTCGACGCCGACGGCTTCACGGCGACCCCGGAGTACCTGGGCGTCTCGGTGACGACGACGGGCACGCCGCAGTCCTCGAAGACCACCGCCAACGAGGCCTACTGGGGGTCGTTCCCCCAGTCGTTCGTGACGTTCCAGGAGCGCACCGGTCAGTCTTCCTACTGGTACAGCTCGGGCGGAGCGCGTGACGCCGCGAAGCCCACCACCCCGCTCACGGTCGAGTACACCGCCGAGCCGCGCTACCAGCTCGAGCCCACAGTGACCGCCTCGGTCGCGGGCACCGCGACCGGTGCCGTCGTCACCGTCGAGGGCTCGGAGTTCACTGCCGTCACGCAGGAGGGCGACGCCGGGGTCTACGTCGGCATCGCACCCGCGGGCGGGCTGCCGGACGTCTCGACGCAGGCCGCGGCCAGCAACTTCCTCACGGCCGACTGGGTCACCCCGGCTCGTCTCGCCGACGGCACGTTCACCTCGACGCTCACCGTGGACGCGACCAAGGTCGACCGCACCAAGAGCTACGCGGTCTACACCTGGCAGGCGCACGGCCACTCCAACACCACCCAGGACACCGAGACCGCCATCGACCTGGTCGCCGCGCTCCCGGCGGTCGTCGCACCCCAGCCGGTCCCGGCCCCGACGTTCACCGCGAACCTGGCACCGAAGAAGTCCGTCGTCGTCGGCGGCTCGGTCGCCCTCTCGGCTGCTGCCTCGGGCACGGGCGTCACCTACCAGTGGCAGACCGCGGCCAAGGGCTCGTCGACCTTCACGAACGTCGCCGGCGCCACGGCGAACACCTACACGGTCAAGGCGACCTCGACGAAGGCCTCCGGCGCGAGGTTCCGCGTCGTGGCCACCAACGCCTCCGGCTCGGTCACCTCTGCCGCCACGACGGTGACGGTCACCAAGGCGAAGGCCAAGATCACCGCCAAGCTGAGCAAGAAGAAGGTCTCGGCGAAGGTCAAGGCCAAGAAGCGCGCCTCGGTGAAGGTGACCGTCAAGGCGTCGAGCGTGACGGTCTCCGGCAAGGTGACGGTGACGTTCAAGAAGGGCAAGACCGCGAAGAAGACCGTGGCCAAGCTCAAGAAGGGCAAGGCGACGGTGCGTTCGCCGAAGCTCGCCAAGGGGACGTACAAGGTCACCGTGAAGTACTCCGGCGTCTCGGGCAAGATCGCCGCGAAGACGGTCAAGGCGCACGCGCTCAAGGTCACGAGGTGACCAGGCGCGCCTGACCCCTCGGGTGCGCCCCGCTGCCGTGCGGGGAGCGGGGCGCACCCTTGAGGAACCGTCCGGCGAGAGCGTCGTAGAGCGGCGCTCCCGGTCCCGCGCGCCGGAGGTTTCTGACACCATGTAATTAAGTAACGTCCACGTTGTGGAATTGTGATCGGTTTCACCTGGGATTCGGTGAGGCATACCTAATCTCCGCCGTATGCTGACACAGGTGCGGTGTTCTGACGTCTCGTGTCCGCCGCCCTACACCACTGTTCTGCCCCTCATCCAGGGCCAGTCGAAGGAGACCTCGTGACTGCTGTTGTGACTACTCGCGGACGGCGGCGCACCGCTGCTGCCGCGCTCGGGCTCGTGGGTGCGCTCGGGCTGTTCGGCCTCGCCGCGCCGGCTCAGGCCGCCGTGACGACCTCCGTTGCGAGCGGCACTCTCGCATGGTCGGTGAGCGACATCCTGTCGAACGTCGTCCCCGTCTCCCACGTGACGTTCAACGGGAGCAAGTCGGTGTCCGGGGGAGCGACGCTCGACACGGCGACCAACGTCGCGACCTTCGTGGGCGGTACTGGCACGCTGGACACGACCGCCGGTGAGGGCGCGGTCCAGTACACAGGTTCGTACACGTCTTACGGCGCCCCCGCGGGCAGCGACCTCTACGGCATCACGATCGCCAACCCCAAGGTTGTCGTGCACGCCGACGGAACCGGCGAGATCGACGCCGACGTCAGCTCGACCGACGGCACCACCCCTGTGGCGGCTCAGCGGGTCAAGGTCGTCGGTCTGACCCACGCCTCCTTCGTCGCTGACGGCGCCACGGCCACGCTCACGGCGACCCCGGACTGGGCCGGCGTCCTGCCTGCCGGGAGCGACGCAGCCACAGCTCTGGGCATCACCACCGCCGGCCTTCCGGTCGACGGCGCGGCCTTCAGCCCAGAGTTCCTCACGGTCCTGCCGGGCTCCCTGCGCAGCTTCTTCTACGCCAGCAACAAGGCCTACGACATCAACAAGGTGCCTGACGCGCTGACGGCGACCGCGTCGTTCGTCCCGGTCCCCTCGGTCACCGCCTCGGCCACCGCGACGGCCTCCGGCTTCACCGTCAGTGTGGCCGGAACCGACTTCACCGCCGTGGTCAACCCCGGCGACGCCGGCGTGTACGTTGCGATCGCTCCGTCCGGGGGTCTGCCGGACGTGACCACGCAGGAGGGCCAGTCCAACTTCCTCACGGCCCAGGACTTCGTGACCCCGAACCGCCTGACCACGGGCGCCTTCACCTCGGAGCTCAAGGTCGCCGCGGCCGAGGTGGCCGCGGGAACCGCCTACTCCGTCTACACCTGGCAGGCGCACAGCCACTCGAACACGACGCAGGACACCGAGACCGCCCTGGGCGTCCTGGTGCCGCTGCCCGCCCCCGCCTTCACCACGAACCTGACGGCGAAGAAGTCCGTCGTCGTCGGCGGCTCGGTCGCCCTCTCGGCCGCTGCCTCGGGCACGGGCGTCACCTACCAGTGGCAGACCGCGGCCAAGGGCTCGTCGACCTTCACGAACGTCGCCGGCGCCACGGCGAACACCTACACGGTCAAGGCGACCTCGACCAAGACGTCCGGCGCGAAGTACCGCGTCGTGGCCACCAACGTCTCCGGTTCGGTCACCTCTGTCGCCACGACGGTGACGGTCACCAAGGCGAAGGCCAAGGTCACCGCCAAGCTGAGCAAGAAGAAGGTCTCGGCGAAGGTCAAGGCCAAGAAGCGCGCTACGGTGAAGGTCACGGTGAAGGCGTCGAACGTCACCGTCACCGGCAAGGCGAAGGTGACCTTCAAGAAGAAGGGCGCCAAGGCCAAGACGGTCACCAAGAAGCTCAAGAACGGCAAGGTCACGGTGCGCTCCCCGAAGCTCAAGAAGGGGACGTACACCGTCACCGTGAAGTACCTCGGCACGACGAGCACGCTCAAGACGGCGTCCGCCAAGGCCGGCAAGCTGAAGGTCATTAAGTGACCCTCCGCTGACCGCCGGTGGCCCCGGTCCGTGGTCCGCTCCCCTCGCGGGCGGCGGCTCGGGCCGGGGCTCACCAGCGTCACCCGCATGATCAGCGTCATCCGCGGCACCCAGCACCACCAGCCCAGCACCACCAGCAGTCCACCGGCCCTCGAGGCCGGCCACATGACGAGCGAGCGCCTCGCAGCCCGCTCGACGACCGGGCGGGCCACCGCCCAAGGAGCACCGTGCGACTCTCGACCACCCGAGTGACCCGGATCGCCATCGCGGTCTGTACCGCGGGCGCCGTCCTGCTGGCCACGACAGCCTGCAGCTCGGCGAGCGACGGCGCGACGGGCGCGACGAGCGCTGCCGTCTCCACCGGCACCATCGCCGACGCGGCCGCGATGACCCCTGACGAGCTGCGCGCCTACCAGGGCGCGTCGAGCGCGCGTCTCGCAGACACCGCGCTCACCCCGGTCGCCACGGACCCGACCCCGACGCTGCCCGTCACGGTGACGGACTCGCAGGGGACCAAGGTCACCGTCACCGACACGAGCCGCATCCTGACGCTCGACGTCTACGGGACGCTCTCGCGCATCGTCTACGAGCTCGGCCTCGGCTCGAGCATGGTCGGCCGCGACACCTCCTCCAACTTCGCCGAGATCGCCGACCTCCCCAACGTCACTCCCGGCGGGCACGAGGTCACGGCCGAGGCGATCCTCGCCCTCTCTCCGTCCGTCATCGTCACGGACACCTCGATCGGTCCTTGGGACGTGATCCTGCAGATGCGCGACGCCGGGATCCCCGTCGTCGTCGTGGACTCCGAGCGCAGCCTCGACAACGTGGGTGCGCTGACGAACCAGGTGGCCGCCGCGCTCGGCGTGCCCGACGCCGGCAAGACGCTCGCGGACCGCACGCAGCAGGAGGTCGACGCCGAGACCGCGGCGATCGCCAAGGTCGCTCCGGCGACCGAGGGCGAGAAGCTGCGCACCGTGTTCCTCTACGTGCGCGGACAGTCCGGCGTCTACTACCTGTTCGGCGAGGGGTCCGGTGCGGACGCGCTCATCGACGGCATCGGCGGGTACGACGTCGCCAAGGAGATCGGCTGGGAGGGCATGCGACCGGTGACGGACGAGGCGATCATCGCCGCGCAGCCGGAGGTCATCCTGATGATGACCAAGGGGCTGGAGTCCGTGGGCGGGGTCTCCGGGCTGCTCGAGAAGCTGCCCGCGCTCGCCCAGACCCCTGCCGGCCAGCACCAGCGCATCATCGACATGCCCGACTCCGAGATCCTCAGCTTCGGTCCCCAGAGCGCCCAGGTGCTCGACGCCGTCGCGCAGGCGATGTACGCGCCGCAGCAGCACCCGGTGGCGGTGTCCGACCAGTGAGCGTGGACGTGCGCGAGGGCGCGAACCGGCTGGCGGTGGGGCGGCAGCGCCCGCTGCCGACGAACGACACCCAGGCGTCGGGCGACGGCGACGACCTGCCGCCGCGCACCCGTCGTGGGCGCGCCGCGATCCTCTTCGTCGCGCTCAGCGTCGCGCTGGTCGTCGTCGCGCTCGTCGCGGCCGGCTCGGGTCAGCTGCGCGTCCCCCCGCTCGAGGTGCTCGGTTCCGTGCTGCGTCACATCGGCATCGACTGGCTGCCGGGTCCTAGCCACCCCCAGGGTGACGCCGCGCTGTGGGACGTGCGCTTCCCGCGCGTGACCATGGCGATGCTCGTCGGGGCGGCGCTCGCTGTCGCCGGCGCCGTGATGCAGGGCATCTTCGGCAACCCGCTGGCCGATCCCGGCGTCGTCGGCGTCTCCTCCGGCTCCGCGCTCGCCGCGAGCACGGTGATCGTCTTCGGCCTCACCTTCGCGGGCAGCTGGACCATCGCGCTCTTCGCCTTCGCGGGCGGTCTGGTGACCGCGATCGCCGTCTACCTCCTGTCGCGTTCCCAGGGCAAGACCGAGGTCGTGACCCTCATCCTCACCGGTATCGCGGTCAACGCCGTGGCCGGTGCGGGCCTGGCGTTCCTCACGTTCCTCGGTGACACGCAGGCGCGCGAGCAGATCGTCTTCTGGCAGCTCGGCTCGCTCAACGGCACCCGCTGGCAGTACGTCGTCGTCGTGCTCGTGCTCGTCGTGGTCGGCATCGCGGCCTCGCTCTCGTTCTCCCGAAAGCTCGACCTGCTGTCGCTGGGGGACCGGTCCGCCACCCACCTGGGCCTCAACGTGGAGCGGCTGCGCGCCGTGGCGATCGTCGTCGTCGCGCTCCTGACGGCGGCCGCCGTGGCCTTCTGCGGGATCATCTCCTTCGTGGGTCTCGTGGTGCCGCACATGATCCGCATGATCGCGGGCCCCGGGCACCGGGTGCTCGTGCCAGCCTCTGCGCTCGGCGGCGCCGTGCTGCTCATGCTCGCCGACCTGGTCGCGCGCACGGCGGTGGCCTACGCCGACCTGCCCATCGGCATGATCACCGCGCTCGTGGGAGGCCCGTTCTTCTTCTGGCTGCTGCGTCGTGCGCGCCGTTCGGCGGGAGGCTGGGCATGAGCGTCACCGACGGCACGAGCGGGGCGAGAGGTCACGCGGTCCTGGTCGCCCGCGGCGTCAGCGTCGAGCTGGGTGGCAACCGCATCCTCGACGAGGTCAGCCTCGAGGTGCGCGCGGGAGAGATCGTCGCGCTCGTCGGTCCGAACGGTGCCGGCAAGTCGACGCTGCTCGCCGCGCTCGCCGGTGACCTGCTGCCCGTGGCGGGCAGCGTCGAGGTGGGTGGCAGGCCGTTGGGCGACGTCGGCCACAAGCAGCTCGCGCGCGAGCGTGCCGTGCTGACCCAGGAGCACTCCGTCAGCTTCCCCTTCACGGTCCGTGAGGTCACGGGGATGGGTCGTGCCCCGTGGCGCGGCACGCCCGCGGCGGACGAGGACGAGACCGTAATCGACGCCGCGCTCGTGGTCACGGACGTGACGCGCTTCGAGCACCGGGCGTTCCCCACGCTCTCCGGCGGCGAGAAGGCGCGCACCTCCTTCGCGCGCGTGCTCGCCCAGGGCACGGGGGCGATGCTGCTGGACGAGCCGACGGCGGCGCTCGACGTGCGCCACCAGGAGGACGTCCTGGTCCAGGCGCGCGAGGCGGCCCGTGCGGGGCTCGCCGTCGTCGTCGTGCTGCACGACCTCTCGCTGGCCGCCTCCTACGCCGACCGCGTGGCCGTCCTGGCGGGCGGCCGCATCGTCGCCGAGGGTGCGCCCGCGCAGGTCTTCGTCCCCGCCACCCTCGAGTCGGTCTACGAGTACCCGATCGACGTCATCGTCCATCCGCGCACCGGACAGCTCGTGGTCGTCCCGCTGCGCCACGTCGGCGAGCAGGCTCCTGCCTCTGCCGCCGTGCACACCGAGAACTCACCTCTGGAGGTGGACCGCGCATGAGCACGGCCCGATCCCTCGCCGCTCGTCGGCACCCCTCGCGTCGTCTCGTCGCCCTGCTGGCGCTCGGCCTCGTCGGTGCGACGGCGCTCGTCGCCGCTCCCGGCCTCGCTCCCACGGCGTCCGCCGCGGCCCGTGTGACCTTCACGAACGACGTCGGCACCGCGTTCGCGGACACCACGTACTCCACGACCCTCACGCTCAAGGGCACCGGTTTCCAGTCCGTCAAGGGCGGGTTCGGCGGCATCTACGTCGCGTTCGGGTGGGTCGACTCGAGCTGGCGACCGAGCCAGGGCGGCAGCTCGGGCAAGGACTACAAGTACGTGCCGGACAGCCAGGAGAAGGACAACGCCGGCTACCAGAAGTTCGTCGCCTTCCCGGGCAGCGACACCGAGTACGCCGCCAACGGCGGCACCATCAAGGCCGACGGCACGTGGAGCACGACCATGGTGGTCCCTGGTCCGGTCATCCAGGTGACCGGGCTCGACGGGAGCGCGGAGTCGATCGACTGCCGCAAGAAGACCTGCGGCATCATCACGATCGGCGCGCACGGTGTGGCGAACGCCAAGAACGAGACCTTCACGAAGGTCGCGTTCAAGGACGTCTACGCCGGTACCAAGCCGTCGGCGTCAGCGACCTCGACCGCCTCGAGCAGCCCGAGCGCCTCCACGGCGGCCTCGACCGCCGCCTCCGACACGGCGACCGGCGCTCCCACGGACACCTCGAGCCCCGCCCCGACCGACACCACGACGCCGGCTCCCACCGACACCGCCACGGACGGCACGACGACGCCGGGGACCACGTCGACCGGTACCGCGGCCGTCGACGTCGACCGCGCCGCGGCGATCGCCGGGCACACCCTCGCGTTCACCGCGACCGGGTTCCGCCAGGGCGAGCAGGTCACGGCCGTGCTCGACGACGGTCTCGCGGCGGTCGGGCCGATCACTGTCGGGCTCGACGGCGCGAGCGCGGGCGTGCTCACGCTGCCGGCAGACCTGACGGGCGGCACGCACACCCTCACCGTCCGGGGCGCCACCTCCGGCTCGGTGGCGACGGTCAGCTTCGGGGCCCGCGCCGCGACACCCGCTGCCTCCGCCGCCGTGGTCGCCGCGCCCGACGACGTCTCGCCGTGGGCCTGGACGGTCGCTGGGCTCGGTGCGGCCGCGCTGCTCGGCGTGATCGTCTGGCGAGTGGTCGGTGTGCTGCGCTCTCGGCGCCGCTCGACGAAGGCGGCCTGACATGAGCAGCCGCACGAGGACGAGGCAGACGACGACCGGGCACACGATCGGACGGCGCGCCGCGGTCAGCGTGGTCGCGGCCCTGCTGCTGTTCGGCGGCCCGTCCGTCGCCGTCGCCATGGCCGCTGACAGCGTGCGGTCGGCGTCGACGACGGCCGATGACGGAACAATCCCTGACGGCGGCACGACCCCCGACGACGGCACGGTGCCGGACGACGGGACGACCCCCGACGACGGCGCGAGCTCCGGTGACGACACCGGGACCGACGACGGTTCCGGCGCCGACCAGGGCGCCGGGGACTCCTCGACGAGCGTCACCCTCGACGACGCCGTGCTCGCGTGGGGCATCAACACCGAGGTCAGCTCCGGCGCGTACTTCGGCGGCTGCAACTTCCTGTCCGCGGGGGCCGCGGGCAACACGGGCTCCTCACGGGTCTGGACCCAGGCGGACGGCTTCTACAAGGCCAAGGACGGCAACGTCTCGATCCGCAAGGCGGGAGCCGTCAGCGGCTGGGTCACGCCGACCTGGGCGACGAAGTGCCTGCAGCCCGACGGCAAGACCGCGGTGACCACCGCTACGTCGACGCAGTCCCAGGTCGTGGTCTCCGGGGGCAAGGGCACGGTCGACCCCACGACGGGCACGGCCTCCATCACGTGGACCGGATCCTTCGCGGTGGTCTTCTACGGTGGCCTCACCTACTGGACCGCGACGAACCCCACGTTGACCGTCGCGGCCGACGGCACCGGCACGCTCAAGGCCACCGGCGGGGGCTATGGCGCCGACCGCGTGGACACCTCCAAGTGGACCAAGCTCGATCCCACCCCGATCACGCTGGCCACCTTCACCGGTGTGAAGCTCACGGACAAGGGGCTCACCGCGACCCCGAGCTACCTGGGCGTCGCGGTGACCGGCGTCGGGCAGACGGAGAAGACGAGCGAGAACGCGAAGTACTGGGGCTCGTTCCCGCAGGACTTCATGAACTTCCAGCAGCTCACCGGTCAGTCCACCTACTGGCTGGCCTCCGGCGGCTCCGGCGACGCCCGCAAGCTCCCCACCCCGGTCACCGTCAGCTACGACGCCGCCGACCAGGTGGAGGTGACGCCGACGCCGACGCCGACGAGCAGCGCGCCCGCAGCCCCCACCAACAAGGTCACCAAGCGACCGAGCGCCACCCCGACCGTCACCGTGACCGCGGCCCCCACCGCGACCCCCACCGCCACGGTGACGGCCGCCCCGACCGCGGCGGCGACCTCCGTGACCGCACCGCAGGCCGTGGCTCCTGCCGCGCCGCCGGTGACCACGGCGACCGGGAACGACGTCGTCGCCCAGGGGCCGGTGGGCACCACCCATGCGATCGAGGCCGTCGCCGCACCGGTCGCCACCCCCGCGCCGGACGACGCGCGGCACCTGACGACCCGCGAGGTCTGGCTGCTCGGCGGTGCGTTGTGGCTGGGGGCGGGAGCCGTCCTCGTCGGGCTGCCCCGAGCGGGTTCGCGCCGCCGGTAGACTGGCCCGCGGCGCGCAGTGCCGGGACAGCTGAGAAGAGCCGTGCCCCCGCGCGCCCACGACGACCCTGCTCGATGACTCTGGAGGACGACGACCCGTGGCTGGTGCGCAGACCGACGCTTCCTCGCAGACCGGCGACCAGGCAGGTGCCTCGCAGCGGGTCGGTGACGGGCCGACCCGGGCCCCCGCGCTCCGCGTGGCCGTCCTGGGGGCCGGCGTCGTCGGGACCCAGGTCGTCAGGATCCTCGTGGAGCAGGCCGAGGACCTGGCCGCGCGCGTGGGCGCCCGCCTCGAGCTGGTCGGCGTCGGCGTGCGCAACCTCGCCGCCGACCGCGACCCCGTGGTCGACCGCGCGCTCCTCACCGACGACCTGTCCGGTCTCGTGGGCCGGGCGGACCTCGTGGTCGAGCTCATGGGCGGCATCGAGCCCGCCCGCACCCTCATCCTCGAGGCCATCGAGGCCGGCGCGAGCGTCGTGACCGCGAACAAGGCCCTTCTCGCGCAGGACGGCCCCGCGCTCTACGAGGCGGCCGCGGCCGCGGGCGTCGACGTCTACTACGAGGCCGCCGTCGCCGGCGCGATCCCGCTCGTGCGGCCGCTGCGCGAGTCGCTCGCGGGCGACGTCGTCGAGCGCGTGCTGGGCATCGTCAACGGCACCACGAACTACGTGCTCGACCAGATGACCACCCGTGGTCTCGGGTTCGACGAGGCCGTCGCGCAGGCCCAGGAGCTCGGTTACGCCGAGGCCGACCCCACGGCCGACGTCGAGGGCTACGACGCTGCCGCCAAGGCCGCCATCCTCGCCAGCCTCGCCTTCCACACGCGTGTGCCGCTCGACGCCGTCTCGCGCGAGGGCATCACGAAGGTCACCGCGGCCGACGTCGCGGCCGCGACCGAGTCGGGCCACGTCATCAAGCTGCTGGCGATCCTCGAGCGCACCGCGGCCGGCATCCAGGCCCGGGTGCACCCCGCGCTCGTCCCGGTCGGCCATCCGCTGGCGGGGGTCCACGGCGCGTTCAACGCCGTCTTCGTCGAGGCCGCCGCCGCCGGCGAGCTGATGTTCTACGGCCGCGGCGCCGGGGGCGCGCCCACCGCGTCGGCCGTCCTGGGCGACGTCGTCTCCGTGGCTCGCCACCGGGTGGTGGGCGGCCGCGGCCCCAACGAGTCCGTGTACGCGGCGCTGCCGATCGCCCCGGCCGCCGAGGCGACGACGCGCTACCAGACCCGGCTGCGCGTGACCGACCGCCCCGGTGTGCTCGCCGAGGTCGCCCGCGCCTTCGCCGCGCACCACGTCTCGATCGAGACCGTGCGCCAGGTCGGCCTCGAGGCCGACGGCGTCGCGCTGCTCATCCTCACCAGCCATGCGGCCCGCGAGGCCGATCTTGCCGCCACCGTCGCGGCCGTCGCCGACCTCGACGTGGTCGGCGCCGTCGAGTCCGTCCTGAGAGTAGAGGGAGCCTGATGGCCCACGTCTGGCAAGGCATCATCCGCGAGTACGGCGACTTCCTGCCGCAGCACGTCCAGACGCACGTCGTCACGCTGGGGGAGGGCGGCACGCCGCTCGTCGCCGCGCCGCGGCTGAGCGAGCTCACCGGCGCCGAGGTCTACCTCAAGGTCGAGGGCATGAACCCGACCGGCTCCTTCAAGGACCGTGGCATGACGACGGCGATCTCCTCGGCCGCGAGCCGGGGAGCCAAGGCCGTCGTCTGCGCCTCGACCGGCAACACCTCCGCCTCGGCCGCCGCCTACGCGACCGCCGCGGGCATGGTCTGCGCGGTGCTCGTGCCGGACGGCAAGATCGCCATGGGCAAGCTGAGCCAGGCCATCGCGCACGGCGCGAGGCTGCTGCAGGTGGACGGCAACTTCGACGACTGCCTCGTGGCCGCCCGCAAGCTGGCCGAGGCGTACCCGGTCGAGCTCGTCAACTCCGTCAACCCGGACCGGATCCAGGGCCAGAAGACCGGCGCCTTCGAGGTCGTCGACTGGCTCGGCGACGCACCCACCATCCACGCGCTGCCCGTCGGCAACGCCGGCAACATCACCGCGTACTGGCTCGGCTACCGCGAGTACGAGGCGGCGGGCAGGGCGACCCACCGCCCGCAGATGTGGGGCTTCCAGGCGGCCGGCGCCGCGCCCATCGTGGCCGGTCACCCCATCACCGAGCCGGAGACGATCGCCACCGCGATCCGCATCGGCAACCCCGCCTCGTGGGCGCAGGCCGAGGCCGCGCGCGACGAGTCCGGCGGCGTGATCGAGGCCGTCACGGACGAGGAGATCCTCGAGGCGCACCGCATCCTGTCGAGCGAGGTCGGCGTGTTCGTCGAGCCCGCCTCGGCCGCGGGCGCGGCGGGCATCCTCAAGCGCGCCGAGGCCGGGCTCGTGCCCGCGGGCGCGCGCATCGTCGTCACCGTCACCGGGCACGGGCTGAAGGACCCGCAGTGGGCTCTGCGCACCTCGGACGGCGGCGAGGTCACCCCGCAGAAGGTGACGGCGGACGTCGTGTCCATCGCCGCGGCGCTCGGGCTCGGCTGACCGTGCGCCTGGGAGCGGACCGCGTCCGGGTGACCGTCCCCGCCACGAGCGCGAACCTCGGGCCGGGCTACGACTCGCTCGGCCTCGCGCTCGACCTTCGCGACGAGCTCGAGGTCTTCGCGCTCGCGTCCGACGAGGTCCAGGTGGAGGTCGTGGGGGAGGGCGCCGGCGAGGTGCCCACCGACGCCCGCCACCTCGTGGCACGCGCCGTGCGCATCGGGCTGGACCACGTGGGGGCCCCCGAGGTGGGGCTGCGACTGGTCTGTCGCAACGTGATCCCGCACGGCCGTGGCCTGGGGTCGTCGGCGGCGGCGGTCGTCGCGGGGCTGTTCGCCGCGCGCGGGCTGATCGGTGACCCGACGCTGCTGGACGACGACGTCGTGCTCGACCTCGCCACCCAGATCGAGGGCCATCCCGACAACGCGGCACCCGCGATCCTCGGCGGGGCGACGGTCGCCTGGAGCGTCTCGGGCGCGGCAGGGGACGACGGCGCCGTCGCGCGCGCGGCTCGTTTCGACGTCGCGGAGGGCATCGAGCCCCTGGTGCTGGTCCCTCAGGAGCGCCTGTCGACGCACCGCGCGCGAGGCGTGCTGCCCACCGTGGTCCCTCACGAGGACGCGGCGTTCAACGCGGCCCGCTCCGCGCTGCTCGTGGCCGCGCTCGGCGGACGGCCGGAGCTGCTGCTCGAGGCGACCGCCGACCGGCTGCACCAGGGCTACCGCGCCGAGGTGATGCGTGCCTCTGCCGACCTCGTCGG
>Ga0182735_1002004_pt1 | contig 12886 bp, 12 predicted proteins | sample eDN5th30CKraftMG_FD_128524 | JGI IMG/M metagenome (GOLD analysis project Ga0182735, IMG submission 128524) | Enriched Miracle-Growth compost microbial communities from Emeryville, California, USA - eDNA 5th pass 30_C Kraft MG (version 2) (version 2) ... | reverse complement strand
TCCGAGAAAATTGGCTGGAATCTGGGAGACGTCGATCTCTTTGAGATCAACGAAGCTTTTGCGGTCGTCGCCATGGCCGCCATGCACGATCTCGATCTCCCGCACGACAAGGTCAATATTCATGGCGGTGCCTGCGCGCTTGGCCATCCGATCGGCGCGTCGGGTGCGCGTATCCTCGTCACCCTGCTTTCAGCTCTCGAAACCCACGGTTTGAAGCGCGGCGTAGCCGGCATTTGCCTGGGTGGCGGCGAAGCAACTGCAGTCGGCATCGAAAGGATCGTTTGATGCTCTTGAACGATACACAGGAGCAGATTCGCGAGGCCGCCCGGCAATTCGCACAGGAACGGCTTGCGCCGGGCGCTGCTATACGCGACAGGGAACACGCTTTTCCGCGCGCAGAGCTCACCGAAATGGGAGAGCTTGGCTTTCTTGGAATGCTGGTGCCCGAAGAATGGGGCGGTTCCGATCTCGGCATCGTTGCCTACGCGCTGGCATTGGAAGAGATTGCGGCCGGTGACGGTGCATGTTCGACCATCGTTTCGGTCCATTCATCGGTCGGCTGCGTTCCGATCCTGCGTTTCGGCACCGAAGAACAGAAACAGCGGTTTGTGCCCAAAATGGCATCCGGTGAATGGATTGGCGGATTCGCATTGACCGAACCCCAGGCCGGATCTGACGCCTCCGCGCTCAAAACGCGCGCGCGCCGCGATGGCGATCACTATGTAATTGATGGTTCCAAGCAGTTCATCACATCGGGCAAGAACGGCAGCGTGGTGATCGTGTTTGCCGTTACCGATCCATCGGCCGGCAAGAAAGGCATTTCGGCCTTCATCGTGCCAACCGATACACCGGGTTACGAGGTCGTGGCCGTTGAACATAAGCTGGGCCAGCATTCGTCTGACACCTGTGCGCTGGCTTTCACCGATATGCGCATTCCAGCGGAAAACCGTCTGGGCGAAGAGGGCCAGGGCTACAAAATCGCGCTTGCCAATCTGGAAGGCGGTCGCATCGGCATTGCTGCGCAATCAGTCGGCATGGCCCGCGCAGCGTTTGAAGCTGCATGTGCTTATGCCAAGGAGCGCATTACATTCGGCAAGCCGATCATCGAACATCAGGCTGTCGCTTTCAGACTTGCTGACATGGCAACAAAGATTGAGACGGCCCGGCAGATGGTCCTGCATGCAGCCGCGTTGCGCGAGGCAGGCAAACCCTGCCTGACAGAAGCCTCGATGGCCAAGCTTGTAGCCTCCGAAATGGCAGAACAGGTCTGCTCCGCTGCGATTCAAATTCATGGCGGCTATGGCTATCTGGCTGATTATCCGGTTGAACGCATTTATCGCGATGTTCGCGTCTGCCAGATTTACGAAGGCACCAGCGACGTGCAGCGTCTCGTTATTGCGCGAGGACTGTGACAAACGGTCAGAAGAATTTGGATGCCACCACAAAACCAAAATGGCAGAGTTTCGCCGAACGAATTCAATGTTTTGTTGGCAAGTTACCTTGGAAGCAAGGCTTCAAAGTGCCCAAATGCAATATCCAACCATTATCACACTAAAGGGAAATAAATTTTAACGCCTGCCAATCCATACAGCTGTTTTTCGAGAGAAAATACATGCACGATTCAATGGTGAAATTATATACCATATAATAATTGGAGCATATTATGGCAGACAAAGTTCGACTAATAGATATCCACAATTCAATACTAACACAGTTTATTTATAAATTTGCTCAAGGAAACTGGGCCGTACAGGGATTACAGAAAGAAGACATTAATCCAGAATTATACAGTGACGACTGGTTTATTGACGAAACAGAGGGTCAATATGGCTATATATACAGATATCCAGATCCTGTAAACTACCCAAACATAAAATCAGTATTATCAGTATACGATAATATAATTATTAATAACAAAAAATTCGAACATCTTTGCACAGCATTACCAAGCAACGACAATTTTAAACACGTTAAATTTAAGAAATATAATACATGGTATCCCGGAACTTACAAATTCGTAACTGACGCCGATACTTTTCTTTGCAGTATCCCGGGTGTAGAGGATGACGGAATGACGACAAATGTGATTTGCACCGGCCTCGAAAATCAAACGTGGCGAATTGAACCTTATAGCTGAGAGCCAAATCAAAAAATGCATCTGAAAAGAGGTGCAGCTGGACGCCTTTAGAATATTCAAGCCCGCCTTTCCAGGGTCGCGAGACTGACTACCCAGGATCAACATTGTATGACAGCGCTAATATTAGCACAGATCAGACTCGTTCCGGGCTAAAGCATAGCGCATTTTATCGTACTCGTATGACACGCTTTAAGCTTTTGTTTTTATGCATGCCTCCCAAAACCGGTTCCCATTTTGGGAGGCATGCATTAGTATTAGAGGCTCCATGAACGTCCGTGAGATTGTCCGATACCCTGATCTGCGACTGCGCACCGTTGCAGAGCCGATAGAACGGTTCGACGGTGATCTTGTGGCGCTCACAGAGGACATTCTCGACACGATGCGTGCAGCACCCGGCATCGGCATAACGGCGCCGCATATCGGCGTATTGAAGCGTCTGGTAGTTTTGGAGCTGCCTGAATCGAGTCCAAAATTCTATGTGAATCCGGAAATCGTCTGGGCCTCAGAAGAAAAAATCCTTTACCAGGAAGGCAGTGTCTCGATGCCGGGAGTTGTCGATGAGGTCGAGCGCCACGCCCGCATCAAAATCCGCTATCAGGACCTCGACGGGAACGAGCAAACCGAGGAATCGGAAGGCTTACTCGCCGTTTGCCACCAGCACGAAATAGATCAGCTTGACGGTATTTTCTGGGTTCAGCGCCTTTCGCGATTACGCCGAGACCGCCTCATCAAACGCTATGAGAAATCGCAACGCCAGAGATAACCGGCACTGCGATACTCGTTTAATAAAGCAGACGAGCGCGAATAGTGCCCGGTATTTCGCGAATGGCCTGTAACACCGTTTCGCTGGCCTCCCCCACGCCGTCAGCTTCCATTACAAGGTAACCCACTTCGCCATCGGTCTGTAAAAACTGACTGGCGATATTGATGTTATGTGTCGAGAAAACATTCACGAGGCTGTTGAGAATGCCCGGGCGGTTTTCATGCACGTGCATGAAACGTGTGCCGGTTGGACGTGGCGGCAACTGCACCTGCGGGAAGTTGACAGCACCCAAGGTAGAGCCGACATCGGAATATTCGACCAGCTTTCTGGTCACTTCCGTGCCGATGCGTTCCTGTGCTTCTTCCGTCGATCCTCCGATGTGGGGCGTCAGAATGACATTCTCCAGCCCCTGAATGGGCGAGACGAACTTGTCATTGTTGGAAGCCGGTTCAACCGGAAACACGTCGATGGCAGCGCCAGCGAGGTGACCTTCCTGCAGGACTTTTGCCAAAGCCTCCAGATCGACAACCGTACCGCGTGCATTATTGATGAGGAATGCGCCCTTCTTCATCTTGCGCAGCTTTGCTTCGGTAATCAGCTTTGAAGTCGACTTGTTGGACGGCACGTGCAGGCTGACAACGTCCGAAATCTTGAGCAGCTCGTCGAGGCTCGCAGCCGGTTTGACATTGCCATATTGCAACTTGTCGGAGGTGTCGAAGTAGCGGACCGTCATGCCCAGGCTTTCGGCCAGATTGCCTACCTGCGAACCGATATTGCCGTAGCCGATAATACCCAGTGTCTTGCCGCGCACTTCGCGGCTGCCGATTGCTGTCTTATCCCAACCGCCTGCATGAGCGGAGACCGAACGCGGAAAAATCCGGCGCATCAGCATTATGATTTCGCCAATCACCAGTTCCGCCACGGAACGGGTGTTCGAAAATGGTGCGTTGAAGACCGGAATTCCGCGCTTACGGGCAGCTTTAAGTTCAACCTGGTTGGTCCCGACGGAGAAGCAACCGACAGCGATCAGGCGGTTGGCTGCGGCAAAAATCTCTTCGGTCAACTGTGTCCGGGAACGAATACCGACAATATGTGCTGACGAAATCGCTTCGATCAGATCGGCCTTGTCCAGCGCCTTCGGCAAGTGCGTAACGTTAGTGTAACCGGAGGCTTTGAAATAATCTACGGCCGTCTGATTGATGCCTTCCAGTAGAAGAACATTGATGCGGTCGCGTGCGAGGGAGAGACGTTCAGTCATTTTGGGGATTTCCAGGCTGTAACAGCGAATAGTCGGTTTACGACATGAATGAACGCAAAGCCGTCGTCAACAGGATGAACTGAAAGATTTTATCTCTATTGCAGATTCACGAAGAAAGTGAACGGGCGATCACCTTTCCAGAACTCCGGAAAGGCCTAATTGATAGATCATTGGCACGCGACAAAACTAATATTGCCTTGCGTGCGTAATGGCGTCGTACTTCATGACAGCAATCGGAGGAATGCACTCCATGAGCGAAATGATCACCCTCGACACACATGAAGCCATTCGGGACTGGGTGGCCGCTCGCAACGGAAATCCGGCTTTTGTCAGCACTTCTACAGATCCCGATGCTGCGCCGGTCTTGCGAATTGTTTTCGAGCCAGAGTTCGTCGCCGACGTCGAACGCCCGCTGGATGCGGGCGGTCTTGAAATCGTCGAGTCGGAAGATTGGTTTCGCCTGTTCGACCGGGAAAAACTGGTCATGCTGGTGGCGCGTTCAAAGCCGGGAAAACTGGACGCCTACTATCAGATTCTTCCGGCTTGATCGCTTTCCGGGCGATTGCCAAGCATATAAGGCGGACCAGTTTCAAGCCGGCCCGCCGGCCTGAATCTTCAGCCCTTCAGTTTCCGGCCGATGGTTTCTGCGACCAACGCCAGCGAAATGGCCCCGGCATCAGGATGACCAATGCTCTTGTCGGCCAGCGGTCTGGCGCGACCAAGTTTCGGAGAAAGGGGCGCAGTTGCTTCGGCTGCCGCCTTTGCTGTGTCGGCAGCGTTATTCCATGCGTCCGCCAGCGGAACACCTGATGCAAATTCGCTTTCAAGCGTTTCCACAAAAGGCACGAAAGCATCCACCAATGTCTTGTCGCCGGGTTTTGCCCGGCCAAGCGTGGTGACGGCATCAAGCGCGCGCCTGCCGCCACGAACGACCGCACCATCGTCGATGCTGCCATTGTCGGAAAGTTCCGCGCTCCATGAGCGCAGCAGAAGTCCCCATAGCGCTCCAGATGTCCCTCCAGCCCGGTCAGCCCATGCGTCACCGGCTACAGCCAATACGCTTGCGGCCCCGGCTCCAGCTTTCACGGCTTGATCCGCAGCCTCCCTGGCCGCGGTGGAGCCCCGTCGCATCCCCTGCCCGTGATCGCCATCGCCGGCAAAGGCATCAATGCGGCCCAGTTCTTCTTCGGCTTCGACCAGTGCGTCGGTGACAGCATGCAGAATAGCTTGGATGCACACGCCTCCGGCGCGTCCTGCCTCATCCGCTTGAGCAAAATCGGGATTTGCATGCTCACTGGTGACGATATCGTCCGCAGGCTCGACTGCAATCGCTTCCCCGCGACGAAGAACCGGCGTATCGCAGGCGGCTGTCCAATAGCGCTCGAGCTCGTCATCGAGCCAAAGGAGAGTCAACGAGCAACCTTGCATATCAAGGCTGGTGACAAATTCACCCGCTTCTGGAGCTACAATATCGAGATCGGCTTTTTCCAGAAGCGACGCAATCGCCGTCCACAAGACAAACAGCTCTTCATATTTTGTCGCACCAAGGCCGTTCAGAATAACACCGACTCTTTGCGTTCCCTTCGGACGTTCCGTCAGAAGTTTCTCCACCAGCAAGCTCGCCAGACCGGAGGCAGGCAGGATTGCTTCTTCCTTGATCCCCGGCTCGCCATGAATGCCGAGGCCAAGCGCCATCTGGCCTTCCGGCACAGTAAAGAGCGGACGTGGTGCTCCCGGCAACGTACAGCCTTTGAATGCAACGCCGAATGAAACGGTGTTCGCGTTGGCATGACGGGCCAACCGCTCGACTTCGTCCAGGGACAGACCGGCTTCTGCAGCCGCGCCGGCAATCTTGAACACGACCAGATCGCCAGCAATGCCGCGCCGCTTGACATGCATATCTGCCGGGGCACTGGCCACGTCGTCGGTTACCGGTACTATGCGGACATCAATACCCTCGGCGCGCAGGCGCTCGGCAGCAACGCTGAAGTTGAGGACATCGCCAGCATAATTCCCGAAACCCAGAAGAATACCGCCGCCTTTGTGCGCTTGACGGCAAACACGGGCCACCGCCGCTGTGGATGGCGAAGCAAATACGTCACCTGCAACAGCTGCGTCCGCGAGGCCGGGCCCCACATATCCCACAAACGCCGGGTAATGACCAGAGCCGCCACCGACGACCACAGCGACCTTGCCTTGGGGCACTTTTGTGGAACGAACAACGCCGCCGCGGACATGGCGAACATAGCGATTATAGATATTGGCAAAGCCGGCGAGAGCGGTCGAGGCAAACTCCTCGGGCGCATCGAAAATAGTCGTCATTCAAACAGTCCTTGGTCTGGGGCGTTAGACGCGTGGCAGAATACGGCGCAGATAGTCACGATTTGTAGCCGAAACGGAAAGTCCGTCGCCACCATAATGTTCGCATAAAAATGGGCTGGTAAATCCGTGATCCAGCGCCATTCTGATCGCCGTGCGATAATTGATGATGCCGCTTTCAAGGGGAGCCGGATGCGTGACGATTACACCGGACGCGGGGTCTTCGGTGCGGATGTAGTTCTTGACGTGCCAGAACTTTGCGTAAGGCGCCACCTTCTCCATCATCTGCTGCCAATGCTCGACCGGACGGTGCAGTCGAATGAGATTGCCCAGATCAGCGTTGATTCCGACATTGTCGAGACCAACTTCCTCAACAAAACGAACCGAACTGTCCGCAGTACCAAGATATGTATCCTCATACATTTCAAGCGAAAGCTCTATACCAAGCTCCTCTGCGTGGCGTCCGAGTTCGCGAATTCGCTCCACGGCCTTTTTCCAGACAGCCGGATCATCCGGGTTCTTCGCCCCATCGACCGTCCAGAACCACAATGCCCGTTTCTGTGCATCCGTCAGCGGTTCAAAAAGCCCGAAGGAAACGCAACTCGCGCCAATTTCTTTCGCCGTGTCGATGACCCTGTGCCCATAGGCCAGATATTCATCGCCGCGTTGGACGTCGATCACGCTGCGCCTCGAGGTCGAAATTGCCGGAATGGTCAAGCCCAGCGATCTGACAACGGCCATAAACTCGTCGAGGCGCGCGGGTGACAAATCTGCGAGCCGCAGCCAGCTATCCGTCGGGTCAAGTTCCGTAAAGCCTGCATCCGCGACATCGGATAAAGTATGCGTCCAACCTTCGGACGACTGATCCTGCACGGAGCTGCCATCCGGCAGTATGTTGGGATACTGGATCATCGCTGCAGCAATTGGCCAGGTTTCCCGTGTCCATTTGGAAGTCGTCTGTTTCAACTTACATTCCTGTTCTTTTACATGATCCATCGAGATCAGGCCGCATTGCCATTGTTTGAGGGAAGTTCGGGCTTCCGGTTCCGAAGCTTGCCGATCGCCCAGAAGATGGCTGGCGAGACCAGCAGAAAGACGCCGAGCGTCATCAGTGAAGCAACGAGACCATTCGACCAGAATACAGAAAGCTCACCGCCGGACATCATCATCGATTGGCGGAATGCATCTTCGGCCTTGTCTCCGAGAACCATGGCGAGAACCAAAGGCGCCAGCGGATAATCGAGCTTCTTGAAGATATAGCCGAGCACACCAAATGCGATCACCAGCCAGACATCGGTTATCGAGTTGGCAACCTGATAAGCGCCGGAGAAAATGACCGCGACAATGATCGGACCGATGATCGAGAACGGCACGCGCAGGATTGATGCATAAAGCGGCACGGTAGCAATCACCAGAATAACGGCAACGATATTGCCAAGGTACATGGAGGCAATCAGGCCCCAAACGAAATCCGGGCGATCCGTGAACAATGTCGGGCCCGGAGTGAGCCCCCAGATCATCAGGCCGCCCATCATCACGGCTGCGGTTGCCGAACCCGGAACGCCGAGTGCAAGCATGGGGAGAAGCGCAGATGTTCCGGCCGAATGGTCGGCGGTTTCCGGTGCCACGATACCGCGAGGATCGCCTTTGCCGAACTTCGATTTGTCGCGTGCAGAACGGCGAGCCACCCCGTAGCTCATGAAGGATGCAGCGGTTGGTCCGGCAGGCGTTATGCCCATCCAGATGCCGATCAGCGTGGAACGAGCGAGCGTAAACCAATAGCGCGGCATTTCGAGAAGAGTGCGCCCGATCTCACCAAGACGCACCCGCGCCTTGATACCGTCGAAACGAAGCCCCTCCTCAGTCGTCAGCAACAATTCACCGATCCCGAACAGGCCCATCACCGCAATCAAGAAGGAGATTCCTTTGATCAATTCCGGTATGTCGAACGTCAGGCGCAGATTGCCGGAGATCGTGTCCATCCCCACCGAAGCGAAGGCAAAGCCGATCATCATGGAAACGAGCGTCTTGAACGGCGATTGCGCGCCCATGGATATGAAACTGGCGAAAGCCAGAAAATAGACGGCGAAATATTCCGGCGATGAAAACCGCAGGGCGAAATTGGCGACCCAGCTTGAGAGCAGAGTAATCATCACCACGCCAGCCAGTGCTCCGATACCAGCAGAAACGAAAGCAAGCGTCAGCGCGCGGCTCGCATGTCCCGCTTTCGCCATCGGATAGCCGTCGAAAGTGGTGGCTACGGACGAAGGTTCGCCCGGAATGTTGAACAGAATGGACGTTGTCGACCCGCCGAACAGTGCCCCCCAATACATGCACGAGAGCAGAATAATCGCCGAAATTGGATCCATCGTGAATGTCAGCGGCAAAAGCAGGGAAACGCCGTTAGGCGCGCCCAAACCCGGCAGGACGCCAACCAGAATTCCAAGCGTCACTCCCAACATCATCAGCAGAACGTGATTGAAGCTGAGTATGTGGGCGAAGCCGTCCATCAGGAGACTGAAGTTTTCCATGTCTTTCCTCCAAAGACATCGGACTTTCCGGTATCAATAAATCCCGAAGAAAGCCTCGACCGGACCTTTAAGGAGCGGAACCTTGAAGCCGATTTCAAAAATGACGAAAAAGAAGAGCGAAACGGCAATACCGGCTGGCAAGGAAGCCCACCACTTGTAGCGTCCCTGAAACATCATCGCTCCAGCGATGTAGAGTGCCGTGCCGACATAAAGTCCGAGAACCGTCGATATGGCCGCGAAAGCAACCAGCGGCAAGGCGAAACCGAGAACCGGTTTCAACCGGGAGAGCTCAACGAAGACTTCTCCGCTATCGCGATGTTTTACAAATGCCGAAACAAGATTAACAGCACTTCCGAACAGGATCAGCAGTCCGATGTAGAACGGAAAATAACCCGCATCCGGCCCCATTTCCGTCCAGCCCGTACCGGCCTGTTGCGAGCCGTAACAAACCGCAGCCCCCAGCGCGCCCGTGAGGAGAGCCACGCCCGCCTCGACGGTGAAGCGGGAAATTCCGCCTTCGCCTTTCTCACTCATGGAATGAGCTCCTTCGATGGAAGATGCAGGGGCCACCGGCACCTGCGCAAATGCCCAAACGTCAGTTGGCCACCCAGCCTTCGCGCTTCAGTACTGCCGTTACCGCCGTTTCATCATTCTTGATAAAGGACGAAAGGTCGTTTCCGCTCATGTATGCGGCAGATTGCGAACTATCGGTGAGATATTTCGCCCATTCAGGTGTTTCGGAAACCTTCTTGAGTACGCCCGCATAATAGTCGACGACTTCCTGATCGACCCCTGCTGGCAGCCAGACGGTGCGCGGCATGGAGTAATTTTCGATTGCGATCCCTGCTTCCTTGCAGGTTGGAATGTCGCTCCACCCCATATTGCCAGCGACCTTGCCTTCCCCCTTGAGCTTTTCGCTCTTGAAGACGCAAAGCGGCGTCACCATACCGGCCTGCCACTGGCCGAGATTCTCACTGGGATTGTTGACATTCGCCGCAATATGCTCGCCTGCAAGCTGAACCGCAGCTTCCCCTCCACTCTTGAACGGAATGTAGCCGAGCTTTGAGCCCGTGGCCTCGTTGATCATGGATGTGAGAATCTGGTCAACATCCTTGGACTGGCTTCCGCCAACCTTCATGCCCGCATCGTCCTTCGCCTTCGCGATGAACTCTGCGGTTGTCTTGAACTCAGACTTTCTATTGACCCATAGAATGAACTCGTCCGCAGCAAGCGCCGAAACGGGGATCAAATCATCCGATTTATAAGGAACCTTGGCGCGCACCGGCAAGAGATACGCGTTGTTGGTGCCGAAAGCGAGTTTATAAGGATCGCCCTTGTAGCCTGCGGTATAGACAAAACCCTCGGCCCCGCCTGCACTCCCCTTGTTTGTGACGACGATGGGCGCGCTCATCAGCTTATACTTGCCGATGATTGACTGGATCGTACGCGCAAAAATATCGGTCCCTCCGCCCGGTCCAGCGGTCACGACAAATTCCACAGGACGCGTCGGCTCGAATGCGAGCGCGGGCAATGCAATCACCGCCACTCCCGCGGCGAGGCATGCAATATGCACAGACTTCTTCATGTTGTATCCTCCCAGTTAAGCGGCACGGGCCTCCCCCCATGCCGATCATGTCAACATGACGAAAAATCAGGCGGCACCCGAAAGTGCTGCGGCTCTTTTCGTCATCCGCGCCGCAAGCAGGATTGCTTCACGCGTGGCTCCCACGTCGGCAATCCCTTTTCCGGCAATATCGTAGGCCGTGCCATGGGCCGGCGTGCAAAGCGGAAAGGGCAAGCCGCCCATCATTGTCACCCCTTTGTCGAATCCCATCAGCTTCATCGCGATCTGGCCCTGATCGTGATACATGGTCAGCACCGCCTGAAAGCCATCTTTCAGAGCACGCAAAAACACCGTGTCAGCCGGGAACGGGCCGTCCACATCGAACCCCTTCGCCTTGGCAGACTTTACCGCCGGTTCAATGATATCGATTTCTTCCATGCCAAAACTGCCACCGTCACCGGCGTGTGGATTAAGACCGGCTACTGCAATCTTTGGGTTGTCGTATCCCGCCTTTTTAAGGCACGCCCAAGCCAGTTCGAGCTCAGCAAGAATTCCTTCGACAGTCAGCGTCGATGCTACATCCTTGAGCGGAATATGCGACGTCACGCGCGCGTTCCAAACCTTCTCCAGAACGTTGAATTCACGCACCTTGCCCGTGAAGTTCAGCACATCGGCAACAAAGCGGATTTCGTCGTCGTAGCCCGGATAGGCAAACCGCATGGCCTGCTTGTTGAAAGGCGTAAAGCACACAGCCTCCGCGTGACCTGCATCGGCAAACTTCAATGCGGTACGAAAATTGTGGGTTGCGAAAGTTCCACCGACCAACGTCGCCTCGCTACGCACGACATCCTTCGGATCGAGATTCTTCAGGTCAACGAAGACGTGCTTGCCCAACGGCATGTTAGGCGCATTCTCGATATTGGCATCCTGCAGATCAAGCTCGACAGCCGCGACACGCGCACCCTCATCCAGAACGCGGCGATCACCGAAAACGATAAGATGCGCTTCTCTTTTGACCTCCGGCAAGGCGAGAAGACGCGCCGTCAGCTCGGGACTGACACCAGCTGGATCTCCAATTGCAAGCGCAATTACGCTCGGTTCAGCGCCAGTGGCGGTCATTCGCATCCTCCTCGTCTGCATTCTGTATGCAACATGCATAAGATAGTCTTTTGGATGGCGCAAGCATTTTGTATTCTGTATGCAGCATTTTATATTGACGGTTGAGAGCGGGCCGGCCATCTTCGCCTGAGATGGTGAGATAAGGATTCGAGCTCACTCTTTGAGAAAAAAGGCCGATGGACGAAATTCAGAAAACCGAGCAAGCCGATAACGGCTCACATGCGTTCCGCCGTACTGCTTTGCACGATATGCTCGTCAACCATCTGCGTGACATGATCATCGAAGGGCAGCTGGAACCGGGCACGCGCCTGCATGAAGGTCAACTCGGCGAACAGCTCGGCGTGTCCCGCACACCGCTGCGTGAAGCGATCAAGTATCTGGCGAGCGAAGGTTTGGTGGAACTTGTTCCAAGCCGCGGCGCTGTTGTGAAACGGTTCAGTGCCGCCGATGTAAAAGACATGCTTACAGTCCTGCGCACCTTGGAAGAGCTTGCTGGAAAGCTCGCATGCGAACTGGCGACCGACGGGGAAATCGCAGAGGTTCGGGGACTGCATGATGAGATGATCGAGCGCTATAAGCACTCTGACCGCCTGCAATATTATAAACTGAACCAGCAGATTCACCTCGCCATCGTTCGCCTTGCCAAGAATCCGACGCTGGCTGACATTCACCAGATGCTGCAGACGCGATTGAAACGAATCCGCTTTGTAGGACACGAGGGCGCGGAGAAATGGGCAGCCGCAGTGTCCGAGCATGAAGAAATGATTGAGGCTCTGGAAGCCCGCGACGCGACCCGGCTATCCGAAGTATTAGGGCGCCATTTGACAAAGGCTTGGGAGCGCGTTCGCGACACCCTGTAGGCACTCGGGCTGCCAACTTGTCTGTTTGCCTCGATCGGCAGGACAATAGACCGTTTGATCGAAAACCATCTACATCGTCCGATCGCACCCAACAAATCGCGACGGGCACTTTGCGCTGATCCGAATTGAACCAGCGCAACATGTACCAGCAGGCGCTTCGCCCCTACCGATAGATGCCTGTATGGATCTCTCCGTTCAAACCACACCAGGCACGATACATGCCGGGACTGTTGAACGGCAGGCTGACATTGCCCTTGCGGTCCACCGCAACAAGACCGCCAGAACCGCCAATTTCGCCAAGTTCACGGATAACGGCACCCGCCGCTTCGTCCAAC
>Ga0182735_1002002_pt1 | contig 12892 bp, 11 predicted proteins | sample eDN5th30CKraftMG_FD_128524 | JGI IMG/M metagenome (GOLD analysis project Ga0182735, IMG submission 128524) | Enriched Miracle-Growth compost microbial communities from Emeryville, California, USA - eDNA 5th pass 30_C Kraft MG (version 2) (version 2) ... | reverse complement strand
GAACGGAAAACGGTCGTCGAAGAACTGCGCGCCGGCCGGCGCGGCAAAGACCCATGCCACGGAGATCGCGGCAAAGAGGCCCAGCAACAGGCGCCGGATACGCTGCGCGGCGTTCGGTTTCATGAGGCCGCTTTTAGCACGGGAAATGCGGCGGCTTGAAGGGAGCGGCGGCGCCGGCCGCGCTATCGCGCCGCGTGGTTACCGCCCGCGCGGACGGCTCCCCCACCCGGCCCTGCCCGGCTAGATTTGAGCTTTCCGGCTTTGATGGAATCAAAGCCGGGCTCCAGCTTTTTGCCTTGTCGCGTTTTCCTCATGCGAACCGGCGTCCACGTCGCTCGAAAACGCTAGTTGGCGCGCAGCCGGTCGAGCAGCGAGGCCGTCGCGAAGCCGTCGGGCGGCAGACCCTGCGCGGCCTGGAATTTCATGATGGCATGGCGCGAGGCCGGCCCCAGCCGCCCGTCCGCCTCGCCGATATCGTGACCGCGGCTCGCCAGATGGCGTTGCAGCTCGAGCCGCTCGTTGCGCGAAAGCACCCGCTCCTGGCGCGGCCAAGGTCGCACGAACGGTCCCCCGCCGCGCATGCGGTCGGCGAGATGGCCGATGGCGAGCGCATAAGCCTCGGAAGGATTGTAGCGCATGATGGCGCGGAAGTTCTGGAACATCAGGAACGCCGGCCCCTTCGCGCCGGCCGGCACCATCAGATAGGCGGTATCGCCGCCGGAGGGCAGCGGGCCGCCGTCGGCACGGCGCACGCCGAGCTGCGACCACTGCGCGAGCGTCATCTGGTGCGAACGGCCGGCCTTCAGGTAATCGAAGCCGCGCGGGACGGAGACCTCGTATCCCCAGGGAGCGCCCGCTATCCATCCGTCGGCCCGCAGCTTGTTCGCCATCGACGCCAGCACGTCCGGAATCGAGTCGACGATATCGCGGCGGCCGTCGCCATCGAAGTCCACCGCGTGGCGCTTGAACGTCGTCGGCATGAACTGGGTCGGCCCGAAGGCGCCCGCCCACGATCCCTTGAAGTGATCCGGATTGACGTCGCCGCGGCTGACGATCTCGAGCGCGGAGAGGAACTCCTCGCGGAAATAAGCCTGCCGCCGCCCGACGCAGGCCAGCGTCGCGGTCGAGCGGAGCACGGGGCGGTCGCCGCCCTGGGAGCCGAAGTTGGTCTCGACGCCCCAGATCGCCGCAAGAACATGGCGGTCGACGCCGTAGCTGCGCTCCACCGCGTCGAAATCCCGATCGTAGCGCGCCAGCATTTCGCGGCCGCGCCGGATGCGCGCTTCGGTGACGAGGGTGTCGAGATAATCCCAGAACGCCTTGGTGAACTCGGGCTGCGCGTCCATTAAATCCATCAGCCGCAGGTCCGGCGTGAGGCCGGAGGTGAAGCGGACGAAGTCCTGCTGCGAAATGCCACGCCTGGCCGCCGCCGGCTCGAGCCGCGCGATGCAGCTCGGGAAGTCCGCCGCAGCGGTACGGACGGCATCGGCGGTCATTGCCGGATGGCCGGACGCGCCCGACCTGCCGCTCCATTCCTTGCCGCCGGCGGCGGTGGTCGAGCCGGTCGAGACCGGCGCCAGCGACTTGAAGCCGTTGTCGGAGAACTGGCTGTCGGCGCAGGCCGAGAGCCCCGCGCAGGCAATGACGCCGATCGAGAAATTTCGGAACAGCCCGGCGACGCCGCCGGTTCGGGATATACGCACGCTACAAACCCGGATACTCGCGGAACACGCCCGCCTGGCGCCTATTAGGTGCGTATCCATGGTTTCAAGTCTGTTAATGCGGACAAATCGGATGTCTTCATCGGGTCGGTCACGATTTTTTCGCAAAATTGCGCGCATTTGTGGGCGGGCGACCTACCTGCCCGCAGCCCGTCCGCATCCAACCGTCGGAACTTCATGACCATCCGCAAAGCCATTTTTCCCGTCGCCGGACTCGGCACGCGCTTTCTCCCCGCCACCAAGGCGATGCCGAAGGAGATGCTCACGGTCGTCGACCGCCCGCTGATCCAGCATGTCGTGGACGAAGCGAAGCAGGCAGGCATCGAGCACTTCATCTTTGTCACCGGGCGCAACAAGGGCGTCATCGAGGATCACTTCGACCGCCAGTTCGAGCTCGAGGCGACGCTGCACGGCAAGAGCCGCAAGGCCGATCTCGAAGTGCTGGCGCGCGACCTTCCGGAAGCCGGACAGGCAAGCTTCACGCGCCAGCAGGCGCCGCTCGGCCTCGGCCACGCGGTGTGGTGCGCCCGCGAGATCGTCGGGCGCGAGCCGTTCGCCCTGCTGCTGCCCGACGTGCTGGTGCAGGCGCCGCGCGGCTGTCTCGCGCAGATGATGGATGCGTACCACTCGGCCGGGAAGCAGGCGAACGTCATCGCCGTCGAGGAAGTGCCGCAGGAGCGCGTGCACATGTACGGCATCGTCGGCAAGGGCAAGGACATCGGCAAAAGCGAGGGCAAGGCGTTCGAGATCACGCAGATGATCGAGAAGCCCAAGCGCGATGAAGCGCCCTCGAATCTCAGCATCACCGGCCGCTATATCCTGCAGCCGGAAATCTTCGACGTGCTGGCGACGCAGGAGCGCGGCGCCGGCGGCGAGATCCAGCTCACCGACGCGATGATCAGGCTCGCGCAGAAGCAGCCGTTCTACGGCGTCAAGTTCGACGGCACGAGCTACGACTGCGGCTCCAAGATCGGCTTCCTCACCGCGAACGTCGCCTACGCGCTGGCGCGCGAGGACATCGCGCCGGAGTTCCGCGAGGAGATCAGGAAGCTCGTCAGGTAGCGCGTTTCCTATTCGCCGCCATACGGCCGCACCCGGGTCGGCCCTCCGGTCGACCTGGCGCCCGCATGCGGCGAGCGGCCATGCTTAGAGCGTTTTCGCGCGAAGTGGATAGCGGTTCGCGTGAAGAAAACGCGACAACGCAAAAGCCGGAGCCGGCTCTGATTCCATCAAAGCCGGAAAGGCGCTAGCCGCGGCCAGCCGCAGGCATCACCCGTTGGCTCCCTCGCGCGCCACCGCTTCCGAATAGTGGCCGCGGGTCGAGACCGCGGTGGTGCCGCCATCGATCGGAATGACCGTGCCGGTGAGATAGCTGCCGGCCGGCGAGGCGAGCAGGAGCGCGAGCCCCTTGATCTCGTCGGTGTTCGCGAGCCGGCCCATCGGCACCATGTCGGCGAACAGCTTGACCACCTCGGGATTTTTCTTCAGCCGCCCGTCGCCGATGTTGGTGAAGAACGGCCCCGGCGCGATCGAATTGACGCGGATATTGAACGGCGCAAGCTCCACCGCCGCCTGCCGCACGATGTTGATGACGGCCGCCTTGGACGCGACATAGCCGTAGCCGCAGATCGGCTCGGCCTGGATGCCGGCGATGGAGGCCGTCACCACGATGCTGCCCGACCTTCGGCGCTTCATGTACGGCACGGCAAACCGCATCGCCATCAAGGTGGAAGTCATGTTGATGGCGACCGCCTTCTCGAACAGCGCCACATCGAACTGGTCGATGGCGCCCGTCGGCGTCAGCAGCGTGCCGGGCCCCGCGCTGATGCCGGCATTGGCGAACAGCGCATCGAGCCGGCCGTGGCGCTTCGCCGTGCCGTCGATGGTGTCCCGCAGCGCATCGGTATCCGCGACATCGAGCGCCACCGCTTCGACCTTGCATCCCATCGCGTTGAGCCGCGCCGCGTGGCGATCCGCCTCAGCCTTGTTCAGGTCCGCGATCACGACGCTTGCCCCGTTTTGCGCCATGACCTCCGCATAGGCGAGCCCGAGCCCGCTGGCGCCGCCGGTGACGATGGCGACATGGCCGTTGATGTCGAACAGCTCCGCCTGCTTCATGTTCTTGTCTCCGCTGCCTTCCCCGCGTCATATAGCAGCCCGCGAACGGAATTTGGGAGTGGCGCGCGTGAAGGACATCAAGGGCAAAACCGCATACGTCAGCGGAGCGGCCTCCGGGATCGGTTTTGGGATCGCATCGGCGCTGGCGGAAGCCGGGGCCAATGTCGCGATGGTCGATATCCGCGCTGACGCGCTGGCGGAAGCCCGGGCCCGGCTGCACAATGTCAGCGGCCGGATCGAGACCTACGTCTCCGACGTTTCGGACCCCGCCGTGCTCGCCGCGACCGCCGACGAGATCGACCGCCGCTTCGGGCCGCTGCACATCCTGTGCAACAACGCCGGCGTCTCCATGCTCGGCACGCCGCTCGACGAGATCACGCTGGCCGACTGGAACTGGGTGATCGACGTCAACATCAAGGGCGTCATCAACGGCATCTCGACGTTCGTGCCGCGGATGAAACGGCACGGAGAGCCAGGCCACATCGTCAACACCGCCTCCATCGGCGGCCTGCAGGTCAACCCGAACTTCCTCACCGGGGCGTATTCCATGACCAAGTACGCCGTCGTCGCGCTCTCCGAGGCGCTCGAGAACGAACTGGCGGGGACGAGCCTCGGCGTCTCGGTGCTTTGCCCGGCCGCCGTCGATACCGGGATCCATCTCTCCGCCCGCGCGCGGCCGGACCGCCTCGGCGGGCCGTTCGAGCGCAGGGCCGACCACTTCATGGGCGAACTGATCAAGGACGGCCTGCGCCCCGAGCAGGTCGGCGCGCGTGTCGTGCAGGCGATCCGCGACGGCGAGTTCTACATCCTGACCCATTCGAGCCCGCGCGAATGGGTCGAAAGGCGCTTCAACCGCATCCTGCAGGCGTTCGACCGCGCGGCAGCATTCGAAAGGGCGAGCGGCATCGAGCCTTGGCAGCTCAGGACCACGAAGCCCTAGACGGCTGCCCGCGTGGCGAAGCGACGGCGAAAATGCTAGGAACGCCCGGCGCCCCGGCAGCGAAGCCGGACCCGCGCAGCCGCCGGCGATGCCGCCTTCCTTCCGCACTGCGCCCTCTTGCCTCAGCCGGAAAGCCCGCATGCCAGCGCCCGCCGACATCGTCATCGTATGGCCCGCCGACAAGGAATTCGTGATCGCGCCGATCGAGCACGGCCTGCGGGAGGCCGGCCATCGCGTGACGCGCTATCGCGCGTTTGCGGACGCCATTGCCCAGGGCGACGGGCTGCTCGCGTCGGCGGATGTCGTCCTGCCGTTTCCCGCGTTCCGCTGCACGCCGGCGCTCTTCGCCGGCGCGCCGCGGCTGCGCGCCGCCATCTCGCCGGTGACGGGGGTCGACGGCATCGATCTCACCGCCGCGAGCGCGCGCCTTGTCGTCGTGGGCAACACGGTGGTCGACGAAAGCCACGAGAGCATGGCGGAAGCGACGATCCTGCTGATGCTCGCCAGCCTCTACGACCTCAAGGGCACGGAAGCGATCCTGCGCAACAACCTGCCCAGCCGGCAGCCGGTGGCGACGATGGCCAAGGGCAAGACCGTCGGCATGATCGGGTTCGGGCAGATCGCGCGCGCCATCGTCCAGCGGCTGGCCGGATGGCAGGTGGAGCTGCAGGCCTTTGCCCCGCGCCTTCGCGCGCCGCTGCCGGACAACGTCCGGCGCGTCGATCTCGACGACCTGCTGCGCACCAGCGACATCGTCCTCGTGCTTGCCGCCCTCAACGACCAGACCCGCGGCATGATCGATGCGGCGCGGCTGGCGAAGCTCAAGCCCGGCGCGGTCCTCATCAACACCGCGCGCGGCGAGATCATCGACGAAAGCGCCCTGCTCGCGCATGCCAGGGCCGGGAAGCTGCGGGCGCTCGCGCTCGACGTGTTCGCGACGGAGCCGCTGCCCGCGGACCATCCGTTCCGCGATCTTCCGAACGCGACGCTGACCGGCCACGCGATCGGCCATACGGTCGACACGATCACCGCGACGCCGCGCGCCGCGCTGGAAAACGTGGCCCGCGTGCTGCGCGGGGAGCCGCCCCTGTCGGTCAAGAATCCCGAAATCGTGCCGGCCTGGCAGGCGAAATGGCGCGCATGACGCGGCCTGCCGCACCAGCGGCGGCAGCAAGCGGAGAAGGCGGAAAAATCAGGCTTCGGCGACGCTCAGCAGGCGATGCTGCAGGGCATGATCCTCCTGCAGCTGCCGGCTCGGCCCCTTGTGGACGATCTTGCCGCGGTCGATGACGACGCAGTCCCGCGCGAAGGACAGCGCCAGATCGGCCTTCTGCTCGACCAGGATCATCGACAGGCCGGCCTCGTCGCGGATCTTGAGAAGCGCGTCGAACAGCCCCTCGATGATGATCGGCGCGAGTCCTTCGAGCGGCTCGTCGAGCAGCAGCACCTTGGGCGCGCCGAGCAGCGCCCGCGCCACCGCCAGCATCTGCTGCTCGCCGCCCGACAGGCGGTTGCCGGTGTTGCGCCGGCGTTCCTTGAGGCGGGGAAACAGGTCGTAGACGCGCTCGATGTCCCAGCCGCCCGGCAGCACCGAAACCTGCAGGTTCTCCTCGACCGTCAGCGACGGAAAAATCTCGCGCTCCTGCGGAACCAGTCCGAGGCCGCGGCGGGCGCGCTGATGCACCGGCAGCGTCTCGATCCGCTCGCCGGCGAGCTCGATCGTGCCGGCATGGCGCGTCGTAATGCCCATCAGCGTGGTGAGCAGCGTGGTCTTGCCAACGCCGTTGCGGCCGAGCACGGCCAGGGTGCCGCCGGTCGGCAATTCGAGCGAGACGCCGTCGAGCACGACCGTCTCGCCGTAGCCCGCAACCAGCCCGTCGACCTTGAGAAGCGCGCTCATACGACCGTCCGTCCCAGATAGACGGCGCGCACCTCGGGATCCTCGGCGATCCTCGCGGGCGCGCCGCGCGTCAGCACCCGGCCCTGCAGCAGCACGACGATCTCCTTGGCAAAACGGAAAATCACTTCCATGTCGTGCTCGATGATGAGCACCGCGATGTCGGCGGGCAGCCGTCCCAGCACGTCATGGATCCGATGCGCCTCGGTGGAGGGCACGCCCGCGGCCGGCTCGTCGAGCAGCAGCACGCGCGGCTTGAGCGCCAGCGCGATCGCGATCTCCAGAAGCCGCTGCTGGCCGTAAGGCAATTCGCGCACCTGCCGGTCGCCGACGTCGGCGATGCCCATCTCGCGCAGGAGCGCGTCGGCCTCCGCGGTGCAGCGCCGCCACTGCGGCGTATAGCGCATCATCCGCCAGGCGTATTTCTCGCGCTCGGCGACGGCGATGGCGACGTTGTCGCGCGCGCTGTCCTCGCGCAGCAGGGTATTGATCTGGTGGGTGCGCGCGAGCCCGCGGCTCACGCGCGCTTCCGGCTTCATGTCCTGGATCGGCGTTCCTTCCAGCAGGATCGTGCCGGAATCCGGCCGCAGGAAGCCGGTGAGCAGATTGACGAACGTGGTCTTTCCCGCGCCGTTCGGCCCGATCAGGCCGACGCGCGCGCCGGGCGCCAGCTCGACGTTGATGTCCTGTGCGACGATGAGCGCGCCGAAGCTCTTGTTCAGGCCGCGAACCGAGAGCGCGGGAGCCGATGCCTCGCTCATGGCGCCCCTTTCCGCGAACCGATGCGCGCCATCAGACGCTGGCCTACACGTCCGAGATCCATCAACCCGCCCTCAAGGAACAGCACGGTGGCGATCAGCATGCCGCCGACGATGAACTCCCAGAAATAAGGGCTTATCTTGGCGGTCGAGTCCTGCACGAAATAATAGATCGCGGCACCGATGAAGGCGCCGTAGAGCCGCCGCGTGCCGCCGAGGATCAGCATCACGGTGACGATGCCGGAGGTAAGCAGGCTGAGCGAGGACAACCCGACGAAGCGGGTGGAATGCGCGAGCAGCGCGCCGGCCGAACCCGCCATCGCCGCCGAGATCGTGTAGACCGCGAGCAGGCGCCACCAGACCGGCGTGCCGATGGCGCGCATCCGCCGCGGGTTCTGCCGGATGCCGTCGAGCGAGCGTCCGAACGGCGACTTCACCAGCCGCCACGAGATCAGGAACCAGATGAACAGCACGACCAGCGTATAGATGTAGGCGGTCTGGCCGAAGATGTTGAACTCGAACGTGCCGAAGATCGGCCCGACCTGCATGCCCTGCAGGCCGTCGTCACCGCCGGTGAGCCAGCGCGCCTGGTTTCCGAACTCGAAGATGATCGACACCGTGGCGAGCGTCAGCATCAGGAACGTCACGCCGGTGGTGTGCAGGATCAGCGCGCCGCTGATGAGGCCGAGCAGCCCCGCGACGACGATGGCGAACAGGTGGCCGAGGATCGGATCGGGCGAGAAATAGATCGAGAACAGCCCGGCCGCATAGGCGCCGACGCCAAAGAAGGCCGCGTGGCCGAGGGTGACGATGCCGGCATAACCGAGCACCAGGTCGAGCGACAGCGCGAACAGGATCCAGATCATGATCTGGGTGCCGATGCTCAGGCTGTAGCCGGCGACGAAATAGTAGACGATGGCGATCGCCCACGGCAGCGCATGGCCGGCGAGCGACCAGGCGCGGCTGGCGAAGGTCGGCGCTTCGCCGGCGGGCGGGGCGACGGAAGGGGTAACGGCCGGATCGCTCATCATGCCACCGATTTTGCCGGCATCAGGCCCTGCGGCCGCCACAACAGCAGCACGAAGACGGTGACATAGAGCAGGTAGGGCGCGGCCTGCGAGAAGAAATACTTGCCGACGGTGTCGATGATGCCCAGCGCCATGGCGGCGACGAAAGACCCCTTGAAGCTGCCCTCGCCGCCGACGATGACGACGACAAGGAACAGGACGACATATTTGAGCGCGTAGGACGGCTCGAGCGACATGATGCCGGCGCCGATGGCGCCGCCGAGACCGGCAAGCGCGCAGCCGACCACGAAGGTGCCGGTGAAAAGCACGTTGACGTTCATGCCGACGGTGCGCGCCATCCGCGGATTGTCGACCGCGGCACGCAGCCGCGCCCCGTAGAGCGAATTCTCGATCAGCCACCACAGCGCGACCGCGATCAGGCCGCCGACCCCGATCAGGAACAGGCGATAGGCCGGATAGGTGCGGAAGCCGATGTCGATCGGCTTGGTCAGGTAATCGGGGAAAACCACCGGATAGGGAAACGCGCCGAAGATTTCCGTCACCGAGGCGGTGACGACGAACACGATGCCGATGGTGAGCAGCACCTGCGCCAGCTCGCCCTTGCGATAAAGCGGGCGAAACACGGTGACCTCGGAAAGCCCGCCGAGAATGCCCGGCACGATCGCCGCGAGCGCGAGCGCGACGTAGAAGTCGACGCCCGCCTGCGTCAGGTAGCCGGCGACGTAGCCGCCGATCATCGCGAACGAGCCGTGCGCCAGGTTGACGAGCCGCATCAGGCCCATGGTGATGGTCAGGCCGACGGAGATGATGAACAGCACCATTCCGTACGAAATGCCGTCGAGCAGAATGGTGAGCGCAAAGGACAACATCAGGACTTGCTACGCAATCGTTGGCGGCCGATCCGGCCGGGAGGAGAGAAACCGGCCGCAGGCGGCCGCGCATCCGCTACGGGAGCGATCGCGCGGCCGATCCTGCGATCGAGCCTAGTTCGACTTCGGAGGATTTTCAGCTTTCCACGGGTCTTTGACCATCGGGATTGTATCGATATCCACGTTCACGTACCTGCCATTCTGCTTCTCGACTCGCCGGATGTACATATTCTGGATGACGTCGCGCTCGACGGGATCGATCGCCATCGGTCCGCGCGGACTGTGGTCGAGCTTCTGGTTCTTCATGTAGTCGACATACTTCAATCCGTCGGCGTTGGGGCCGAGCGCCGCGACCGCGCGCTGGATGAGATCGGCGCCGTCCCACGCCGCCACCGACGCGATGTCGGTGCCGGCCTTGTCGCCGAACATCTTCTTGATCTGCGCGACCATCTTCACGTTCTCGGGATTCTTGTTGCCTTCCGTGTAATGGAAGCTCGTCACGGTCCCGATCACGTCGTCGGAATAGCCGCCCATCATGATTTCCTGGGTCTCGCCGGTGCCGAGGAGCTTGATGCCGGCCGCCTTGAGGCCGCGTTCCGAATAGGCCTTGACCAACGCAATCGAAGGCGCGCCCGCCGGCTGGAACATGTAGAGCGCGTCGGGCTTCGCCTGCAGCACCTTCTCCATATAGACGCCGAAATTGGTCTCGGTGATCGGCGAGCGCTCCGCACCGACGATGGTGCCGCCGAGCTTGGTGAACTCCTTCTTGAAGAAGTTCTCCGCGTCATAGCCCGGCGCGTAATCGCTGGTGATCATATAGACCTTCTTGATGCCGTTCTTGATCGCCCATTGGGCGAGCGGCACCACGTTCTGCGGGATGGTCATGCTGACGCGGATGTAATAGGGCGAGCCGCGCGTGATCGAGGCGGTTGCCGCGTTCATGATGACGACGGGGATCTTCGCCTGCTTGGAGATGTCGGCGACCGACATCGCATGGGGCGAGAGGTCGAAGCCCGCCAGCATCTTCACCTTCTCGCGCAGCACCAGTTCCTCGGCGAGCTGCTTGGCGCGGTCGGGTCCCTGGCTTGCGACATCCCGATAGACGAACTGGATCTCGACTTCCTTGCCGTCGGGTCCTTTCACGGTCTTGCCGTGGACGGCCTGGAAAGCCTCGATCGCCTGCTGGAACTGCGTGCCCCAGGTCGCGAAGGCACCGGTGAAGTCGGCGATGAGGCCGACCTTGAAGGCTTCGGCGGCGGAAGCCATGCCGCCCGACAGCGACAGCATCGCTGCGGCTACCACACCCACGAACCATTTCATCCGCATGGACATCCCTCCGTTGACATGCCCCGTGACGCGACACCCCGATCGTTGGCCGGATCGCCGAGCGTGCCCATGCGATCCAGCGGCGGGTGACTATGGTTGTCTCGCTGCATAGCGGCACCGGCGCGCGGGAGGGAAACCGCCCGTGCGCCGGGCTCAGAGCCGGCTATTTCTTCTCCGGATTATCGATCTTCCAGGGGTCCTTCATCATGTTCTCCTGCGCGATGTCGATGTTGACGAGCTTGCCGTCGACCTTGCGGACCTCGCGCACGTAGAGATTCTGGATGATGTCGCGCGTCTCGGGATCGATCTCGATCGGTCCGCGCGGGCTGTTGAGCTTCTTGCCCTTCATGAACTCGATGTACTTGAGACCGTCCGCGTTGGCGCCGAGCGCGGCGACCGACTGGTAGATCAGGTTAGTGCCGTCCCACGCGGCCACCGAGGCGATGTCGGGGATCGTCTTTTCGCCGAACATCTTGGCGAGGCTCGCTTTCAGCGCGAGATTTTCCGGATTGGTGTTGGTCTCGGTGTAGTGGAAGCCGGTTACTGTGCCGACCACGTCATCGGGAAGCGACTGCAGCAGGACCTGCTGCGTCTCGCCGGTGCCGACCAGCCTGATGCCGGCGGCCTTGAGGCCGCGCTCGATATAGGCCTTCACGAAGGCGATCGAGGGGGAGCCAGCCGGCAGGAACATGAACAGCGCGTCTGGCTTCGCCTGCAGCACCTTCTCCATGTAGGTGGTGTAGTTGGTTTCCTGCTGCGGCATGCGCATCTTGTCGATCACCTTGCCGCCACCGGCGGTGAACTCCTTGGTGAAGTAGGTTTCGGCGTCGTAGCCCGGCGCGTAATCGCTGACCGCGGTGATCGCCGTCTTGATGCCGTTCTTCGCCGCCCAGCGGCCGGCGACCGTGCCGTGCTGCGGAATGGTCATGCTGACGCGCACAAAGTAAGGCGAGCCGCGGGTGATCGAGGCCGTCGCCGCGTTCATGATGACGGTGGGGATTTTCGCCTGGGTCGCGATATCGGCGACCGCCATCGCTTGCGGCGACAGGTCGAAGCCGGCGAGGAACTTCACCTTCTCGCGCAGCACCAGTTCTTCGGCGAGCTGCTTGGACTTCTCGGGGCCCGCGCTGGTGGCGTCGCGATAGACGTACTGGATCGTGATTTCCTTGCCGTCCGGCCCCTTCACCGTCTTGCCGTTGACGGCCTGGAAGGCTTCGATCGCCTGCTGGAACTGGGTTCCCCACATCGCGAAAGCGCCGGTGTAGTCGGCGATGAGCCCGATCTTCACCACGTCGGCGGCCGACGCGAACCCGGACGACAGCGAAACCACCGCCGCAGCGGCAACACCCGCAAGCCACTTCATCATTCCCCTCCCTGATCGAACGCTTTTATGTTTTTTGATGCTCTAGTTGCGTCCGTTATAGCGCGTTTCCGATCCTTGCCAAAGACGTATGTTGCGCGAGCGGCCGCCTGTCCCGGCGCCGCCGGCCGGCCCGTCCCGCGCAGCGCGGCATCTCGCCGGCGGAAGGCGCATCGCGCCAGACAGCCGCCGACGGCCGCGAAGCAAGCCGCCTCGCATCGGCCGTAGCCGTCTCTCCATGGTCGCGCGCCACGCGAAATTGCACGCCGCGGAAGATATGTGGCACGTTGTCGCCGTCCACCGAACAGATGCGAGCGCCGCACCGATGCCCGTTCCCCAAACCCAGGTCGAGACGTTCGATTATATCGTCGTCGGCGCCGGCTCCGCCGGCTGCATCCTCGCCAACCGGCTCACCGCCGATCCCGCCTGCCGGGTGCTGCTGCTCGAAGCCGGCCGCGAGGACCGCACGATCTGGATGAAGGTCCCCTACGGCTATGCCAACACCATCGGCAACCCGGCCTATGACTGGTGCTTCGAGACGGCGCCCGAGCCCGAGCTGCACAACCGGAAAATTCCGCACCCGCGCGGCAAGGCGCTCGGCGGCTCGTCCTCGATCAACGGCCTGTTCCAGGTCCGCGGGCAGGCCGGCGATTACGACCACTGGCGGCAGCTCGGGCTGGAAGGCTGGGGCTGGAACGACGTGCTTCCCTATTTCATCAAGCACGAGGATTACAAGGGCGGCGCCAGCGCGGTGCACGGCGCCGGCGGCGAACTGGGCGTCGAGCCGCAGCGCAACTGGTGGCCCGTGCTCGACGTCGTGAAGGAAGCCGCCCGCCAGGCCGGCTGCAAGGAATGCGCCGACTTCAACGCCGGCG
>Ga0182735_1001997_pt1 | contig 12905 bp, 14 predicted proteins | sample eDN5th30CKraftMG_FD_128524 | JGI IMG/M metagenome (GOLD analysis project Ga0182735, IMG submission 128524) | Enriched Miracle-Growth compost microbial communities from Emeryville, California, USA - eDNA 5th pass 30_C Kraft MG (version 2) (version 2) ... | reverse complement strand
GTCCCGATGCTCCTGAACCAAGCGCACCGCACGTTCACGTACTTCAGGGGAAAACTTGTTGTTCTTGCTCATGACTGCATTCTCTCAAAAAATGCAGCCTCCTCAAAACTCGGTTCGATTCAGATGTTCGGATAGTCGCTAAAGTTTGGAGAAAGGTATGGCTCGCCGAATTTTTCCCACAGCTCGGACAAAAGTAGGCGGCGCCTACGTAGGAGTATCTGCACGCGCAATTGTCGCATCGGGTTCGTAGCCGCATCGGTTCCGCTGCGGCTACCGGTAAAAGAACAGCATCCTTTCCTCCTTTGACGGCTAATGTAATCCTGAGGAAAGCACCTGACTTTTGCCGTCGTTTAGAGGCTTGAGCGTCTGCTCGCATAGCACCATTCAAGCCGTTGATCACGGAGCCCAAAGCGTACTCCTTCGCCGCTTCGATCTGGGCAGATGTGTACCATGATTTCGCTGGAGCAGCGTGCCTGCAAGATGGGCAAAAAACCTCTTCGTCCCTCACGATATTTGTCCAATCATCGCCGTAGATCTTGAACTGGAATAGGCACTCCTCTGCGGGACACTCTTTATCGAAGTAGCCCTCCGCGTCACCTTCGATGGGCACAGAAACTTGCTGAGTGACAGCCAGTCGACGAAGCTCTCTCTGCAAATGTTCAAACATGCGATACCGTCCTGTTTTATTCGGCATTACCGAATAAATACCACGAGACAAGTGATACAGCTAGTTTTCCAAATCTGAGCTGCCTAATTTGCTTTGGGTAGTTTTCGCACTTCTCTAAATTTATCGAAAAAAATGCCCCCACTCACAGTCTGAGTAGGGGCAGAGCATTTTTGCCTAGTCCTGAAAAACAATACGCCTCGACTCCCACCATGCCTGCGAAGGTCGGAACACGTCAGCCTGCTGAGCTTGTTGATACAGCAAGACAATGAGCATCTTCACAGGCAGCAAAACGCATTCTTCGTACTTTGATCTTGTTGGGCCTTCAGCGAGGTACTGGCGGCACTCTTGCTGTATCCATTGAGACGCTGAGTGCTGCCGCTGGCCTCGACCAGGTTGAGCGCCCTGTGTTTTCTATTAAGGAGCTGCTTGCGCAGAGCATGATGGCACTTGCATTACTCATCCCTAGCGATGACGAGGATGAGGCGGCACCTGAAGCCAGCTGCCCGATTTTCCGAGCTGTCCGGCTCATTGATGACCAGGTCTTTTTTGAGTTAGACCTGCCGGTCTATAGTCTTTCTATGCGTGAGTTGGACGATTTATTGCCCGTGCAGCCACTTAGGTAGACAGAGGGGGCTTGCAGATACTCCGCCAGTCCCATAGTAGCCATGACCTACAGCAGCCACACCCCTCGTAAGGGTGGCCCCGGTATGGGAAGGTTTGCACCCAGGCCCGAAGCAGCAGTAGCCGCTTCGGGCTTTTCTATATCTCGGCCGAGCAGGTTGTTGGCCAACCAAATGCCCGATTACCTGGGCGCGGCGCTACTCTCCATTTCCGCTCAGCGTCGCAACCAAGCGATCAATATCACTGCGTCGCCAGGCTGAGGCCCTCGGGCCGAGCTTCACGGGGGCTGGATATCGTCCTGCTTGGATGCCCACGTACCAGGTTGCTCGGGACACGGGAATGATGGCCAGCACATCGCGGATGCGCAAAAAAGACTCTGTTGTTTGCATTACCAGGCACGTTGATGACCTTCCAGTACTCTCGCATCACCTCTGGCATCAGTGGGTTCTTGTCGACACCATAGGAGTTCGGGATGCTCGATACATCAGAAACCGGATTGATTTTGACGTTGAACGGAGCGTACCTTTTGGAAGCAGCGGGGTCGTTATTGATCTTCCTGGCCTGCTCATATGCGGCATGAAGATACGCTCTCACCTGTCTCGCCGTCGTTTTGTGCCCGGCCTCCAAAATCTTGCGTAACACAGTCGAAATCTGCTCGGTTGTCACCTGGTTAGCCTGAGTGGCGGCAATCTTGGGGAAGGCTACCTTCACGTTCTTGTGAACCGAATTCCTTGTGTCCTTGGCCGTTGCAGGGTTGCGTAGGCCGTCGATATACACAGCCATCAATTTCTCCAAGGTATAACCCTTGGCAACAGCAGCTAAGGCTTCTGCTTCTCTCTGGGCATCTACCTCGGCCTTCGCCTGCTGCAAGAGTCCCCTTAGGCCGCCTCGATCGCGAGCCTCATAGTGCCGCGCTGCCAGGGCCGCCGCGGCAAAGCGAGCCGCAGAAAGCGAGTACCCTTGCTTTGTGGGATTGACACTCTTGGGCGGAGCTAGCTTGTCATATAGACCGATCTGCACTCGATCTGGTTTGCCTTCGTGAGTGAACCTGTAATAAAAAGTGATCCCATCCTTAGCCGCCTTTCTCACCTCAAGGCTACCGCGTGGCGATACCGATTCAATCCGCAGAAATTGCCTCGGCTTTATCGTCTCAATCGCGGTTTTCAACGTCATCTGCTCTTTCATCTAGCCCCATCTGTGCACAGTTCTGTGCACAGTTTAACGCAAGATGGAATAAAATAGTAACAGACGAAACTAGACGATTAATCCTTATCAATCAATATGTTATAGATATTTCGGATGTCTATAGAAGTCCAGAGAAGTACAGGATTGCCGCTCTCAAAATCCCCCGCCGCAAGGCGGGCCGATTCGATTTGGCCTTGGCGCCATTCTAAAATATCTACTGAGTCATCTGTTCAGGCGCTTCCTGCGATCTCCCGAGCCAGCTCCTGGATGTCAATTCCGGTCATCGCTCTAGTCCTCTACGACGCCGCAGTCGCGACACCGGCGCTTGGGCTGATCGCCGAACTACATGAAGTTGGCGGAATTTCCCCGGTAGTGAAGACTCCGTTCCAGCTGTGGTGGCCAAAGATAGCGCACAGATATTATTTATTCGGTCAGCCTCCAAGCTCTGCCTGAAAGGATGGTGCGCCCACGCGCCGCTGCAGCAACCGGAACATTGATTCCAATATAACCGCGGCAGGCGCGCAAATCACACATCCCACCCCTCCGCCATCCTACTTCGCGTCCGCGCCGGACTGCTTGACAACTTCGCCCCAACGCTTGTACTCGGCTTCCTGGATCTTGCCGAGTTCCTCCGGACCAACCTTCATCAGGCGCATGCCCAGTTGCGCGAAGCGCGCTTCGGTTTCGGGATTGTCCATTGAAGAGCGCACCGCCTCGACCAGCTTCTGGATCACCGGGTTGGGCGTACCGGCAGGCGCGTACATCGCCACCCACATCTCGGCCTGGAAGCCCGGTATTTCTTCGGCGATGGCGGGAACGTCGGGAAGCAGGTCCAGCCGCTTTTCACTCGTCACCGCCAAGGGCCGCAGATTACCGGCACGGATATTTTCCAATACCGATGACAAGCTGCCAAAGAGTATGGGAATCTGGCCGCCCAGCACGTCGGACATGGCCGGCGCCACACCCCGATACGGAACGTGCTCCATCTTGGAGCCGACTTCGCTGGCCAGCATTTCAGGGATCAGGTGGTTGAGCGTGCCGACGCCCGCGGAGGCGTAGTAAAGCTCACCCGGTTTTTCCTTCAGCAGGCGCAGAAATTCCGGCAGCGTCTTGGCTTCGAATGACGGATGAACGGCCAATACATAGGGCACGACGCCCAAGCCCGCGACCGGCTCGAAATCCTTGATTGGGTCAAAGCCGGCTTCCTTGACTACCCAAGGGAGAATCAACTGATTGCTGTTCGCCGTGACAAATAAGGAGTAGCCATCGTTCTTCTCGCGTCGCATGAATTGATTGCCGATCGCACCGCCCGCGCCAGGCTTGTTATTCACGACGATGGGCTGCCCAAGCGCCGGCCCGATTTTGTCGGCCACCAGCCGCGCGACAATGTCGGTGCCCCCGCCAGCCGCAGTCGGCGTTACGATCGTGATGGGTCCGGCGGGATAGCCGGTCTCGGCATGTGCGTTCGCCATGCCTGTGCCCAGGCACATTGCAAGGGCGCTACTCGCGGCAAGGCGCATGATGGTTTTCATATCGGTCTCCTATTTCCTATTTAAGCTTGTTTGATTGAGGTGAATGGGGTCGGAGCAAGCGTTCAAGTTGTGCACCGTAAGACAAAACATTAAAGTCCCGCTTCCAGGGCCCAACAAGCTGCACGCCCGTCGGCAGGCCGGCGCTATTGCGGTGAACCGGCACATGCAAGCAGGGCCAGCCCAATACCGTCCAGCATTTATTGAATGCTGGCGCTCCAGTGAATTCGTGGCCTGCCGGCGCCGGCCCCGCTGCCGGCGGGGTCAGAATAAAGTCCGCCCCGCCGCTCAAGGCATGCCACTGCGTGCGCATTTCATGCTGGAAGGCGCACATCGCCAGGTAGTGATCCGCCGGTGTATTCCAGCCCTCCTCTACGTTCTTCAGCAATGAAGGCGTCAGCAGACCGCCGCGCGTCCGTACCACCGGATTCAAGTTGCGGGCGAACTCGTACTTCATGATGGCTGTATGCGCCCGGACAAGCTCATCCAACTTTGAACGGGCGTCGACAGGCATACACCGCGCGCCGGCTCGTTGCAGTATCTGGATGGCCCTGTCGAGCGCTTCGCGCCCTTCGTCCTCGAGCGAAGCTTCCGGCGCATAATCCACAACGGCTACGCGGGCGCCCGCCAGGCTGTCCATTGCATCAGTCTTGCCCAATGTCGGCAGCAACACCTTGGCGGCGCGTATCATCCAGTCCATATCTGACGCATGCCAGCCGATGGTGTCGAGCGAGTCACTGGTCAACTGCATGCCGTCCCGGCTCAAGAGGCCGAAGGACGGCTTGAACCCTGGTACGCCGCAATAGGCGGCGGGCCTGATGATCGAGCCGCCGGTCTGGGTGCTTAGGGCCAAAGGCACCATTCCGGCGGCCACCGCAGCCGCCGAGCCGCTTGAAGAACCGCCCGGCGTATGGGCGAGATTATGCGGGTTGCGGGTGGGGCCAGGGTCACGGAATGCATATTCGGCCGTGACCGTCTTACCTAGCGGTATGGCGCCGGCGCGCGCCAGCAGATCCACGCTGGCACCATTGAAAGCGGCCGCCCTGTCGTCACTGGCGGGAGAGCCGCAACGCGTGGGCATACCCGCCGCCATGATGACGTCCTTGACACCAAAGGGCACACCCGCGAGCGGGCCGTTCAATACCCCGGATTCGGGCAGCTCATCCCTGGAGACAATATGGGTCCAGGCACGCACATTCGCCTCATGCTCGTCGATCGCCGAAAAAGCGTGCTCCAGCGCATAGGCGGGGTCCTTCCCTTCCAGCGACGCCCCCGCCGGAAACGGGCGCGGCCTGCTTTCTGGTTCGGCAAGCTTGTCGACTGGAACATCAAGCGAATGGCTGAGCAATGTGTTCATGACTCCTTTTTCCAAGCGGTGTGCGTGACATCGGCTGCATGGTAAGCTGCGACATTATTCCTAGTCCAATTCAAAGTATGCGGCAGATTAATACCATTTCAGACATAATCAAATTGGACGGCGCCTTGCTGTCCGCATTTTGCGCTGTCGCCGAGGAGCTGAATTTTGCGCGCGCGGCGGAGCGCCTCTGCATCAGCCAACCGCCCCTGAGCCGCCGCATCCGCCAGCTGGAAGACATGGTGGGTTCGCCGCTGTTCGAGCGCACTACGCGTTCCGTGCGGCTGACGCCGGCCGGAGCCCTGATGTACGAGCACGCCCGGCGTATTACCGTGGATATGGGTTACATGCTTGCCAGCGTGCGTGAGCTGGCCCGCGGGGAAGGCGGCACCTTGTCGATTGGGATTTCGCCCACGGCCGCGTCATCGCCGCTGGTGGAATCCTTGCATGCCTTTCGGCACAGCCATCCCAGCGTAGCGCTGGATTTGCGAGAGATGGATTCCGTGCAGCTATGGGAAGAACTGAGCTACGGAAGGCTAGACGTGGCGCTGATGCGGCCTGTGAAAGAACACGAGTCAATAGAGATGGCCGTGGTCCACGCCGAGCCTCTATGCTTCGTGACACGGCGGGAGCACGGCCTGCCCGGCGGGTCGGTCTCGCTCAAGCAAGTGCTGCAGCACCCGCTCATTGGCTACGACACTACGCATTCGCCCTACCTCGCGCAGTTGTTTGAAAGCCTGCTTTCCGGCGTACTGCACGACGCGCGCGTCGTCCAGTGGAGCCGGCTTCCGTCCATCCTAACCTTGGTGGAAGCCGGCGTGGGCGCGGCCCTCGTCCCGCGTTCGATGGAAAGCACGAAGCCGCAGGTACTGCGCTTCCATGCGATCGAACCCGCGCCGGGCCCCGTCGCGCAGCTGGTCGTGGCACGCCCCGTTCGAGGGAAGAACCCGAACGCGCTTGCGTTCATGGCGGCGCTGCTGGCGAAGCGGTGATTTCAAAACGTTGAGGCGCAATGCCCTCCGGAAGGAGCCCGTCCCGAACCCGCCGCGATCAGCGGCGGCTCCAAATGGACATTGACGGGATCGGACCCTACCCAGTCCCACGCAAAAAAACCAAGCAGCGCTATCCAGAAAGCGATAAAAAGTATCGGATTTTTCATGACGCCTCCGATATCAGAACTGAAAATGGCGGCGCACGCGCACGCCAATCAGCGAACCCAGGAATGCCATGGGTACCCAGATCCAGCCATGAAGGCTGCCGGTCGAGATGCCGCTAACCATCGCGCCAATATTGCAGCCAAAGGCCAGGCGCGAGCTATAGCCCAATAAGAATCCGGCCACGATCCCGATAATCCATTGCGTGCTCGTCAGCGGTGTCGACGCCTTGGACGACGATGATTTGCGCGCCGCAATGTACAGGGCGCCCGCCAGTATGCCGATATTTGTGATGGACGTGACATCCATGAACACCGACTGCGAAAGATTCGCCATATTTACCGGTTGGCTCCAAAAGGGATTGGTCGCGGGGTCGAATACGCCGGCCGCTGTGGCGATTTTGCCAAACCACAGTCCAAAGCCATACACGACGCCCCAGGGCTGGCCCGCCACCACCAGGTTCAGCACCGCCAATGCCGCCAGCAAGGCGGCGCCGATGAACAGCTTCCGATCGAACCAGCGCGCCGACTTGCCCGCCCAGGCCATCGCGGCGATGGCAAAGACCGCCAACCCCGCCAAGGTCAGGAGAAAAGCGGGTAATGGCCCGTATTCGGCGACCAATCCCACCGGTTTGATCGCCCCCAATTGCAGCCACTGATCCAGTTGCGCCGAACCCAGGAAACTGCCAAACGCAAAGACAGGCAAAATGGCCATATTCAATGGCACGCCCATCCCCGCCTTATACAAGGTTCCGGAACCGCAGCCGTCCGCAACCTGCATGCTGGCGCCGAAGATAAAAGCCCCTACAAGAAGGCTGATGCTCGGCGGCCCCAAGGCAGCGCCCAGATCGGTGGGATATGCGGCCAACAAAGGTATGGACACCGCTGCGGCAAGGACGAGCAGAAACAGCTGCGCCAATACGCCGCTGGGATCCCGGTGTTCAATCAGGCGACGCCAGCCGGTGGTGAACCCGAACCGGGCCCCCGCCAACACACTGCCCATGCCTATGCCGATCAGAAACAAAACAGCCTGACGCAGGGAGACGAACCAGACCAGGAATACAAAAAATGCGGCCATGACGGCCGCAAGCGGAAAGCGTTTCATAGAGACGGATCAGAAAATTGCTTGGCCTAGAATGCCCTTGAGTTTGTTCAGCAGCTGCTCGCCGCGCCCGGGTACGTTATCCATGGGTAGCGGCGTGGGCGATTGTGTCCATTCAGCCAGGGAAGCGGGATACAGTTTAACGTTCTTTTGCCCCACCACTTCCGACAGCGCAAACCAGTCCGTCGCCGCCCAGTGTCCGGTATTGCAAAAGGAGATGGTCTCTTCAGAGGGCTTGCTCAATTCACGAGCCGCAATTTGCTTGGCCTCTTCGGTCGAAACGAATACGGACGTGCCCGGCTTGAACCACTTGTCGTGTTCGAGATTGATGGCATTGTGAATGGTACCGGGCGTACTGGCGGTCGGCGCCTTGGTCTGGCCCAGGAAGAACTTGTTCGGGCGGGCATCCACCAAGCGGGTTTGCGGGCTGTCGATCTGGGACTGGACGTACTCTTTGGTCGCGATAAGCGCCTGGTTCAGCACGGGCTTGTACTGACTGGCGGCCACTGTCGCCACGCTTTTGTCCTGCGGCAATCCCGCATCGGCCCAAGCCTTGACGCCGCCATTCAAAATCGACAAATTGGTCAACCCCAGATATTTCAAGGTCCAGTAGACACGCGCGGAGGCGCCAAAGTCCGTCGCGTCGGCGCCAGAGGAAACCACCACCGCATGCGTGTTTTCGTCCAAGCCCAGGCCCTGCACCAGCGCCGTCAGTTTTTCCAGCGGCGGCAATTGGCCGGGATTATTGGCCGGGCCACGCCAGGAACCATAAGGCGCGTTCAGTGCGCCCGGAATATGCTGAGCGCCATACACGTCGGGCGGCCGAATATCGATAACGCGCACCGCCGCGTCACCGCGGATGCCATCAAGTTCCGCGGGTGTCAGCAACGGCGCCGCCTGGCTGGCGGTGCCGATGACTATAGCTGCAATGGCAGAGGCAAAGGATAAGAGGGTATTCATGTCTGGCCGCTACAAAAAAGAAGGAAGCAACCCGGCCATTTTCCCAAATTTTTATATAAACATATAGATTGTTTTATTGTTTTCTTATAATAATAAGAAATTAAACACCAGGCAGGCCCGACGAAGCGCGTCAATGCGAGCCTCGCGCGCCAGAGCGAGCCCAAACGAGGAATATCGCAAGGCAGAATGCTATCCACCGCGTCGCGATAGTGACACAATAGCGTCTGTAAGTGTCCGCGCCCAATTGATATTTGGCCCGAAAGCCCGCTAGACCAATGCCCCATTCAAACAACATTGCCGCCATTGCCAATCGCGAGGATCTGGATGCGCAGGCATGCTTGTCGGATGCAGTCGCCGCATGGCGCGCAGCCGGCATCAAGGTCGTCGGTGTCCTGGCCGAAAACAATCGGGGCGAAAGCGTGTGCAGTGCGGGCTTCCTGCGCGATGTCGTCTCTGGAAAAGCATTCTCCATCCAGCTTGAAACCCCGCCCGCCGATACCATCTGTCACCTTGATGCGGCAGGACTGGAAGATGCCGGCGCCAACCTACTTGGCCAAATACCCGCGGCCGATATCGTGGTCGTCAGCAAATTCGGCAAGCTCGAAGCCATGGAAGGAGGGCTCTGGCCGGTATTCCAGGCGGCGATTGCCGCAGGCAAGCCGCTGCTGACGACTGTCTCCGCCAAGCATCATGAAGCCTGGCATGCATTCGCCCCGGCCGCTACCTGGCTGACGGGCGATCAGGCGTCCATTGCGCAGTGGTGGCGTACGGTGAATGGATAAATCGAGCTTGATTCAAACATAAGTGAATAGATACCCGACGCTCACTGCAAGCCCGCCCAAGTATTCCGCACAATAGGTTTTGGGTTGTACTGGGGCCGATACAAGCATGCGAAAGCCGAACCGAGGCGCTGCGCGCATTGGAGCGAGGCGATAGACCCAGTGCAATCGCGCGGCGTTTTGAGGCCAGCCGTATGTGGGTGTACCAAGTGCGACGCCGATGGCGCGACGGGGAGCGTCGCACTAGCCTTGCCAACTTTACTCTTACTCTTCAGCCATGTACCAATCAACCTTGCATAGCTCGACAAGCTCCTCAAAAAAAATTTGAGCCAGCTCTGATGCCGGAGAAAACCTGGCAAAGGCCACATAGGTTGTCACTGGGAGCTTTGGTCGAAAAGGCCGTATGCAGAGACGGTCCTTGAATACGAAAGCCATATAAGGGTTAATGACCCCTACACCGAGGCCACGCGCGGCAAACGTACAGATTGACGATGTATAAGTCGTCTCGATCGTCGTAGGACACGCAATGCCTGCGTTTGTGAAGGCATCGCGCAATGCCATCTCCAGGGCGTCGTAACTCGGAAGGCTTATTAGGACTTGATCCGACAAGCAAGGCAGATCAACAGCTTGTAGCTCGGAAAAGCGGTGATTGACTGCGGCAACACAAACAGCATCGGCACGATGCACCTCTGTGACGTCGAATTCAGGCCCTTCAATCATCTTGTTTGTTACAGCAATGTCGTAGAGCCCGAGCCGAAGCCCTTCCTCTATCTGCCTGCCACCAAGGGTTTGTACATTGAACCGGATGTGCGGATATCGGCGAGCAAACCGCTCCATGGCGACTGGCAACAAGCTCTGCCCCAAAGATGGCGTAGCTGCTATTCGGAATACGCCGGCACCCGACTCTCGTAAAGCCGCAGCAGCCTTCTCGATACGTTCAAATCCTTGAAAATTGACCTGAATGATTTCAAATAGGTGTTGGCCCTCCCGGGTCAGTTTGAGACGGCCTCGGTCATTGGTCAACAATTGCAGGCCCGTGGCGCTCTGAGCCTGGCCAAGCAGCCTACTGATAGTCGGCTGCGTAGTGTGAAGCATGCGGGCCGCTGCGACCGTCGTACCTGTAAGTACGACCGCCCGGAACGCCTCGATCTGCTGGAATGATAATGGGCGTGACATGGGTTCTAGCCTGACGACAGTTCAAGTCTATGCATCGATAGCACGGTTGCATGAAATGCCTCTTATGCTATCGATACGTTCTCCCTGACTATAACGTAGTCCGCTATGGTGCAAGAACGCAGCATTCAGGCCAAACATAACCCTCGGAACCGCCATGCCTAGCCATCACGCTTCCTTTCTCAGCGCCAATATCCAAGCGCCCAATGGATAGCGGCGGCACTCATTCGCCGACAATGCTCGATACATCGAGGATGTACATATTCCTATCGTGCTCATGTACCGAATCAATGCACACCGCCCGCCCGTCGGCCCGCCAGCGTGGGTGTAGGTCGCAACGATTTTCTTTGCTTAATGACGGGTCGGCATAGAATGACCCCAAGTCATGGCGCTTGCCGGTTTCCATATCAAACAGGAAAAGTACGCGCTCGTGGGTCTGGCTGTCTGGGTATGTATCGCTGAGCAGCCAGCGTTGATTGGCGGGCGAGAAGGTCATATGGCCATTTTCGGTCAATACCCTTTTGCCCACTGCTGTAACAGCGCCATTATTGCAGTCTTCGTACAGGTGATAGTGGATCCGGCCTTTGTGAGGCCCCCAAACAATGATCTCTCTATCATTACGCCAAAGGGGATGGGAAATCTGCCACTCTGATTTTTCGTAATCGAACGTGCCTACTTTTGTCGGGTCGAAGTCCTCCGCCAACTGAGGCAATGGATGATCCGAACACTCTAGCAGCCGTAAGTCAGAGCCATCGGGATTCATCGTAATCAAGCGATGCAGGAAACATGTCTCGTCCTTGACGCGTTCAGTCCATCGGTGCAGGAAGAGTACACGACTCGAAGAGGGATTCACCTCTATATGACTTACCCAATGGATAGCCTTCCGCATGGAATCTCGCGGATGGAAGCTTGCCAAATCAGCATAGCTGACCAATAGCTTATATTCGCCTGAACCGAGTTCCAGACGGTAAATCCCATCATCGGCTGGACAGTTATCAAGCTGCGGCTTGTATCGGTCACAGCTGTAGCCGATGGTCTCGTGAGTGACATACAGGCGTCGATAGTCTACACTCAGCGCCCATTCTCCATTAGGTGCTGCGACATATATCGGAATCGGCAACTGTCGCCGGCCTCCCGTTTCTATGTCGTAGATCTCCGACCCGAAATATGGATATCGTGCCGCAGCATCTTCGGTGCGAATGTTATAGACAACCTGAGACTGACGACTCATGCCAACCCACTGCAATTGGCAACCCATTTGCCAATTCCAGGCTCGTGTGCTCCCGATAACCTTATAGCGAGAATCGTCTTCCAGATCGAAATAGCCCACATTGGCGGTCAGGCCAGGCGTGAGGTAGGCATCACGCCAGGGTACCTGATTACCTAGCAGGCGTGTGCCAGCAAGGTTCCAGTTGGACTTGTTGTAATAGCCAAAAAAGTAATGATTTCGGTCTTGTCCCATCCGGACAATTGATATTCTGGAAGTGTCTGTCATGATTCGTCTATTTTGCTGGGCAGATCAACAATGAGGTTGCCGGCGACATCACGCCACGCTTTGGCGCCTAGGGGCACAACAAGGGTAGAGGAAGCATCCTCGATTACAGCAGGGCCAGCTATCGAGTCGCCCTCGCGCATGGCTTCACGCGGTAGTGTCGGGACGACACGCCAATCGCCTTCTGATGCAATCCAGACCTTGCGCTCCGTCTTTTCCTGCTTCCAGACTTGTTTGCCGCTTTCCAGGCTCAGAGGCCTGTCCGCCCGCCGCTCAATGGCGGCTACTCGCAAGTTCATCAACTCGATATGATTGACGGGGGGAACTTGCCCGAACACCTGGCCGTAGACAGTGGCAAAAGCGCTACGAATCTGCTTAGGCGTTTCCGCAGTGAAGGGCCCATCAGGCAAGCGTGTCAGCAGCTCGAAGCCCTGCCCTACGAAGCGGATGTCTGCGCTACGCTCGTAATCGTACATGCCACCGTCGACCATCGTAACCTCCATGACCTTGGCGGCGTCCGCCTCCAGCCTCTGGAATATCGCCTCCAGTTCTTCTGGTGACACAGCATCAAGTTCACGCGCCAGGGTAACTGAACGGTCTACGCGCGCGGGAGCGATCAACAGCCCCAATGCGGATGCAACGCCGGCCCCTGGTGGGCAGATTACGCGCTGGATGCCCAAACGCCGGGCCAAGTCGCAGCCATGCAGCGGGCCGCCGCCGCCAGTCACCAGCAACGAGAACTTATGGGCGTCAAATCCGCGCTCCGCAACGTGAACACGCGCGGCGGCGGCCATGTTCTCGTTCACGATCGATAAGATCCCATCTGAAGTCTGCTGAGGGTCAATCTCCATTACCTCTCCCACGGAACGAATCGCCGTTTCAGCTGCTTC
>Ga0182735_1001996_pt1 | contig 12912 bp, 12 predicted proteins | sample eDN5th30CKraftMG_FD_128524 | JGI IMG/M metagenome (GOLD analysis project Ga0182735, IMG submission 128524) | Enriched Miracle-Growth compost microbial communities from Emeryville, California, USA - eDNA 5th pass 30_C Kraft MG (version 2) (version 2) ... | reverse complement strand
GAGTGCAGCATTGATCTGTTGATAGATGATCTGATTGAGGAATTGCGCGATCGGCCCTATGAACTGGTTGCCGTTGCCGGTGGTTGGCAGCATCGTACACGGACACGTTTTGCTGAAACAATCCATATTGCTGCGACGCCAACACGGGCAGCATCAGCAGCAACCCTGTCAGACCATGAAACAGCGGTTTTAGCGGCGATTGCCTATATGCAACCCGTTACCCGCAGTGCTCTATCCAATCTGTTCGGCAAAACAGTCAGTCGGGATACCATTGCCAGCCTGCGTGATGCCGGGCTGCTGGCCTCCGGTCCGCGCAGTCCCACGCCGGGTGCGCCTTATACATACGTGACATCGAGACATTTTCTTTCGGTCTTCGGCATGAAGACGTTGCGTGACCTGCCGAACACCGAGGCGCTGGAGGACGCTGACTTGCTGAGCAGGGCTGTCGCGGGTGGGGCTGGCAACGAGGATGAAGAGGCGCACGTTATCGAGTGAGGTTTATCGCGTCTTTCGGCTCGGCTACCTCCACGAGGGGCCGCTTTGTTGCCTCTGAACCGTTTCCCTAATGTGGTTGGGATATGGGGCCGGCAAGTCGAAGGTCGTTATCGGGGAGATTATCCATGGCCGACAATATCCAGCAACCACTGCCTCATGCCTCGCGCATGATTGGTCAGCTTGCCTTCTTTTCTGCTGACTATATAATAAGCTTGCGGCGGTGATATGGCGATTTCCCGAAACGGTGCGATAAGCGCACCGGATTGTAATGCCTGTTCACTAAACTCGATAATTCCAAGCATCATCCCAGTACCGTTCATTGCCGTGGCGGTGACGACGTTCATGTCGTCGAATATATAATCATTGCTGAAAGCCGGTCGCTCGATATTGGCTTTTTCAAACCATAGCGACCAGAACTGAAAGTCCCGGTCGTGCAGTAAACGAAGACTTTTGAAAGAACTGGCATTGAAGGGGGAGAATTTGGCATGGAACGCCGCCGAGCACATTGGTGTCATGTGTAGTTCAAGCAATTTCCTCGCTTCACATCCGGACCAGTTTCCAGTTCCCCATTTTACTGCAAATTCCACGTGGCTGGGAAACTCAAAGCGGTGCGTGGAAAGATGCATATCGAGTTGCATATCGAGATGTTTTTCAGTGAATTGTGGAAGGCGCTCGATCAGCCAGTGAGCGGCGAATGCCGGTTCTAGTTCAACGGAAAGGCGCGAGGATTTTTCGCGGTTCGAGACTGCCTGGCAGGCATGTTCTAAATTCGCGAGGGGCTCCAGTATTCGCGACAAGAGGGCTGTCCCAGAAATCGTCAGATTCACGGAATGCGCCGACCGCGTAAATAGCTGCACACCTAATTCCTCCTCCAGCTTGCGTATCTGGTGGCTGACCGCCGATTGAGACTGGTTAAGCAACGTGGCGGCGCGTGTGAAGCTCGATTGCTCCGCGACAGCCCGAAACGTCAGGAGCAATTCAATTTTGGGCAGACGCATTTTCGCATCCTAATATTATTTTTTGTCATATTAAGTATTAATAGAAATCTCTTTGAATCCAAGTGGATTGCGGCGATATTTTCTATCGATTGCCATGATTTGACCATTGCAGCCCATGGTAAGCGATAAAAAGACATAAAAATGTAGGCACAACCACAGAGGGTATTATGACAAAAACGGAAAATAATGCATCACATGCGATCGTTGGCGCATGGAACCGTCGCACTTTTCTCACGACCGCCGCCGCCACAGTCGCCAGTACAGCAGTTCCGTTGTCTTTCATGAGCAAATCTTATGCTGACGAGCCCAAAAGCGGTGGTTTCGCACGTTTCGCTCTTTCGAATGGCGCGTCAACCGACACGCTTGATCCGGGTAGCTGGGCCGACACATTCGGACAAACGGCATTCTATGGTACGATTTTCAACGGGTTGGTCGAAGTCGATCCCAAAGGCAATGCGATTGGAGATCTGGCGGAGACCTTTGAAACGCCCGACGGGGGCAAGACGTGGCATTTCAAGCTGCGTGACGGCGTGACTTTTCACAATGGCAAGCCGCTAACTGTGCACGACGTCATTTCATCCATTCAATTTCACAGCAAGCCGGATTCCCGTTCGGCCGTCAAATCCCTGTTGGAACCCGTCGAGGCCATAGCCGATGGCGGCGACAGCAAAATGACTGTCAAGCTGAAGCAGGCAAATCTGGATTTCCCCTATGTCGTAGCAGATCAGCATTTCGTCATTATGCCCGCAGCCGAGGATGGGAGCATCGACTGGACCAAAGGCATCGGTACGGGACCCTTCAGTCTGGAAAGTTTTCGTCCAGGCATATCGGTGGTCGGCAAGCGCAATCCCCATTATCACAAGCCAGGATTGCCGCATTTCGATAAGGTCGAGTTTCTGCCCATCCTTGATCCCGCGGCCCGGGTTGCCGCGCTGCTTTCCGGCGAGGTCAACTATATTGCCAGCCCGGATCTGAAGACTCTATCCTTATTGAAGCGTAACAAGTCGATTTCGATTCTCGAAAACACTGGTCTCGGTCACTATACATTCCCGATGAATGTCACGATTGCGCCATTCGACAACGAGAATGTCCGCATGGCGTTGAAACTCGCTATGGATCGTGAAGAAATTCTCAAAAAGGTTTTTGTCGGCCACGCTCTTCTAGGGAATGACAATCCGATCGCACCGTCGGTCAAGTTCTCCGTCGATCCGAAGCCGATCCATAGTTATGACCCTGAAAAAGCAAAGGAATATTTGAAGAAAGCGGGTCTGGATTCGCTTTCTGTTCAGCTTCATGCGTCTGATGCCGCATTTCTCGGGGCCGTTGATGCAGCATTGCTCTACAAGGAAAGCGCAGCCAAAGCCAACATTAACATAGAGGTCGTGCGTGAACCCGCTGACGGCTATTTCGACAATGTCTGGATGAAGCGTCCGTGGTTTGCATCTTTCTGGAGTGGTCGCCCCACCGTGGATGCCATGTTCACGACGGGAGCCGCCGCCGATGCTCCTTGGAATGAAACGAAGTGGAAAAATCCTCGTTTCAACGAGCTCTTGGTTACGGCGCGTTCGGAAACAGACGAGACGAAACGTGCTGCCATGTACGCCGAAATGCAGCAACTGGTGCATGATGATGGCGGGAATATCGTGGTTGTGTTCAACAACTTCGTCAGTGCCTATGACAACAAACTCGCGCATGGCGTGGTAGCGCCTCACTGGGAGCATGATGGCTTCCGCATTGCGGAACGCTGGTGGTTTGCATGAACCATGGAACGCTCGACGACCGTTGAAAGCGAGGCTTAACTAAAGTGTCTTGAGCGCATCGTCCAGCTGTCCGAATGCGCTGCGCTCTAGAACTTTTGAACGTAACTCGAAGCCATCCATGAAAGTCGAAGTCCATGCAACTTCTGTTCATTCTCGCACAGCGGATGGTGTCGGGTATTGCGACGATGATCGCAGTATCCGTGCTCATCTTCCTTTGCGTTTCCATGCTGCCAGGCGACTTTGCAATCAGCGTATTGGGTCAATCCGCCACCGCCGAAACAGTTGCCGCATTTCAGAAAATGCTAGGCACGGATCAGCCCCTGTGGATTCGCTATTTTCGATGGATTGTCGGAGTCTTTTCAGGCGATCTCGGCTATTCCTATTCGGCTATGGGGTCGCTGACCGTCGATGCGTCACGAAGTGTAGCCTCGATGTTGCAGGACCGCCTGTTCAACACGATGTTTCTGGCCAGCCTGACGGCGGTGTTCGCAATCCCCGTGGCCGTGACGCTCGGTATTGTCGCTGTGATTTTCCGAAATGGTGTCATCGATCGCCTGATCACCGTCATTTCGATTTCGGCTGTGTCCATTCCGGAATTTCTAGTCGCCTATATTCTGGTGGTGGTTCTCTCGATCTATTTTCCCATGTTCCACGCCATGTCCTATGTCACTGCCGATATGGGTCTGCTGGATCGTGTCAACCGCTGTTTTCTTCCAGCCTTGACCCTGTTCGTACCGATCACCGGCCATATGGCCAGAATGACGCGGGCATCGGTGCTGCCAATCCTGTCTGCGCCGTTTATCGAGTCGGCCCGTCTTAAAGGCCTGTCCAATCTGCGGATCATTCTCACGCATGCACTGCCGAATGCATGGGGTCCGATTGCCGCCGTCGTCGCCTTGAATATGGCTTATCTCGTGGTGGGCGCCGTGGTCGTTGAAGTCGTCTTCGTTTATCCCGGCGTCGGCCAGTTGATGGTGGATTCGGTCACCAAGCGGGATATTCCCGTCGTGCAGGCCTGCGCGCTGATCTTTTCGTTTTCCTATGTCAGTTTCAATCTGCTCGCGGACGTGATTGCGGTTGCCTCGAATCCGCGTCTGCTACATCCGCGCTAGGGATTTGCCATGACAGAATTTCATGTTCCCGACGCTCTGCCGAATGGTGGTTTAGCCAGAATGAGATCGACCATGGCGACCTGCCTCAAAAGCTTTGGTCGGATGCCATTGATTCCGCGCATCGCCGGGGTCGTCATCATTGCCTATTTTATCGTATTCCTGTTCGCACCGCTGCTCGCGCCCTATGGCGAAAGTGAAATCGTTGGCGATCAATACGAAGCATGGTCAAGCCAGTTTCTGCTCGGTACCGATCAATTGGGCAGGGATTTTCTGTCGCGCCTGATTTATGGCGCGCGCAATTCCATTGGAATTGCATTGGCGACAACGGTTCTGTCGATCTCGCTGGGTACCATGGTCGGCATATTCAGCGCGTGTCAGGGGCGGTTGGTCGATCAGTTGATCTCCCGTGTGCTCGATACGTTCCTGGCAATTCCACAATTGATCTTCGCGCTGATATTAATTGCGGTTTTCGGATCGTCAATTCCGATCCTAATTTGCATCATCGGGTTTCTCGAATCTCTCAAAGTTGCACGACTGATGCGTGTGTCGGCGGCAGATATCGTCGCGTTGGACTATATCGAAGCTGCGCGCATTCAGGGTGAAAGCGAAATATGGATCATGTTGCGCGAAGTCCTGCCCAATATGAAGTCGATCATCGTCGCTGAATTTGGCCTGCGTTTCTGCCTGGTATTCCTGCTGGTGAGCGCCCTTTCTTTTCTTGGGCTCGGCGTCCAGCCTCCAACGGCGGACTGGGGATCCATGGTGCGTGAAAATGCGACTCTAATTACGTATGGTGAAATCACACCGCTCCTGCCGGCATTTGCGATCGCGCTGCTCGCCATTTCAGTCAACATCGTGATGGATTGGGCCGTGGGTGCTTCGGGAGGCCTGTCCGATGACTGATGTGACGATGGACGAACGTACGCCTCTTCTTGAGATTGAAAACCTGCATATGTCGGCCAGGCGTGGTGATGTGAGCAATATGGTCCTGAAAGACATTCACCTGACACTCAAAAGCGGGGAGATTCTTGGCCTCGTCGGTGAATCGGGTGCGGGAAAATCGACGCTCGGACTGGCAGCGCTGGGGTATACGCGCGCCGGGTGCTCCATCGATGCGGGTTCCATCAGGTTGAAAGGTCTGGAACTGACCGATATGACGGGGCCGGGTCTGCGTCAGGTCTGGGGTCCGATCGGCGCCTATGTTGCACAGTCGGCGGCGGCGGCCTTCAATCCGGCGCACCGGCTGATGCACCAGGTCGTTGAGGGTACGATGGTTCGTGCTGAAGGCAGCGCCGGTTCCGCCGAGGAGAAGGCACAAAATCTCTTCCGCGCACTGCGATTGCCGATGCCTGAAACCTTCGGTCGTAAATATCCTCATCAGGTGTCTGGAGGCCAGCTCCAGCGCGCAATGACCGCAATGGCATTGATGGGCGAGCCGGAAATGCTGGTTTTCGACGAGCCGACCACGGCTCTTGATGTGACGACACAGGTCGATTTTCTGGTCGCGGTCAAGGATACGGTCAAACGTCTCAGGACGGCCGCTCTTTATATTTCCCATGATCTCGCGGTCGTGGCGCAGATGGCGGATCGCATCATCGTTCTGCGGCATGGTGAAGTCGTCGAAGAAGGCACCACGGATGAAATCATGCGTTCGCCGCGCAAGGATTATACACGTACACTTTGGGCGGTAAAAAATATCCGACAGCCGGAACGCGAGGCAAAACAAGGTTCCGCCTGCCTCACGCTGAAAAACGTCAATGTGCATTACGGAAAAATTGCTGCCGTGCGGGATGTCAGCATTGCCGTCAGGCGCGGGCAAACACTGGGGATCGTCGGAGAATCCGGTTCGGGCAAGACGACGCTCGGTCGCGCCATCATGGGGCTAATAACCACGACCTCGGGTGACATCCGGTTCGACGAAAAGCTTATCCCGGCCAGCTATAAAAAGCGCGGCCCGGAATTGTTGCGCAAGGTCCAGCTTGTTCATCAAACACCCGATACGGCGCTTAATCCGCGACGAAAGGTCGGCGATATCATTCGCCACCAACTGGAGCGTTTCGGGCAGTATCGGTCTCAGGACATTGAAGAAAAGGCAGGCGAGGTTTTCGATCTCGTCGAATTGCCCCGTGCGCTCATGGACCGGTTTCCGTCGCAACTGTCAGGTGGCCAGAAGCAGCGCGTCTGTTTGGCGCGGGCATTGGCAGCCGATCCCGAATGCATCGTGCTCGATGAGGTCACGTCCGCGCTGGACCAGCTTGTGGCAGAAAACATCATCAAGCTGTTGCTCGATTTACAGAAGAAGAGATCGATAGCCTATATCTTCATCTCGCATGATTTCAGTTCCATACGAGCCATGTCGCACGATGTCGCCGTGATGAAAAATGGCAGCATCGTGGAAAGTGGAGACGCGGGAACCATCTTCGCAAATCCGCAACACCCCTACACACAATCTCTTCTCGGGTCCATTCCGGAAATGCGGATCGGCTGGCTTGAGGAAAAACTGGCTCGGCATTGAGCAATCATACACATAATGAACGGGAAGGAGCCCAATAATGGACGTTGTGAATTTTACCCAAATGAAGGATGGCACGCGCGAAGAATATCAGATGTTACGCAAGCTGGAGCTTGAATATGCAAGTCACGCGCCCAAGCGACTTCTGACCGAACTGGCCAAGCTGGAAGACGATACGCTGCCAGGCTACAAGATCACCCGCCTTGATCATGCGCTACAGGCGGCCACCCGTGCCTACCGCGAAGGTGCCGATATCGACTGGATCGTTTCCGCTCTTCTGCACGATATCGGTGATGCTTTGGCGCCGATGAACCATGACCGTTTTTCGGCGGAGATCATCCGTCCGTTCGTGCGTGAAGAATGCTCATGGACGGTCGAGCATCATGGCTCTTTCCAGATGATCTATTATGGTCATCATTTGGACTGGGACCCGAATGTTCGGGATGCTTATCGGGACAGTATATATTTCCAGACATGCGCGGATTTCTGTGAACGGTGGGATCAATCGTCTTTCGATCCTGGTTATGAAACGGAACCGTTAAGCTTCTTTGAGCCGATGGTGGACGAGGTTTTTGCACGCAAGCCGTGGAGTGAAGAGGTTTTGCGCAAGGGAGTTGTGGTTGGTTTGCCCGTCGTTAATGTGGCACAAGTGGATGATCAGGTGAAATCATGAATAAAAATTTTAATCTGGATAAGGAAGCACTAACGACGGCCAAACAAGATTTGGCGGCCTGTTTTCGTGCGGCGGCGGATATCGGATTGTCCGAAGGCATTTGCAACCATTTTTCGGTCGTTGCACCGGGTAGCAACGAACTTTTTCTAGTAAATCCGTTCGGCTTAGCGTTTTCCGAAATCAGGGCATCGGACCTGTTGGTCTGCGATTTCGAAGGCAACGTGCTCGAGGGTGACGGAACGCCGGAAGACACGGCGTTCTTCATCCATAGCCGCATACACAAGTTGGTGCCGCGCGCGCGCGTTGCCCTGCATACGCACATGCCCTATGCGACGGCGCTCAGCATCGTTGAGGGGCAGCCGCTGAAATGGGCGGGCCAGAATGCGCTGCGTTTTTATGGTCGCACGCTCGTCGATGAAGCCTATAATGGTCTGGCGCTGGATATGACGGAGGGTGACCGTATTGCCGCCAGCCTCGGGGATGCCGAAATCGTATTCATGCGCAATCATGGCGTGATGGTTGTCGGTAACACGATCGCCGAAGCTTGGGATGACCTTTATTATCTTGAACGGGCCTGCGAGTTACAGGTCATGGCCGAATCGACCGGCAGGCCGCTGATCGAGGTTCCGACCGAGGTCGCAGAAGAAACATATCGGCAGTTTCGTCGCACCGGTCTGGCCGGCGCAAATGCTCATCTCAGGAGCATCCGGCGTCGTCTTGACCGCACGCAACCCGATTATGCAGCCTGAACGGGCCGCCGCCCGATTTCTATCCGGCGGCGGTGAACTTGTTGTCGCTAGAAACGAAAGTATGGCTCCGCCTTTTTGCTACGGCGTAAATTCATAAAATCTCCTCTCGCGTTTGAGCGCCTTTGGACTACCTGCTACCTATTGCAGGACGTGGCGGCATTGAGACGAGGGTTGGATACCGCGGGACCGTGGTTCTTCTCGGACCTTCCTCTGTCTCACGTTAACGCGTGTTGCCACTTTTGCGGCTCACAGAATCACAATGAGGGTTGCCCTGACCGGCCGCCACGCCCAACAATGGCAGTGTGACATTCCAACCTTGCCAGCGCACATGTTGTGTAGCCGACGCAGGATTTCTACGGCGCGAAACTCGACTACAACTTCTACTTCACGTTCAAACGGTCGGAGGACCTGCGCGGATAAAGTTGTTTAATCCGGCCAGATAAGGGCTGACAGGCTATTCTTTCCGGGACGTACGAGTGCATAGTCGGGCCGTGGGTCTGACAGGATCTTTTTCAGAGCCGCCGCGACAATTTCGGCCTCGCCGTCATGCAGGTTGCAGGGATCGAGATAGAAATGACCCCGCTCGACCTCGTGATTGCGCACGATAACAGGCGGTTCAGCGAGCGACAGCGCCTTGGCAAAACCTGCTGCGGAAAAACCAGATTCGCTGGCGACGCGAATTTCGAGCCGGTCGAGTGGATTGTCCGTTGGGTCGGGCACGATAAGAACCGTGATCCCCTTGTGACCGCTGAGCGTTTCGAGCCAGAGCTGCAAAGCCGCTTCCTCGCGCCTGCGGATGCCTGCATGATCGCGTTTTTCCCAGGCTTCCAGCGCTGCGATTACACCGGCAATACTTTCCTTGCCGACCTTCATGCCGCGACCAATACCGCGATTTTGCAGGAACGCTGCGCGCACCAGATCCTTGCGACCTGCCACGATACCGGTTGTCGGGCCGCCCAGAAATTTGTGGCCGCTATAGATAACGATGTCGGCGCCCGCCTTCAGGAAACGCTGCAAGTCATATTCGGATGCTGCATCGACGATAACGGGCACATCTTGCGCATGACAGATTTCGGCAAATTGTTCCAAAGACAACATGCCATACTGCACCGTATGGTGCGAGACCACATAGAGGGCTGCCGCCGTCTTTTCCGTGATTGCATTTGCGACATGGTAATCATGCGTCACACTGACCGTACCAGCCTGAATGACCTTGCCCCCGGCAAGCCGGATCGACTGATCGATATTGCCGCCGAAATTTACCAGATGACCAAGCTGAGCGATAATTTCGTTCTTCGCGTTGGGTGCGACGTCGGGCAACCGTTCGATGGCCAGAAGGTCCGTACCGGTTATCGCGCCAGCAAGCGCCAGCGATATGCCGCTGGCGCAGGATGCGGTAATGAAACCCGCCTCGCCACCGGTCAGGCGCCCGACGACCGTGCTTGCGGTACGGTGCAGATCGTCCATTTCGACAAATTGCGGCGCGATTTCGGTCATGGCCCGGATAGCTTCCGGTACGATGATCGAAGCGCCGAGCGCCGTCATCGTGCCGGAAACATTGATGATCGGTCGCAAGCCGAAGCGCTCGCGGATCGTTTGATTGCGATATGGGTGACTGGGGATGGACTTATCCATTGCCATGACTTTCACTTTGTCCTTCCGGGAAGATTTCGACGATCGCTTCCACCTCGACCGTGATGTTATTTGGCAGCGAGGCTACGCCGATCGAGGATCGGGCATGCACGCCGTCCTCTCCAAAGGCCTCGACCAGAAGATCGGAGCAGCCGTTGATGACTTGCGGATGCTCTTCAAAATCATCGACAGCATTGACGAAGCCGAGGAGTTTTACAATTCGTTTCACGCGTTGAAGATCACCTAGATGCGCTTTGAGTACGGCCAGTAAATTTAGGCCAACAAGGCGGGCATGTGTATTGGCGATTTGTGTGCTTACATCGCGGCCGACTTTGCCTTTGTGCAGAACACCATTGTTGTCGAGCGGCCCCTGACCGGAAATGTAAAGCAAGTTGCCGACCTCAAGCACATTTCGAAACGTGCCGATTGGCATGGGGGCGACTGGGAGTTCGCGTTCAAGCAAATTATTAGGACGATAGCGAGACATACACGGAGGTCCTAGTTCAAATGAGAATTTCTGAAACGTGACAGGAAGCTATTCAGGCGATCGTTCCGGCTAGCCTGCATCATCAACTCCGCAGGTGGTCCATCAGCCGCGACACGGCCTTCATCCATGAAAACGATACGGTCGCTGGCATCGCGGGCAAAGGCGATTTCATGGGTCACCATCAGCATCGTCATTCCTTCCTGTGCCAGTTGGCGCACCACATCAAGCACTTCGCCAACCAGTTCGGGATCGAGTGCGGAAGTAATTTCATCAAGCAGCAGAATTTTGGGTTCCATGGCCACCGCACGCGCAATGCCAACGCGCTGCTGCTGACCACCAGATAGCTCCGAGGGCGGATTGTCGATCCTGTGACAGCGTGGGGGCGAATGCTTCAATGGCCATAGCCGTGATAGGCCCTAGACCGGGCATGGTCATCATACGCGATGAAGCGTCAGACCGTGCGGCTTCTTTCTTTAGGACAGCTTCGAGAGATAGAATCCGCGTCGAAAATGTCTCAATCTGCTCAAGGTAAATGCGTGCCGTTTCCACTATCAGCCCATCTACCGTGTCTTCTGCCTGGTCAATAAGTTGCCGGATGCTTGAAAGATTCCACAAACCTTTCGGCGCGATAAGGCCGTGTTCAGCCAGATGTGCCCGTAAGGCATTTATCGTTTGGGTTCGTTGACGGACAAATAACTCGCGTGTCCGGAAGACCATTGCGCGTGCTTGCTGTTCATGCGTTTTAGGCTCGACGAAGCGCATCGTTGGACGCGTTGCAGCCTCAGCGATAGCCTCCGCATCAGCAACGTCATTTTTCTGCCGCTTCACAAAGGGCTTTACATAGGCGGGTGGGACCAGCCGGATCTCATGACCAAACTCACCGATCTCGCGTGCCCAGTAATGGGCCGTTGCACACGCTTTCATGGCGACGATGCACGGTGGCAGCTTTGAAAAAAATGCTAAAAGTTGTCCGCGTGTTAGTTTCTTACGCAGAACAACGCTGCCGTCAACGCGTGCGCCATGAACCTGAAAAACCTGCTTTGCAAGATCCAGACCGATAATGCTAATCTCTCCCATGGATATCTCCTCTCAAGTGACGTTACCCAACATCACCTTGGCACATTGAGATGCCGTTGGCAGGGGGTATCCACACCATCACTTCTCAGTGAAAATCAACAGGATGTATTCTTCGCGCCCTGCAAGGCCAACGCCAGCTTAGATCCAGAGTCTTTTTATGATCACATGTTCTTGCGAGAGACGTGGGAACCCCAGCAAGGGTCATCATCATTCGTCCCAAAATGAGTAAGGATCAAATCGATCGTGAATTCGGTAAAAATATGTTGTACCGGATGCTTTCACTTCGTTCACCAAATAGGCAGAAGGCGTCCTGCAAACAACCTGTATTTGGTCATCTGCGAGAGCCGCGAGGCAGAATGCTACGGCATGGGTCTTCGGCCCAATTGCAAAACAGGTGGTGCTTCCGGTGCGGCTTTTCAGTACGCTTGTGGCAACCTCCGCAATCTCATGCAGGCCAAAATATTCTTGTCGAACCCCTGAAACTGCACTGAGCTGGTCCAAGGCAGGTTTTTCGCGATTAATCACAGAAGACGGCAGCCGGTGCTGCCCTTCCTTAATGTGGAATAACACAAGCTTGTTGGGTTCGAAACGATCAACAATCGGGCTCGCCTGTGTAAGTTCTGCACCCACGGAAATATAGAGATCGCGTTTTGTCGGAACATAATTGTCCGCCTCCAGGTAGGGGATCTGTGCAGATGTCCATTCACCCTCGGATATCAAGGCACTTTCCTGGGCTGAGAGATCGGTAGGGGCAATCTCAATTTCGTATTTTTCGGCCTCTGAATAGACGATATCGATCGAGGAGAACATCTCGCGTCTAAATCCGAGGCCCATCAGAAATAGCAGATACCGTTTTGGAATGCAGGTCATGTCCATTAGGACCCGCAAGGCTCGCCCCTTGATGCGAGCGGCTTTTGTTATCTCCGCCTCAAGCGCCTTAGCGTTTTCCGTGAATTGGGATGAGCGGTCGAGGTCGAGAAACTTGGCATCGGAAAGAGATACTTTAATAGTCTCGCGATGTTGTTTCTTGCGCTTTTCCATCTCAGCGTCGGATGAGGCGAAATGTATGATCAATGTCTGGTCGGCTCGACCCGCCAGTAGATTTGCGCAACCATGGCAGCGACTTTCCCAACTCACGGCCGCCAGCACCAGATCATAGCGATCGCGAAACGGGGCTTGATCCTTGAGAATCTGCTCCGAAATACTGAGTGTACCGATTGGAACATCACTAATCATCGAAGCTTATCTCATCGGTACGCAGATTAAGCGAAAGCTGCAGAGTTTCAGACGAGCCAACTTTTCGTGCATACTGAACCGCACCGGCTTTACCGGAGACCGTTTGGTTTAAGTTATGCGGCCATGGCTGGCGCGTCCAGCATGGCGTAGTATCGCTCTTCGGCTTCGGCAGGCGGAATGT
>Ga0182735_1001995_pt1 | contig 12924 bp, 11 predicted proteins | sample eDN5th30CKraftMG_FD_128524 | JGI IMG/M metagenome (GOLD analysis project Ga0182735, IMG submission 128524) | Enriched Miracle-Growth compost microbial communities from Emeryville, California, USA - eDNA 5th pass 30_C Kraft MG (version 2) (version 2) ... | reverse complement strand
GAGGCTATCTCGCGCTCGTGAGCAGCGACCGCTAGCTCTTTCGCTTGCGCAAGCCGCGTACGCTGAGCGAACCGAGGCTGATCGACGATCCTTTGCGCCCGTCGAACCAACGCCGCAGGAATGCTTCGGTGTCGTCGAGCTTTGCGCCCAACTCCTTGAAAACCCGTTCGAAGCCGCCGATGATGTTGGGGGGATCGAGATAGGCGATGTCGTCGCCGCGTTCTTCGTAAAAACCCTGCAAGTGCATCATCGTGATGAGCGCAAGCTTGGTGTCGGCGCATGCGACCGCGAACGCAGATGACCGGAAAGGCACGGAAAGCATGATCGCGAACGGATCGCTGTCGGTCGCTTCGGCGAAGGCAAAAAGGCGCTCCAGGTCAAGCCGGCCGCCGCCGGCCTCGAATAGCTCGTAGCTGCGCAGAGGCAATCCCATCCGCTGCGCCACGTCGCTCGATCGAAGATCGCGCAACCGTCGGATGTCACGGATCACTTTCGCAAGAATATCGCGACCGTCGCGAAATTGAATGGACCACGAATCCATGCGTGCACGCCTCCGAAGCTGTCCGGCTGCCACGGACACGGCAAACCTACGTTAATCAGTCTTATTCTGAAATGAAATTCCTCCGGCAATTTCTACATCGCAGCACAAGTCGGAATCGTCCCTCCAACCCTATCATGGGAATGCCGCAAATCTCTTGCGGGTGATCCGCCGTGACGTTGCGGAGCAGCGCTTCGACGGCATGAGGCGACTGCTTCATAGCCATCGGCTCTGGCAAAAGATCGCGCGCGGCTCGACCTGATGGTGGCAGCGCGGTTTTACTGTCCGCTTGTCGATCGCTTCACGGAGAAAATGGTGAACCGCAAGCGCAGCCATGGCCGGCCCCAAATCGCCGGGCCAGCCACGAAGCAGAGGCCCCTCGCGGCACGGTTACGCTTTACCCGCCGAAATCGGGCAGGGTGCCAAGCTGCTCATGTTGGGAGGCAGATGGCGTGAACCTGGGTGCAACGGTTGAACGGGTGTATATAGCGATAAGGGAGCTAATCCTGCACGGGGACATACGGCCCGGCGCACGGCTCGATCCCGCCGCGCTGGCGCCGCCGCTCGGGAGCAGCGTGACGCCGATTCGCGAGGCATTGCACATCCTCTCGGGAGAAGGACTGGTAGAGGCACGCCCCGGCGAGGGCTTCTTCGTTCCAAATATCGACGAGCCAGCGCTGCGCGATCTCTACCATTGGAATGCCCAGTTACTGTTCCTCGCGATACAGGGATGGGACTGGGTACATGTGACCCGCCGCGACTTTCCTGGGTCCGGCAACGCGGCCGAACAGGCGGCTTCGCTATTTTTGTCGATCGCGCGACGGTCCAGGAATGCCGAGCATGCCCGCGCAGTTCACATGGCCAATGCTCGCCTGCACAGCGCCCGTCTTGTCGAAGCGTCATTGTTCACCGACATGGTTCAAGAGATTGGAATCCTCACGGAAGCGTTGGCGATCGGTGATCGGCCAGCGTTGCGCAGGTTGATAACGGCCTATCATCGTCGGCGGATCAAGATCGCGGCGGAGATAGTCCGGCGGCTTTATCGGGAGATGGACGGCGGCGCCCCAGTATAATCTCAATATAAGATCGGTATAAATTTCATATAATCAAAGATGCTGGCTACTCTCCTATCGCTGTCAAATGCAGCAAGAAGGAGATAACCTATGGAACGCGAAGAAGATGTGATCGATCTGGGCTCGGCCAGCACTTTGACGCAAGGCGCGGGCGGAATCCCGGTCGATGAAAATCTCGGTCAGTTCGGCGGTGGACTCTCGGACGATTGAGATATGTGCACGCGGCGGGCCGTCTCGCCGCGTGCGTTTTTGCGTGGAGGGATCGGTTATGGGTTACGCCCTCAAGCCCGGCACATATTTTTGCGACGTGAGCGACCGGCTTGTGTTTTTAGATGTGAATGCCGATCGCTATTTCTGCCTCAGTCGTGCGAGAGAGACCGCTTTCAGGGAACTGGCTGTTGAGCAGCGAAACCCAATCAGCTTCTCAGCCGAGCATGAGAATCTGATACGGTCGGGACTAGTGATACCGATGGCTGGCGCTGCATTTCCCATTCCCTGCCAAGCATCGATATTTCCAAAGGTAAGCGCACTTGATTGGACGGTTGCCCCTGAGCGCTGGAGCTATGCCGTCGGTTCCCTTGCGGCGCTTCTCAAGGCAAGGGCGGCCTTTCGTTTCCACCATTTCGGGGACGTGCTGGACGCGCTCGCGAAGCAGAAGGCGCAAGTACCCCCGGCAACGCCGGACAAGAAAAAGGTGGCCGCGATAGCGCACGCGCTGGACTTCACCGCGCGGTTTTTCCGCTCTCATGACCAGTGCTTGCCACGATCGCTCGCCGCAACCCGTCAATTGCTCGCGTTGGGCTATCGCTCGGATCTCGTCATAGGTGTTCGAATGCGACCGTTTTCGGCCCATTGCTGGACGCAGACGGCCGACAGCATCGTCAACGATCGCTTCGACCATGTTCGTTCGTTCACGCCGATCCTGGTTGTCTGATGACTCGATACCTGGCGCTTGTTCGGGGTTCGAAGGGAGCCGATGACAGGCTTCTGACGCGTGTAAAAACGGCAATTGATCACCATGGTCTGGGTGATCATATCTGTTCGATCCATGGTGGATTGATCCTTACCATAGGCAATTGCTCTGTCTCCCTTGGCCGTCATGGCGCAGTTGTGGGTTCGCTATTCCGGCGCGGCGAAACGAAGGTGGTGCACACTTTGGTTGAGTCAATGCAGGCGTGTATCGTCAGAACGGAGGGAAGCGAACTCATAGACGAATATTGGGGCGATTACGTCGCAGTCATCACCCGGAATGACGGCGAGGAGGCGACTATCCTTCGCTCGCCCTTCGGCGACTTGCCTTGCCTCTTCACCGAAATGGCCGGTTGGATGTTGGTCGCTTCCGACGTTGACCTCCTTGCGAGGCTGGCGGGATTTCATCCGCAAGTCGATTGGACTGCCGCCTGCCAGCATTTGGCGTTGCGCGATATCAGGCTGCGTCCGACCTGCCTTGCCGGCCTGAATGAATTGCACGGTGGCGAGCGGCTGCGCCTGAGAGGCGGTTGGAGCGTGGACGAAGCATGGTCTCCGTGGCGCTTTGCTGATCCTGATTTACAGATTACGGAGCGCGACGAAGCGGTTGCGTGTTTACGAACGGAGACGCTTCGGACCGTTCGCGCGAAAGCCTCTCGATTTCGGCGCATCGTTCTTATGCTTTCAGGAGGGCTCGATTCATCGATCGTCGCTGCATCGCTTGCCGATAGCGAACAGCATTTCCACTGCCTGACACTGGTGACGCGCGATCGGCTCGGTGATGAATATGGTTATGCGAAAGATGCCAGCGATGCAGTCGAGCGGCCATTGCACATGTCGATGCGTGAGGTTTCCAGGATCGATATGAGGATGTCTGTTGCCGCACGCTTGCCCCGTCCGGTGGCTCGCGCATTCGCGCAGGAATCCCGGCGTGCAGCGCTTGAATTGACAGGAAAGATAGGCGCGGACGCGATTTTCGGCGGCGGTGGCGGAGACAATCTCTTTTGCTCTCTTCAATCGGGTGCGCCGGCCGCGGATCGACTTATCGCGGCAGGACCGGGTCGCCACTTTCTTGAGACGGCCCGCAACATCAGCGTGGTGGCCCCGGCGAGCATGGGGGCCGTAATTGGTGATGCGGTGCGCCGAGCATGGCTCGGCAAGCGAGGCGCCATCCGGCCCGGCGACCAAAGCTATCTATCGGCCGGCGCGATCGAGGCCGCGATGGATGCGCCTATTCATCCGTGGCTTTCTCCCCCTTCCGGCACGCTGCCGGGCAAGGCAGGCCATGCGCGTTTGCTTGCCTATGCTCAGAGTTATGCGGAGTCTTTTGATCCACGGGACGCCTGTTCGACAGTGGCCCCGCTCCTGGCTCAGCCTCTTGTCGAACTATGTCTGCGGATTCCGACATGGTTGTGGTTCGAAAAGGGCATCAATCGCAGCGTCGCACGCGACGCTTTCACCGCGCACCTACCCTTGGAGATCACTCATCGTCGTTCGAAAGGCAGTCCCGAGAGCTTCATTGCAGAGATATATGATTATCACCGATCCACCATTTGCGACCTTCTGTTGGATGGGCTTCTCATGCAGAACGCGGTCATAGATCGCCACCAGGTTGAAAGAACGCTATCGGATGTGCGTCCTGCTCACGGCATGGCCTTCCACCGGATTATGGAACTCGCCGATGTTGAAGCATGGGCGCGATCCTGGTCCTGCGGGGCAGGATGAGCTGCCGGCGCCCCCTCCCGCCGGAGACGATCGCGCATCGCTTCCCATCGCTCATATTGCGCATTCTTCGAGGGGTCGGGGTTACGATGCGACCGCAACCAGAAGTCGAACCATTCGAGATTGCGGTAGTAAATGGCCCGCCGGTGCGCGGGCTGCCATTTGATATGGTGCTCGCCGGGGAAAACGTTCATCTCCACCGGCTGTCCATATTCCCGAAGAGCAGTGAAGGTTTCTAAAGCAAGCAGATATTCGTCGTCGGATAACTGCATCAAAAGCGGCACGCGCATGGATCTAGCGTCAAGAGCCATGGAATAGGGACGCCAGAATTCCTGATCGTCCCGGCTTGCCGGGGGATAGCCGATCGCCCGCATGGCATCTGCATATGCAATCCCGCCGTAAGTCATCGTCGTTCGAGGCTCGACGCAACAGGTGCTGATCGACGCAGCCGCAAAGCGACGGCTGTTGATGAGGGCAAAGCGTGCTGTTGAAGCGCCATCGCTCAGGCCCGTGACACCAATCCGCCTTGTATCGACGATGCCGCGTGCAACGGCCAGGTCAATGCCGGTGAGAAGCGAGGAAAGAAGACTTCTCCGTTCAGCCCAATCGCGGATATTCACCGCATTGACGTCATTATATGATCGAATCCCGCTCACCGCTTCTGCCACGAATGAGGGCCGTTCAACGCTGAGGACGGCGAAGCCGCGCGCGGCGAATGCGTGGATGGGATACTCATCTCCCGTCCCGCCACGCAGGAAGCCATCGCTATGATACTGAATCACGATCAGCGGGAGTTTCGCCCCCGCTTTATAGCGTGGGGGCAGAACGAGGTCGCCCCAAGCCTCAAGGCCGAGATTGTTTCGCCATTTCAGCCGTTCGACCTTTCCCAGTCTGATCGAAGCAAACTCGGGATTGGGATCATAGATGGGCGTCGACCTGCCGCTATCGAGACTGATCGCCGCAATGCGCCGGGGCGTGACTGCATTTTCCTCCGTGCAGAGCAAGCGGTTGTCCGCCATGATGCAGCCAAGCAGGACGTTATTGGTAAGAAGGATTTGCCGCGGCTCGCCACGGCCGGGCGCCCATCGGTAAAGCCCCATCTGCCCATTTGCCCAACCTTCACGCCGAAGAAAGATGAGTTCACGGCCGTCCCTCGTCCACCACAGGCTGGTAAAGCCGCCGTCACAGGCGCGCGACGCACAGGTGACGACCGGCCCCGTCGCGTCTGTCACGGACAGTTGCAGCGGACTTAACGGAGATGGATCGCGATGCGCGGTCCATGCTCGACGGCCAGCGCGAAATTCCGCTGATGGCGGAATTGGACTACCTGACAGATCCTCCATGGGCACAAGCCGGCTTTGCGCCTCTGTTGCGGGGGTCATGACCAGCGTGCGCGGGTCAACGACAAAGGCTTGCCTGGGGATCGAGCCAGCAATGCGTGGACGCGGACCGATATTCGGCATGATCCGCTCGTCATAAAGCCAACCCGTCCGGCCTTCTTTTTCGATCGAGCGTCTGTATTCGAGGATTCCCGGCATCGAAGCATAGATCAGCTTTCCATCTTCGCTCCAAGCCACTGCAAGGACATCCACGGCCGATTGAGTCAGCGGCTTAGCGCCGCTTCCATCCGCGCGCGCGATCCAGGCTTGCGTTACGCCATGGTCGCGCCGCAAATATGCGATCGTCCGGCTATCCGGAGACCAGGCGGGCGTGATGACGGCCGGAAATCCATTCTCGACGACAAATCCGCGAGCGACCGTCATATTTGTAATGAGTTCACCGCCGCGATCAAGCACGAGCGGCGCTCCGTCGCCGCCTGCTGGCATCATGACAAGGGCGCGGCAGTAGCTATTGCTATCCGGATCGGCGCGATTGACGATGAAGGCCAACCACCTCTTGTCCGGAGATAGCGCCAGAGGACTGGGTTGCCCGAACATTGCTCCGTCGGGCTGGCCGATGTCTCGAAGGCGAAGAATGTCCTCCGGCGTTGCGTCTCGCGCCGGCGCGCGGGATTGGCTTGTGTGGGGAATGATGTCGTCGCACGGCGTGAGCGCGCTGCACGGGCTTGTGTAGACGAAGGTCATGAGCGCTAGCCAGCAGCAGTGCCTCGTGCCTTGGCGATAGCGGGTCATCACCATGCCTTGCTGATGCCGAATCCGATGAACCGGCCGATCGCAGAGTAGTTCGTCGAGTCATATGCCGTGTCGGAGTAGATCGTTGTCGCGATCCTATCCGGCTTGTCGTCGAATGCATTGAGCAGGGACAGGCGGAGATCGAGTCCGCGCAAGATGCCCTTGGTGGCAGGAACGGCGTAGCGGATCGTAAAATCAAAGACAGTCATCGGATCGACATGAACCACGGGATCGAAGCGGGTGTCGTCGACGCCGCCAATGTAGTTCGCCGCCGCGTTGACCGTCAGCGGCCCGCCTTTCCATGTCGCGCTTCCCCGACCCCGCCAATTGGGAGGGTTGAAGAGCGTGCCCGCCCTTCGCAGGATGGGCGCGGCTTGCGTCAGCTGCTGATCGCTTTCCAGATAGCTGATATTGAGCGAGAATGTCAGATCGCCTGCGTTCTCTCCCAGACTTGTCTGATAATTGGCAAGGAAATCGATGCCATGAATTTTCTGCCGGCCTGCGTTGACGTTCATATTGTCGACGATCGCAACGACCGTTGAAGGATCGAAGGGAAGTCCCGAAACATTGAAAAACTGCGCGGCGTCAGCGATGGCCCCCGTTATCGCATCGGTGCCGGGTGCAAAGGCGACGCGATCCTGGAAGAGTGGATTGCTGAGCGCCTGAGACTGAAAGTTGATCGGCGTCACGATGCGATCGACATAGCGCGTCGAGAAGTAAGCGAGCTGCATCGTCAAGCCGGGAATCGCTAAAGGGGAAACTTCTATCGTGGCAGTCCAGGTTGTTGCCCGTTCGGGCGTCAGGTCCTTGTTGCCGCCTTGGAGCAGCAATGCGGTAGCCCCCGCTGGATAGCCCATTCCGCCAAGCGACGCAGCGGGATATAAAAGCGCGCTGCGAACTTGATATTGCTGAAAGAGTGTGGGCGCCCGGAACGACTTTCCCCAACTCGCCTTCAAAGCCACGCTTTCGATCGGAGAATAAATGAGACCGAACTTCGGCGTCGCGACACTATCGATTCCGGGGTAACGCTCGTAGCGAAGGGCGCCGCTCAGGCTGAGACTGCGAACGGCGGGCACTGCGAGTTCCGGCGAAATAAGGGGAAGGCTGACTTCCCCGTAGCCATAATAGCTATGCTGAGATGCCCGAACGTTGTTGACATCGCCTTCGCTGCGGAAGGCATCAAGAAGATTGTAGCGATATCCCGCGCCAAAGGCGAATTTGGCTGGTCCTCCGGGCAGTTGAAACAGCGGTCCATCACCGGCAAATTCGACCGAGCTACCTTTATTGCAATAGCAAACGAACGCGCTGCTGATCTGAGATGCGCCGGCGTAGGAGTCGCTGTGAACGCGAACGTCTTCACGCCCATATGAACCCGATAGCGACAGCCGCCATCCGCCACCCACGTCGAGCCGGAAGGTCGGTGCGAGCGCAAAGGAACGGCTTGTCGAGTTCTGCTCGGTGCGGCTGATGTCGAGATTGCCATCCGGATTCATCGGGAACACCGACCGGCTCCACCGCTTGTTGAAGAGGGCGTCGATCGTAAGTTCAAGGGAGTCGGTCAGGGCCTGATGGCCCGCGAGGGCGACCGCATGACGGCGGAGCGCTGGCAAGAGGGTGACGCCGCGACGGGTCGAAGCATAATCCCGATCATCTGACATAATATCCGTGTTGCGCGCAAACTCGTAGGCAAGGATGATCCCGCCGCTGTGCCATTTGCCGCCTGTCAGCGCGCCATATTGTTGCTGGAAATTACCTCCGTCGGTTGAGCCTCCGAGATCGGCGCGCGCTTCAAGTCCATCATAGTCGCGCTTGAGAATGATGTTCGCGACGCCCGCAACCGCGTCCGAGCCATAAAGAGCGGAGGCCCCATCCGCGACGATCTCGATGCGATCGACCATCGCGATTGGAATCGATGACACATCGATGCCTTGCCGCGTTCCATTGTAGGCCAGCCGGTGGCCGTTCAACAGCGTGAGCGTTGCGTCGCTTCCCAGGCCCCGGAGATTGATCGTCGAAGCACTGCCGACATTGACGCCGTTGGCCGCCGGAACATTCGCGCCGACGCCCGGATTCTGGCCGCCACCAAAGGTTTGCGGGATGCTTCGAACCACGTCGCCAAGATTTGCGTATCCCTCGTTTCGCATTTGGTCTTGGGTCTTTGTGATGGTGGGTGATGCTACTGGAGCCCCCCTGATGCGCGAGCCGGTTACGACGATTTCCATGTCCTCTCCCGGGGCGTTGGAAATGGTGGTGCCCCGCGACTGTTGTGACCCGGAGAAAGCAGGCTCAGGGAGTGCATCGGATGCCGAAGGTATAAGAGACACGCTTCGGTTCGGCCCCGCACGCAATATGTTCCATTCCAGCACGATCACCTTGGCATTGATCTGCCGAATACGCAGGTCGCTGTCCGCAATCAGCTGTTGCAGTGCGGCGCGGGGCGAAAGATCTCCGCGTAGGGCGGCGACCTGTCGCCCGACCACCGCCTCCGGCGCGTAGATGAGCTGCAGTCCCGACTGGCTGGCAAAGGCCGACAAAGCCGATTGCAGCGATCCGGCCGGAATATTGAACGAGATGGTCTGAGCCTGGGCCGTTGGCGTGGAAGCCGACGCGCCGGCCAGAAACGCGGTCGCGAGTGCGCCGCATGCGACCGCGCTGTGAAGAAACGAAAGAACCCCCTTTAATGGCATCGTCATAACCCCATCCTGGAACGCGAATGGCCGAGGGGCAAAGCCTGACTCGTCCCCATTCTTGGCTGTTATGAAAAAGACGCGTTGGAAGGTGTGCGACCCTAATGGGCATGCTTATTCTTGCGCGGACGGGCTCCGCGGCATGAGCCGGATGTGGCCTTGATCGTCGAGCGTCCGCCGCAAAGGCAGGAAGGATGTGACGGCGGTAGCGAAGCTTTCCGAATCGCCGGCCTCGAACGATCCGCTGATCCGACGCGTTCCGAATTGCGGGGCGGCAAGCACCACCGGCTTACCCCCATAGCGATTGATTTCGGTAATTGCGTCGGCAAGCGCGGTATTGTCGAACACGATCCGGCCTTGCATCCAGGCGGTGACGGTTTCGGGCTTGACCGTGTGCACGCGCGCACCATAAGCGGGCCAACGCCATTGCTCGCCAGGTTGAAGGGGCTGGATCGATCCGTCCGGCGCGCGCACGCTGACACGGCCTTCGAGCAGCGTGACGAAGATCCGGCTTTCGCGCATCGCCACTTCGAAGCGTGTGCCGGTCGCGGTCACGGTCGCGCCGCCCGCCGTCACGGTGAAGGGGCGCGTCTTATCCCTGGCGACGCTGAACAGCGCCTCTCCACCCTCCAGCTCCAGGTTCCGCGCCCTGGGACTATAGCGCACGATAACGGCGGTCTCCGCATTCATGTTGAATCGCGACCCGTCGTCGAGCGCAATCACGCGCTGTTCGCCGGTGCTGGTGCGGAACGCCTGCCCGCCGGGTCCGAAGATATGCAGGCTCGCATATGCGAGCAGGACCAACGCCACAGCCACGGCCAGCAGGGAAAGCGGTCGCGTCAGTCTCCCCAGGCGCCGGGGCGCTCGGCCACGGCTCGCCGCTTCCTCCACCGCGCGCAGGATCGAAGGCCGTTCGCCAACCTTCCCGGCATCCGACCAGAAGCGCTCGGCTTCCTCGAAAGCCTCTGCATTGCCGGGCTGGCGGCGCCAGGCGAAGAAGTCCCGGAGCGTGCCCTGCGATACCGGCAGCGCCTTGAGGCGGGCGAACCATTGCGCCGCTTCCTCGCGCCGTCGCCGCGCCGCGAAATCGTCCTCATTCATTGGTCGCTGCCTAATCCCGCAATCTGCCAGCGCATAGCTCGATTGCCTTGCCGATTCGCCACTCGACGGTTTTCACCGAAATTCCAAGATAAGCCGCGATGTCCTCGTTTGTCATAGGGCAAAAGCGGCTGAGCACAAATACATCACGGATGTTCTCCGGCAAATCGAGAATCGCTCGCTCAAGCTCAAGGGCGCTCTCCTGTTCCGCCATCGTGTTGTGATCGACGGTATCGCAATGGCCAGTGAGAACAAGATGGAGATGCGCGCCCCGCACTTTCTCACGGCGGTGCCGGTCGCGGAAGAGATTGAGGGCCACGCGGGAGAGGAACGCGCGTGGATGCTCGATCCCCGCAAGGGATGTGCGGATCATCCGCAACCAGGTGTCCTGAACGATGTCGTCGGCGTCCGACGGCTGGATACGGAGGGTGCGGCACAGGAAGGCATGCAGCCAGGCCGAATGGGAGGCGTGCCATGCCCTGAACGAACGATCGTCCATGGCGTCGGCATCCGGCATGCCCCGGACGTTGACATTGGGATCGGCCACGGCGCCACCTCTCCGCCTTTAGAGAAAGAGGCGGCGGCCGAACCAGCCGTGAGGAACACCCATGCGCGGGCGCGACCGTGGCACAGGCCACGGGTTGACGGTATCCGGCCGACCAGCAACCGGAAAAACCCTCCGTCCAAGCACGGACGAAAGGGCGGCTTCGTTGCATAGGGGGTTCCACGCCCCTGCCACTGGCCTCCCAGCGGCGTCATTAAACTGTCGCATTCGCGGGGCCGTGGCAAGGGGTGAAGTGATCGCACCGCACAGCAAGCGTGGGCCAAGTCCTCAGGCGAGTATCTGAATACCGTGCTTTTCGATGATCGACAAAAGCTTGAGCGCCGCGCCGCTGGGCTTCTTGGCGCCGGTTTCCCATTTCTGGACCGTGCTTTCGCTGGTATTGAGGTAGCGGGCGAATACCGGCTGACTAACCTTGTTGCGTTCCCGCAGCTGCTTGATTTCATCGGGCGCGATGGCAGCGGGCCTGGTCAGGCAGCTTTCATCGAAATGCCGCATGGTGGCCTTGTCGATCGCGCCGACCTTGAGCAGTGCCGATGCCGACGCGTGAATGGCCTCAAAGGCGTCGCTCTTGAACTTATCCCTGGTTGCCATGACAAATCTCCGTGAAATCTCCATCCTTCAGAAGCCGGTCCACCTGTCGATCGCTCAATCCTGCATAGGCTTTGGCAAGGATGCGGAAATCAGACAATTCCCTGTCATCGATGTTGGCTCGGTCCTTCTTCGCGAACAGATATTCATAAATCCAGTATCGGCCGCCTTTGGCGAGGATGATGCTTCGGTGCCTGTTCCTGTCCAGGCGTTTCTTGAACACGCCTCCGCCAAGATCATCGGCCTGGCCCTTCATCACCGCCCGAATAGCCTCGCACAGTTCCGCGTCCGTAATGCGCGCCTTTCGGGCCGCCCTGGCGAACCAGGCGGTCTTGAAGGTCCGCGTGGTTTCCTCGGCGTCACTCACGGGATACATGTAGCACTTAGTGCTATCTCAAACAAGGTTTGGGCTAAGGGCGAATGTGGGAGGGGCTGGTGTTGGAACTTCCTATGCAGAAACCCGCCATCCTGCCGAGCGCGCTTGCGCGCTGCCACACCCCTCCCGGCACGAAGCCCGGTCCGTCCGGCGGCACCGCTTTTTACCATAGCAGGCGGGAGCGCACCGAACAACGGACGCAGCGCTACGCGGCTTTAGGTTGATGCTGAGACGGTCTGTCATTCCCGCGAGGATATTCCGATGCACATATCCGGCGATCGCATGAATGCTGGCCGGGCGGCAGCGTCCCCAATGGCCTGCTAGCGCGCCAGCCGTTCCTCGCAGATGGTCTTGGTGAGCGCCTGCAACTCGGTGATGCGCTCGGTGAGCCAGTCCAGCTCATCATCGTCGATCTCATAGTGCGGCGAGTAGCGGGCCTTGACGTAAGCGGCCCGCAGCAGTTCGTAGCAGCGGTTGCCGAATTTGGTGTCCCTTTTCCACAAGCCGATCAAGCGCGCGTCGAGCTGTTCAGCTCGTTTCGACAGGAAATTAAGATTGTGCGATTTGGGTTGGTAGAGCTCCAGGACCAACATGATACAGTAGTAGGCGCTTTCCATCGCTTGATGGAGATTGAAGGCAGCCCAATTGCGGTGTTTCCGCTTTCGACGCTCATTATTTGTATGTTGCGCTTTCGCACGATGGGTCTGGGCTGCATCTAAGCAGATATATACATCGTCGAACTCTTCGTCATAGTAACGCTGCGCCTCTTCTCGTGCTTCTTCCTCAGTCAAAACACCTGGCTTTTCGAAAGGAAACCCCGGTTCCTCGAACAGCGCGATCCCCTCCCTGACAATATCGACCCAAAAGTAGCGGCCGCGCCGAAGCTGATGGTTCACATCGTCGAGGGTATGAATGATGAGGGTGAGCGGCTGCGGCCAGCCATGTTCCGCTAGCATGTCCACCAGCCGGTCCTCCGCCTTATCCCAATATTTGGAGGCATCGGTCAGGTCCTCATGATCGACGACGACCAGAAGATCATAGTCGGAGAAGTAGCGGCCGACCGGATCGACTACCTGTTTGCCCTTGGCGTAGGAGCCGAACAGGATGATCTTGAGAATGCGGCCGTTTTGCCGATGATTGGCCTTGCTGCCGGCAGTCGCCTTGGCGAACTCTTCG
>Ga0182735_1001994_pt1 | contig 12929 bp, 16 predicted proteins | sample eDN5th30CKraftMG_FD_128524 | JGI IMG/M metagenome (GOLD analysis project Ga0182735, IMG submission 128524) | Enriched Miracle-Growth compost microbial communities from Emeryville, California, USA - eDNA 5th pass 30_C Kraft MG (version 2) (version 2) ... | reverse complement strand
GACCGGGATAACGTCGAATGACAGTGGCCGCACCGACTCGGTTCGCCGTTGATAGCAACATACTCGTCTATCTGTTTTCGGACGATGCCGCGAAGGCTGACAGGGCTGAGGCATTGGTGGCTAGCGGAAATTTCAGGCCAGTCATCAGTACTCAGGTGATGAACGAGGTCACGCTTGTGATGAGCCGGAAGATGGGCTTATCGTGGCCTGAGATTGAGCAAATCTTGGACGATGTCGAAGTGTTTTGCGAAGTCGTGCCGCTGACGCTTGAAGTTCATAAAGAAGCACGTCGGATTGCAGCGCACTACGGATTCAGGTTTTACGATTCCTGCATTATTGCTTTCGCATTGCTCGCGGATTGCGAAGTCCTCTACAGCGAAGACATGCACCACGGTCAAGTCATCTTCGGCCAGCTGACCGTGATAAACCCGTTTTCTTGAGCAGATGGGTCTATCGACTGAACAACTGCGCGTCTTACTGCTTGATCGTAGGCTCGCGGCGGAGCCGTACGCAGTCTTCTCTAAGCGCCATTATTTTACATAACCTTAGTTATCGAACATTATTTCGGATGCCTGATTATGTCAATTTCCCGATACTTCGGTTCGCTTCGAAAAATGTCATTGGCGCTGGCCGCGCGGTCACCCATCGCGACGCTTTCCGTGCAAATCAGGCCGCGTCGTGAAGCGTTTCAGCAGGGCCCGCGCGTCCGCTAGGAAGGCTTCTGGAAACTTGCGGCACAGCACCTCGAACATCGGTCGCGCGTCCTGCAGGCGCGCGACGATCCGCCGATCTTTGCTGTCTTCGCTGCCTGCGCCCCCCATCCCGCCCATGTCCGCGAACACTACCTGCTGCAACAGGACCACGGCGCCACACTCCGCGATCTGTTCTAGCACCAGAGCGAAGTCGTTGCCAAACAACAAGGGCCCGTAGGTCAGCACCAGTGCCGTAAGCACCAGCAACTCAACGCGGCTCGGTTTGACCGGCTGCGGCACTGGCTGGCCCTGCACGATCTGGCGCAGGGCCGCCGCACGGCGGTTGCGCATGATGGAGCGGTCTAGTTCGAGAACGATGCGCGCAACCTCCGGGTCCGGCAGGGCGCCGAAATCCTCGTCATCGTCGTCAAAGTCGGCAAAATCTTGTGGCACGAAGCCCTGCCCTCCGTTGTAAATTGGACTTCATTCACACTATTCCTGAAACGCCATTTCCATAGTCTATACTAATGATAGTATTCGTGAAAATAGCATGCAGCTATGATGCATACTTGCCTTTCGGCCCAGGGAGATCGGATGAGACGCCCTGGGTTTCTTGACTCCCTGACGGGTCAAGGTAAGCGCGCTATCATGGCGTTACGAACAAACCGAGAATCGCCATGGGAACCCGACTCGATCCTTACATCCACGAGCACGACACGGTCGAAGAAGCTGAAGCCTTCGACCGCGCGTTGTGTGAGCGCGTCGAGCGTGCGAGAAACAGCGTCAAGCAAAGCGTGCCACATGAGCAGGTCATGAAGGAAGCGCGGGCGCTTCTCGATGCGCAACGCGCGAAGAGTGCGAGGAAGCGTGATTGACGCGGCTTCCGATTATCTGGGCCGATGAGGCCCGCGAGCTCTTCCTCGAATACCTCTTCTTCATTTCCGAAAAGGACGAAGGCGCAGCAGAAAGGCTTTTCGAACAGGTCGAAAGATCGCTCGAGCCTGTAGCCTTCTTCCCGAACTCTGGCCGCCCCGGTCGGGTTCCGGGCACACGCGAGATCGTATCGCATCCCAATTACCTGACGATCTACGAAGTCCACAATGACTTCATCAAAGTCGTGGACTTCACCCACGCCAGGAAGCTCTACCCACCGTCGTCCGGTTAGACTGCCGCTAGGGGCAGTCCAGAACTTGAACCTGGGCACCCAAGACGGCCCTTCTCTGGGGCGGAGAACCTCCACGTTCGCCGCGCCCTGCCAGCTCCCGATTTGCTCGACGAACCTCGATCCCCAACGGGCTCAAGTTGGGCGACATGCTTTCCTCCGAACTATCTGGCGAGCTTGGTAGAAGGCGTGTTCCCTGCCCGCGTTTGATATCGCTGTCACGGCTTTTTTGAAATGTCGAGGTTCCGGCTAATTAGAAATGTCTGGTTTGAGGGAGGGGGCGAGTCTTTCTTTCACGGGTTTCATCCATGCGGTGTTGCAGGACAGCTTATGAACTGGCAAGGCGCGTATGTCCGTTCAGACAGCTCTTGCAGACCGGGGGCCTGGTTTTGAGGCTGGCTCCGGCTGTGTCGGGTGTTGCGTGGCGAGTTGCAAGATCGTTTCGTTCAACTCGGCCTGCGTGAATTCGCGCGGTTTCTTCGTACCGGGTCGGCGCTCCTTTGCGCGTACGGGTTCGCCGCGATTCGTGCGTGACGGCGAGCCCGATACACGACGATTATCGCGCTGTGCCTGCAGCGCCTGCGCGACCGCCAGCGCATGACCGAGCCGCTTGTGTTCAATCACGGCCCCCTGGTCGATCTCCGCCAGCTTGTCGTACGGCACACAGGTCAGCGCCACACCATCGACACGCAGTTCGATGCGACCGTCCGGGTACTCCCATACGTCAATGTAGTGGCCGATCAGCCGGCGCGTAGCCGGGGTGTCCTCCAGCAGCCAGATCATGAGGTCATTCAGCACGGTCAGCGAGTCCGACACCTTGCGCTGGACCCGCCATGTCAGGATCGTGTCGAGATTCTCGTCCTCGCGTAGCGGCCGGTGCGCGTCGAACGTGCTCCGCGGCGGCTTCGCAAAGCGCGCGTTGTAGACGGCCATGAAGGCGGGCGCCCAGGCATTCGCCGCTTCCATGGTCTGGATGCCGCGCAGCCTGAGCTCCTTCACGAGGCGGTCCTGCAGCGTGAGGTTGGCACGCTCCACGCGCCCCTTGGCGGGGCTCGAGTTCGCGCAGAAGGTTGAGGTCGGCTGAAAAAAATGGAAGCCAACGTTTCGTAAAATCGTGAAACGGAGGCATAAATGAATCGAATTCCCAAAGCGGTCTACACGAAAGAGTTTCGTGAGGAGGCGGTCAAGCTGGCATTGACTGAAGGTGTCGGTGTTTCGGAAGCGGCACGCCGGCTCTCGGTTCCGCTCAAGACACTGGCGAACTGGGTGCGTTCGGCCAAGGCAGGCAAACTGCAGAAGATCGGCAGGGACCAGAAGCCGCTGACCGAACTGGAAGCCGAGCTGGCGCGCGTACAGCGAGAACTGGCGGAAGTGAAAATGGAGCGCGACCTGTTAAAAAAGTTCGCGGCGTACTTTGCGAGGGAGTCGCGGTGAAGTACGGCGTAATTGAACAGATGCGACAGGATTATCCGGTGCCACCGATGTGCCGGTTGCTGGGTGTTTCGGTCAGCGGTTATTACGCATGGCGCAAGCGCACGCCCTCGAAACGGGCACGGCAGGAAGCACGACTGGAAACGGAGGTTCTCGCTGCCCATCAGCGCACGCGCGAAAGCTTCGGTCCCGAGCGTCTGCAGAAGCATCTTGAAGAGCACGGTGTTTGTGTGGGCGTACACCGGATAAAACGATTACGCCGGAAATTGGGCCTGCGGTGCAGGCAGAAGCGCAAGTTCAAGGCCACCACCAATTCGAAGCATGATTTGCCCGTCGCGCCGAACCTGCTGGGCCAGAACTTCTCGGCTGCAGCGCCCGATCAGGCCTGGTGCGGCGACATCACGTACATCGCGACCGACGAGGGCTGGTTGTATCTCGCTGGTCTGAAGGATCTGTACAGCGGCGAAATCGTCGGCTACGCGATGAGCGAGCGCATGACGAAAAGTCTGGTCATGCAGGCGCCGTTTCGCGCCGTCTCGATCCGGCGCCCGAAGCCGGGCCTGATTCAGCACACCGACCGCGGCTCGCAATATTGCGCACAGGCATACCAGAAGCTCCTCAGGCAGTTCGGCATGCGCGCGTCGATGAGTCGCCGCGGAAATTGCTACGATAACGCGCCGATCGAATCATTCTGGGGTTCACTCAAGAACGAACTGATCTATCATCAGCGCTTCGCAACGCGCGAGCAGGCCAGGCTCGCCATCGCCGAGTACATCGAAATGTTCTACAACCGGCAGCGCACGCAGGCACGTCTGAACTACCTGTCGCCTGCTGCATTTACGCGGCGATTCTATCTGGATCGTACCGCTGCTTAACGCGTTGGCCTCTATTGATTCCGACCGACCTCAGCTCTTGCTCGTTTCTGAGTTGCGGCATGCTCAGGCGACGCGAGAGCGATGCGATACGCAAGCAGCGAGCTTGGCCGCCGTCGACCCTGCCGAATGTTCGCATCCAATGACTAGCTGCGGGGTTCGAGTTCGAGCTCGCGTTCAAGACTTGCACAATCCCGCACTGAGCCACCGCACCAAGAGGTGCAAGCGCTCCTTCGCGGAAGGAGCAACGCATCAATAGAGACGGATCTCGACGGAATAGCGCACATCAAAAGCGCGTATTAAGATAACTACTATTATTTTGATACGCCGATTTCTAACCACAACTCGCTTTTTACGAATCGCGAAGCGCCCTTCTCGCTCATTGAGTCGCCGCATCCCCTAGCTCCTGCCTGGAACGTGCAAGCGATCTACCTCTCTGAGCGACGAAACGAAGTCCGCAGGCAGCGCGTCGTCGACTGTTCCACGAATCGGCCTTTGCCGTCATTCGAGCATCGGCTTTGGTCAGGCGGCTGACCGCCGCTTTCCGGCCGTTCGCACCTCAGCCTGTCTCGAACGACCGGTCACGCCGTCCGCCAATGCGAACTCCCGACCCCTATGCTCAGGTCGCAACTTCGGCAATGGCCGCTCCCGGAACTCTAACGGACCTCCGCCCACGTCACATCGTCCGAAATTTTGCAGCCGTTGTGTGATCTGTTATCAGAAGTGTGAGCTTGCCCCCGAAAAACGAATCCCTTGCTGAGCGTTTAAACTCAAGCAAGGAGAGTCAAGAAGATGAGCAAGACGAAGCGGGCGCGCTACACGCTCGAATTCAAACTGGAAGCGGTTCGGCTGGTCAGGGCCGGCCAGAGCGTTGCGGCGGTGGCTGCGACGCTGGACGTGCCAACGCAGTCGATATCCAACTGGGTCAAGGCTGAGCAGGCAGGCAAGCTCGGCGGAGCCGGTACAAAGCCGGTCAGTGCGGAGCAGATGGAATTGTCGAGACTTCGTGCCGAAGTGGCGCGCCTGAAGATGGAGCGTGACATCCTAAAAAAGGCGTGCGCGTACTTCGCGAAGGACTCGACGTGAAGTACGCCTTTATCGAACGCAATCGTCGCCACTGGCCGATTTCGGTGTTGTGCGAGGTGCTGGAAGTCAGCCCCAGCGGTTTTCATCAGCGGCGGCAACGCGCCGCTCAGGACAAGCCGCAGCGCAGTCGCGTGAGCAACGACGCGTTGCTGGCACACATCAAGGCGATTCACGCGGAGGTCAAGGGCGAATACGGTTGGCCGCGCATGTGGAAAGAGCTGGTTGCGCGCGGCGTACGCGTGGGCAAGGAGCGGGTTCGCAAGCTGATGGCGCAGCACGGCATCCGTGCCCGGCACAAGCGCAAGTACATCGCGACGACGAACTCGAATCATGGCCTGCCGGTCGCGCCGAACCTGCTGGAGCGCAACTTCACCGCGACGGCGCCGAATCAAGTCTGGACGAGCGACATCACGTATGTGGCGACGGCTGAAGGCTGGCTGTACCTGGCCGTCATCATCGACCTGTTCAGCCGGCAGGTAGTGGGCTGGTCGATGCAGGCACATATGAAGGCCGAGTGGTCACGGATGCACTGCGCATGGCATGGTTTCGGCGCCGCCCCGAAGCCGGCGTGATTGTCCATAGCGACCGCGGCAGCCAGTATTGCAGCGGGCTCTTCCAGGACACGCTCAAGGCGTACGGCATGCGTTCGTCGATGAGCCGGCGTGGCGATTGTTGGGATAATGCGCCGACCGAAAGCCTGTGGGGCTCGCTGAAAGTCGCACGACTGCACGGTCGGCACTTCGCCACGCGACGTGCGGCGATGGACGAAATCGTCGACTGGCTCGGCTTCTACAATGCTCGCCGACTGCATTCGACATTGAACTACGTCAGTCCCATGACGTTCGAAAAGAATTGGGCCATCGCTCAACAGGGGCAAGCGGCCTGATGGCCTCGGCTATGGGATTCGTGAAACAGGGGCAAGGTCAGTGTCGACAACGCCCGGTCCGAGCGTACGGATCTCTACCCGATGTATGAATGCCCGCACGGCACCGGCGCAGCAAAGACGATATTCGGTGGTGCGCTCATCGAATGTAGTGGCGGCGATTCCGTGACGAATGAACAGTTCCTCACAAGTGCTGATCTACGAGTCAGACTCTGGAGAACGGGTACCCAGCACCGCCTAAGGCCGGCGAGACGCCGCATTGCTGCTATAAAGGAGTGTGCCCTATGGCAGCAATGACCCGTTCCGCGACTGGTTTCTATTGTGTCGGGTCAACCAACACTTTCATTTTCCGCCCAGCTCGCAGTTCCTCAAAACCTTCCGAGAGCACATTCTCCAGCGGCACGGTTTCCACCCAGCCCGTGGTTTTGTAGTGTCCGCGTTCCATCAGACCGATCACGCTCTCGTAGTCCTTGCCTGTGTAACAGAGCGTCCCCTGTATGCGCCGTTCACGCATAACAGTCTCGAGCAACGGCGTAAGCATCGGCTTGTCGTAGATCGCAACGCTCACAAGCGTCCGGTGCTCGCCCAATGATTTCAACGCAGCCGAGATAGCAGCCGGCACGCCAGCGGCATCGTACGCGGCATCGACGCCTTCACCGTTGGTTCTATCCGCGATGAGTGCCGGCACGTCAATGCTCGTCGGGTCGATCGTGCGGGCTCCTAGCCCTTCAATTGCTTTGCGACGGATCGCCGACGGCTCTACCACGTCGATCTCGGTTACGCCCATGCCGCGCAAAGCGAACCACAGACCTATGCCAATTGGACCCGCGCCGAAAACAAGCGTACGACTCTGGTCGGTCACATCCCCGAGCGTGGCCGCATGGTAGGCGACCGCCATTGGCTCGACCAGCGCGCCCATTTCGACGGGGACGTTGCCGGGTAGCTTGTGAACCATGTGGCTCGGCACGACCGCATATTCCGCCATGCCGCCGTCGGATGAGAGTCCCTGAAAGCCGACGCATCGGCACACGTTGTAGAAGCCGGACTTACATGGCCTGCACATGCCGCACCGAATAACCGGCTCGATCGCGACGTTATCCCCTTCCTCGATGCCGGTGACGCCGCGCCCCACTTCCACGACAGTTCCGGAGAACTCATGCCCGATCACCACGGGCAAGGTCCTTCCAGTCAATGGATGCGGCTCGGTCTTTGGAATCAGGACTGGACCGTCGTAGTATTCGTGGATGTCGGTCCCGCAGATGCCGTTCCGACTGACCTTGATCTTCACTTCGCCTTTCGATGGCGACGGCTCTGGAACATCGTCAATTGTGATTTGGCGATTACCATAGTAGACAGCAGCTTTCATAGTGATCGACTCCTTCGGTTAAGTGCAGAATGCACGTCCTGGAACCTGCCCGGCCCTTTTTTCAACTCTCAGATTTCCTTTTGGAGAGACCATAGAATTCGAAATAAACGACATAGATCAGCATGACGTAGTTGAGTAAATCGACCCAGGTGAGCGGGTCACCGCCAAAACCGGGGACTATTTCCGCTTCATGAAGTACCGATACGGCAAACCATCGCGTATAGATTTCGAAAGAGATCAAACCAAGGCCCCAGCAAATCGATGCGCGTATCACACGATTCGTCGAATTGCCGAACCGGTTCGGCCAATTGCCCGTAACGTTGGCCCAGAAGATCAGCCAGAAAGCGATCCACACACCCAACTGTGCAGGCCAGATTGGCAGCGTTGTACCAAGTTTTTCGACCGCGCTGGAAGGAATGAGAACCCATCTGAGCAGCGCGAGATGTCCTGCATAGAGTGCTGTCCCCAGTAGAAAATTGCCGACGAGTGCCGCGAGCGCGGCGTGACTTTTCCGCTTGAGCATGCTCCACGGCCAGTTGCCGAAAATAAGGAAGGTCGTGAGCCACGCGACGATAACGGAATAGAACCAGCCGATCGCCACTGGCAGAGCAAGCAAGGGCGCGTGAGGCCCGGAAGCTGTCGTCAGGTTCGGGTATATAAGCAGGAAATAACCGAGTCCCGTGAGGCAACAGCCGCTTGCCAGTTGCGCAACGCTGCCGACTACAGGTTTCAGCCCGCTATCTGACCATGGCCAGCCGGACATACCTGTAGGCAGGATGCCGAAGCCATAAAAACCGATCAGCACGATAAGTCCGGCCGCACCATATCCGACACCGCCGACTGAGCTAAATGCCGGATCCAATGTGCCATAGCCATAGACAAGTACGCCCGGCAAGAGGAATGCAAGCCCCACCGTAACAACGGTGGCGATACAGCCGCGGACGGGTTGTTTGAGCGTCGAGAACCCGGCCATGCCGAAATTGAAGCCGATGAAAACGAGCACCAGGATGCCCCAGAAGAGATACATGCCGAACGGCTGTGGCGAGTACTTCCAGACGGCCAGTTTTGCGTCGACAAACAGACGCCATATGCCAAGGCTTATGGCATGCACAACTAAAAACACGGCGATTGAGAACATGAAAGGTCGGAGTACTAATCCCGATGGCGCTAGGGATAACTCCTCTTGCGCAGCAATCTCGGAGCTAATGGGTTCCATGATCGGCATATCCAATACGATAAAAGCCCGATCGGATAGCGCGCCGGACCCACGACGGTCAATCGCGCGCTTGAAAATCGGACGAAGAGAGCGCAGCCGCGTCGGTCAACGTGGCGCTCTGGACTGAACGGACGCTGGCACGCTATCGGTAAACAATTCCTCCGTCGATCATCGGCGCCTGTCCGGTCATATAGTCGGAATCGGGTCCGGCCAGATATGAAACCAATCCAGCAACGTCGTCTGGCGTTTCGGCGCGACCTAGTGCTATTCCCTCCACATATTTCTTGTATGTTTCGCCGACGGGCACACCTGTTACTTCAGCCATGCGTTTGTCTATCTCGACCCACATGTCCGTTCCGACCACACCCGGACAATAGGCATTGACCGTGATCCCGTCACTCGCCAGTTCCTTGGCCGCCGTTTGCGTCAGCGCCCGAACCGCGAACTTCGTTGCGCAATAGACGCCAAGCAGTGCGAATGTATCGTGAGCCGCAATCGAAGCCGCATTGATGATTTTTCCCTTCTTGTTGAGCACCTTGAATTTCTTCGCGGCAGCCTGAATGCCCCACAGCACGCCCTCGATGTTGACTTTCAGAATCCGCTCTACCTCTTCCGACGTGACATCCAGAAGCGCTTGCACTTGAGCGATCCCGGCGTTGTTCACCATGATGTCGAGCGTGCCTAGTTCATTTACGGCATGTTCGACAGCAGCATAGACTTCGTCCCGCTTCGACACATCGGCCACGTAGAGGGTCGCCCGTCGGCCAAGATCGCGAATCTCGGCGGCAACCATCTGCAATTTCTCAACGTTGATGTCGACCAACGCAAGGTCGGCACCGTCCCTCGCAAGCCGCAACGCAATGCCGCGGCCGATACCTTGCCCGGCGCCCGTGACGAGCGCCACCTTCGAATGAATGGTCATCGGATTTCCTTCGTAGAAGTTTGAGCCGGCAGCCCAGTTATCCGTCTACAAGAATGCGCTGCCGGATCGTCGCGTTGATTACGACAGGTGATGAACTTCCTGCAGCCCGAACACGGGCGTCGGAATGCCTTCCATGCGCGCCTTCAGTTGCAGCGACAGATACTGCGAGTAGTGGCGCGACTGATGCAGATTGCCGCCGTGGAACCACAGCGCCTGCTGTTGTGTCGGCTTCCACATGTTGCGCTGCTCGCCTTCCCACGGTCCCGGATCTTTCGTGGTAGCGGAGCCGAGGCCCCACACTTTGCCCACCTTGTCGGCGACTTCGCGAGAAATCAGATCGGCGGCCCAGCCGTTCATCGATCCATAACCCGTCGCATAGACGACGAGATCCGCCGGCAACTCGGTGCCGTCCGACAGCAGCACGGAATGCGCTTTGAGCTCTGCCACGTCGACGCCGCTTTTCAACTTGATCTTGCCATCGGCGACGAGGTCGGACGCGCCGACATCTATGTAATAGCCCGAGCCGCGCCGCAGATACTTCATGAAAAGACCCGAGCCGTCATCGCCGAAATCGAGCATGAAGCCCGCGCGTTCGAGCCGCGCGTAAAACTCGGCGTCGAGTTCGCGGATCTTCTCGTAGACGGGAATCTGGAACTCGTGAAGGATCTTGTACGGCAACGACGCGAAAGTCATGTCGGCCTTCCATGTCGTCATGCCCGAGGCGACCGCGCGCTCCGAATAAAGATCGCCGAGCGCATGCTCCATCAGCGATTCCGACTTCACGATATGCGTCGACGAGCGCTGCACCATGGTGACGTCCACGCCCGCTTCCCACAGCGCGCCGCAGATGTCGTGGGCGGAATTGTTTGCGCCGATCACCACCACTTTCCTGCCGCGATACGCGTCAGGGCCGGGATGTTGAGAAGAATGGTGCTGCTCGCCCTCGAACACTTCGCGGCCCTTGAACGCGGGAATATTCGGTTTGCCCGACATGCCCGTTGCGAGCACGAGTTGTCTGGGGCGCAGCGTCAGCGTCTCGCCCCCACGTTCGACTTCCACCACCCATTCTTTCGCGGCTTCGTCGTAGCGCGCCGATCTGCAGGTGGTCGAGCTCCAGTAGTTCAGCTCCATCACCTTCGTGTACATCTCGAGCCAGTCGCCCACCTTGTCCTTCGGCGTGAACACCGGCCAGTTGTCGGGAAACGGCAGATAAGGCATGTGGTCGTACCAGACGGGATCGTGAAGACACAGTGTCTTGTAGCGCTTGCGCCATGCATCGCCCGGCTTGTCGTGCTTGTCGATGATGATGGTTGGCACGTTCAGTTGCCGCAGCCGCGCGCCGAGCGCGATGCCGCCCTGTCCGCCACCGACGATCAGACAATACGGCTGCTTCGTCACGCCCAGCGTTTCGCTCTCATGCTCGCGATGTTCCTTCCAACTCGTACGGCCGGCGCGCGCGCCGTGCTCCGCGCCCATCGGCCGCTTGAAATTCTTCGGCTCCTCGTGACCCTTCAGTTCGCTCATCACCGTGAGCAGCGTCCAGATCCGGCCGTTCTTCAGGCGGATGAAACCATTGCCGCGCGCAACGCCCGTCTCGAACGTGATCCACGCTTGTGCGATCCCACCCGCTTCGGTTTCGGGCTCACCGGTTGCGACGCGAAAACCAGAAGGATCGGCGCTATCCAGTTGCGCCTCAAGCATCGCAGCGATCTGTTCGCGGCCTTCCATGGTCTTGATGTTCCAGGTGAGACTCACGAGGTCGCGCCAGTAGCAGTCCGGCTGAAACAGTTCGACGACGGCGGGAATGTCCCGGTTCGCGAGCGCGGTGTTCAGGCGCTCGAGCACGCCTGCTACGATGGAAATCGGATTGGCTTCGGCCACGGTTACTCCTCCATTGGAACGGATGGTCAATACATTGCTGAAGGCGGGTTTCTCGCCCGCACTGGAACTGGAACGCTACAAGCCGCGTGAATCAGCGCCGATGAGGCGGCACGATGTCGTGCTTCGCGATGCGCCGGTAGAGCGTCGCTCGTGACATGCCGAGCAGCTTCGCCGCTTCGATCGGGCGCCATTTGGCCGTCGTGAGCGCGTTGACGATACGTCGCCGTTCGGTCATATCGGCTTCGCATACGGGTGCTTGGGGCGCGCTAACGGCGGCGGCCGGTGTGCTGTGCCGATGCAGCGTCTGGAGCACCGGCTGGCGCACCCGCGCGAAAAGCGGCTCACCGCTGCGCGCGAGCCGCAGCGATATGAAGTCGCTTCCCATGCGGGCATCGAGAAGCCGTAAGACGCGGGTATTGAAGAGTTCCGACGCATCGCACGGCAAGCGATCGAGGCCCGGCACGCATTCCTTTGCCCGGCGGTTCGCGGCAACGGCCCGGCCGCGCTCGTCGAAGGCGATGAGGATCTCGGGCTGCGATTCCACGTAGTGGCGGTTGCGGTGTGCGAGCATTACCCAGCGGTTCGTCGTGGCGTGGAGAAAATAGCTGTTTTCGATCAGAATCGCGCTCTGCCGCACGATATGGTTGACGAGGCGCTGGCTCTCGCGTTCGTCCGGAGACCGTACGGCTGAAGCGTCCAGCACGCCAATCAGCTCGCCGGAAAGGCCGAAGATGGGCGCGGCGCTGCACGTCAGCGTCGTGAACGCGGCGCGAAAGTGGTCGAACTTGTGCACCGTGATCGGTTCACAGTCGAGCAGCACGGTCGCGATGCCGCAGGTGCCTTCCTCGCGCTCCGACCAACACGATCCCGGGTACAGCCCCGCGCGCTTGAACGCGTTGCGCCGGTCCGGGTCGACGCGATAGTCGATCGTCACGCCGGCCGCGTCGGTAAGCATCACGCAATAGTCCGCCTCTCGCACCATCTCGTGCAGTTGCGACAGGCACTGCCCCGACGCGCGCAGCACCGGTTCCTCGCGCTGGCGAATATCGCGAAGCTCCGGCGTTGTGAGGATACGGGGCCCGACCGTGGCACCCGGATCGAGGTGATATTGTTCGAGCGAACGCCGGTACGACGACACGAGCCGGGGCGACGCGCCTTCACCCGCGCGGGGCCCGCGCGCCTCGATTGCACTGCGCACGCGTTCGATATGTCGGGTCTGCGGAACATACGGCATGGCGAGTCTCCGGCGGTCCGATAGCGTCGCGCACAATACGTCGTTGCACGGCACATCGATACTTCGTTGGTTGAAGCTTTGTACCACGCGCGTTCGCGGAGATCACACCGCAATGCACCATCGCCGTCATTGAGACGTCCGTCTCAGTCGACGGGATCGACTGCCAACCTTCGGCCGATGCACG
>Ga0182735_1001992_pt1 | contig 12940 bp, 9 predicted proteins | sample eDN5th30CKraftMG_FD_128524 | JGI IMG/M metagenome (GOLD analysis project Ga0182735, IMG submission 128524) | Enriched Miracle-Growth compost microbial communities from Emeryville, California, USA - eDNA 5th pass 30_C Kraft MG (version 2) (version 2) ... | reverse complement strand
GGCGTACCTCGTGCAGGTGTACCGCCGCGGCGCGGGCGTGTTCCTCTTCGACCCGCCCGCCCTGCGCGACTTCTCCCCCGTCCAGTCCGCCATCGCGGACGCGGAGTGGGTGCTGCACGCCGCGAGCCAGGACCTCCCGTCCCTGCGCGAGCTCGGGCTCCTCCCCTCGCGCATCTTCGACACGGAGCTCGCCGCGCGCCTCCTCGGCCACGAGCGCGTGGGTCTCGGCGCCGTGGTCGAGCGGACCCTGGGGGTCACGCTGGCGAAGGCGCACTCGGCCGCGGACTGGTCCACCCGTCCGCTCCCCCAGTCGTGGCTCGAGTACGCGGCCCTCGACGTCGAGCACCTCGTCGACGTCCGCGACATCCTCGTGGCCGAGCTCGTCGAGCAGGGCAAGACGCGGATCGCGGAGCAGGAGTTCGAGGCCGTCCGCACGCGGGAGCCGAAGGCCCCGCGCGAGGAGCCCTGGCGCCGCCTGAGCGGCCTGCACACGCTCCGCGGACGCACGGCTCTCGCCGTCGCGCGGGAGCTGTGGACGGCGCGCGAGGACTTCGCCCGCGAGCAGGACGTGTCGCCCGGGCGCCTCGTGCCCGACAGGGCGCTCGTGGCGGCCATCGCCGCGAACCCCGCGACGAAGCGCGACCTCGCGACGACCGCGGGCTTCACGGGGCGCGCGAGCCGCACGGAGCTCGACCGCTGGTGGAGCGCGATCGAACGCGGTCGCGCCTCGACCGACCCGCCCTCGCCCCGCGGCACGGGCGACGCGCTCCCCCCGCCCCGCGCGTGGGCCGATCGCAACCCGGACGCGGACGCGCGGCTCAGGGCGGCGCGTCCGCTCGTCGAGGCGCGGGCGGCGGAGCTGTCGATGCCGACCGAGAACCTCCTCACGCCCGAGCTCCTGCGCCGGCTGGCATGGGATCCGCCGGAGCCCGCGGATGCCGCATCCATCGGCGTCTTCCTCGCCGCGGCGGGCGCCCGCCCGTGGCAGATTGAGGAGACTGCACAGGTGATCGCGGACGCCTTTGTGGCATCCGTGCAAGAGCCTGTTCCGGGCCCGGAGAGCGCTTCGTAGATTCAGCCCAACCGATTCCGCGCCGGTCGTCGCACTGCCTAGCCTGGGAGCATCCCTACGACTGGAGGCAGAGTGGCCGTCAACACGGACGTCTACTTCATCGACGGCATGCGGACGCCTTTCGGCCGCGCCGGCGAGAAGGGCATGTACTGGAACACCCGCGCCGACGACCTCGTCGTCAAGGCGACGATCGGGGTCCTGGAGCGGAACCCCGGGGTTCCCAAGGACCGCATCGACGACGTCGCGATCGCCGCGACGACCCAGTCCGGCGATCAGGGCCTGACACTCGGCCGCTCCGGCGCGATCCTCGCCGGCCTGCCGCTCACGGTCCCGGGCTTCGCGATCGACCGCATGTGCGCCGGTGCCATGACGAGCGTCACGACGATGTCCGCCTCGATCGGCGTCGGAATGTACGACCTCGCCCTGGCGGGCGGGGTCGAGCACATGGGCCACCATCCGATCGGCTCCAACGCCGATCCCAACCCGCGCTTCGTCGCGGAGAGGCTCGTCGACCCGGGCGCGCTCAACATGGGCGTGACGGCGGAGCGCATCTTCGACCGCTTCCCGCACCTGACGAAGGAGCGCAGCGACCGGTACGGGATGCTGAGCCAGCACAAGGCGGAGGCCGCCTACCGGGCGGGGAAGATCCAGCCCGACCTCGTGCCGGTCGCGATCAAGGACGCGAACGGCGCCTGGGGGCTGGCGACGGAGGACGAGGGCCGCCGTCCCGAGACCACGATGGAGGGCCTCGCGAACCTCAAGACCCCGTTCCGCCCGCACGGTCGCGTGACGGCCGGGACGTCGTCTCCGCTGACGGACGGCGCGACCATGAGCCTCCTCGCGGGCAGGGCCGCCGTCAAGGAGCTCGGCCTCACCCCGAAGATGAGGCTCGTCTCGTTCGCCTTCGCGGGCGTCGAGCCCGAGATCATGGGCATCGGCCCGATCCCCTCCACGGAGAAGGCGCTGCGCAAGGCGGGCCTGACGATCGACGACATCGGGCTCTTCGAGCTGAACGAGGCGTTCGCCATCCAGGTCATCTCGCTGCTCGACCACTTCGGCATCGCCGACGACGACCCGCGGGTCAACCCGTGGGGCGGCGCGATCGCCGTCGGCCACCCCCTCGCGGCCTCCGGCGTGCGGCTCATGATCCAGCTCGCGGCTCAGTTCGCCGAGCGCCCCGACGTCCGCTACGGCCTGACCGCCATGTGCGTCGGCCTCGGCCAGGGCGGCTCGGTCATCTGGGAGAACCCCTTCTACGACGGCAAGAAGCGGAAGTGACGCCATGACGGACTACGACGCCATCGACTTCTCGCCCCTCGACGCCCTCGCGGGCGACGAGGTCGTGACCCGCTCGTACGTGCGCGACGTGACGCTCCCCTCGGGGCGCGTCCTCGCGCTCGTGACGCTCGACAACGGCCGCGACCACACCCGACCCAACACGCTGGGCCCTGCGACGCTCAGGGAGCTCGGTGAGACGCTCGACGGGCTGAGAGCGCGCGCCGCGACCGGCGAGATCCACGCCGTCGCGATCACGGGCAAGCAGTACATCCTCGCGGCCGGCGCCGACCTCAGCGACGTCTCACGCGTCCCCAGCACCGAGGTCGCGAGGCTCATCGCGCAGCGCGGCCATCAGATGCTCGGCAAGCTCTCGTCGCTCGGCGTCCCGTCGTTCGCGTTCGTCAACGGGCTCGCGCTCGGCGGCGGCCTGGAGATCGCGCTGAACTCGACGTACCGCACGCTCGACTCCTCCGCGGCGGCCGTCGCGCTGCCCGAGGTGTTCCTCGGGATCATCCCCGGCTGGGGCGGCGCGTACCTGCTGCCGAACCTCGTCGGCATCGAGAACGCGATCGAGGTCGTCATCTCGAACCCGCTGAAGCAGAACCGGATGCTGAAGCCCGCGCGGGTCCTCGAGCTCGGCATCGTCGACGCGATGTTCGGCCCCGCGAACTTCCTGGAGGACTCCCTCCGCTGGGCCGACTCCGTGCTGACGGGCACGACGAAGGTCGAGCGGAAGAACGAGCCGGGCCGCATCGAGCGCATGACGAAGTGGCCCATCGCGATCCGCGTCGCCCGCTCGACGCTCGAGAGCCGCATCGGCACCGTGCCCCTCTCCCCGTACGCCGCGCTCGAGCTGCTCGACAAGGCCAAGGGCGGGACGAAGGAGGAGGGCTTCGCCCGCGAGGACGAGGCGCTCGCCGAGCTCGTCACGGGCGACCAGTTCGCGGCGTCCATGTACGCGTTCGACCTCGTGCAGAAGCGCGCGAAGCGCCCGGTGGGGGCGCCCGACAAGGCGCTCGCCCGGCCCGTCACGAAGGTCGGGATCATCGGCGCGGGGCTCATGGCGAGCCAGTTCGCGCTCCTGTTCGTGCGCAAGCTGCAGGTGCCCGTGCTCATCACAGACCTCGACCAGGCGCGCGTCGACAAGGGCGTCGCGCACATCCACGAGGAGATCGGGAAGCTGCAGGAGAGAGGGCGGATCGACGCCGACACGGCCAACCGGCTCCGCGACCTCGTCCACGGCACGACCGACAGGTCCGAGTACGCGGACTGCGACTTCGTGATCGAGGCGGTCTTCGAGGAGGTCGGCGTCAAGCAGCAGGTCTTCGCGGAGATCGAGCCGATCATCGCTCCGGACGCGATCCTCGCGACGAACACCTCCTCGCTGTCGGTCGAGGAGATCGGGTCGAAGCTCGCGCATCCGGAGCGCCTCGTCGGCTTCCATTTCTTCAACCCCGTCGCGGTCATGCCGCTCATCGAGGTCGTGAGGACGCCCGCGACGAGCGAGCAGGCACTGTCGACGGCGTTCGTGGTGGCGAAGAGCCTCGGGAAGAACGCCGTGCTGACGGCGGACGCGCCGGGGTTCGTCGTCAACCGCCTCCTCGCGAAGGTCATGGGCGAGGCCGCCCGCGCCGTCTACGAGGGCACGCCGCTCCTCTCGGTCGAGAGGGCGTTCGCTCCCCTGGGCCTGCCCATGACCCCGTTCCAGCTCATCGACCTCGTCGGCTGGAAGGTCGCCGCCCATGTGCAGGACACGATGGCGCACGCCTTCCCCGACCGCTTCTACGCCTCCGAGAACTTCCACCGGCTGGCCGAGCTGCCCGAGGTCGTCGAGAAGGACAAGAGCGGTCGGGTGACCGGCTGGACGAAGGCGGCTTCGACCGTGCTGAAGGGCGCCGTGGGCTCGACGCCGGCGTCCGAGGCCGAGATCCTGCTTCGTGTCCAGGACGGTCTGACCCAGGAGATCCGGCTGATGCTCGACGAGGGCGTCGTGCCCGAGGTCGAGGACATCGACCTGTGTCTCATCCTCGGCGCCGGATGGCCGTTCATCGACGGCGGCGCCTCGGTCTATCTCGACCGCGAGGGCGCGTCGGCCCGGGTCTTCGGCGACACGTTCCACCACCCGCCGATCCGCGGCGTCGCCTCCCGCTGACCTCTTGTGTCCGGAGCGCGACGCCTTCCTCGCGCGGATCTCCTCCGCGCCGGTCAGCGGCGCTTCCAGTAGCCGCAGAACGTCACGGCCGCCTTCGGGATGCCGCGGTCGGACACCAGGTGCCGCCGCACGCCCGTCGCCACGGCGGACTCGCCGACGGCGAAGGCGTACACCCGGCCCTCGGGGAAGGAGAGCGCGCGCAGGGCGGGCAGGAGCTCGCTTCCCGGGGCCGACGCGGGATCGCGCGCCAGCCAGTGCACCGCGACCCCGGCTGGCGCCTCGAGATCCTGGCGGTCGCGTGCGTCGAACAGCTCGACGAACGCGTGGCCGACGGCGTCGCGGGGCAGGTCGCGGAGGACGCCGGCGACGGCGGGCAGGCCGGTCTCGTCCGCCGCCAGGAGGAGCCAGTCCGACTCCACGGGCTTCCATCCGCGCCCCTGGTCGATGAACGCGATCTCCGCGCCGGGCTCGGCGCTCGCCGCCCACGGCGCGGCGATCCCGTCCGTGCCGTGCACGACGAAGTCGACGTCGAGCTCGGCGGGATCGGCGCGGTAGGCGCGTGCGGTGTAGTTGCGGATCACCGGCCGGGTGCCGCGCGGCAGGGTCAGGTAGCGCAGGTACCCGCCGAGGTCGTATCTCTCCGGCAGGTTGTCGAGGCGGTCCCCCTCGTGGACCGGGATCGCGAGCCGGAACCACTGGTCGAAGCCCTGGAAGACGAAGCTCTCCAGGTCGCCGCCGCCGAACGTGACGCGGACCATGTGCGGCGTGACCAGCGCCCGGCGCACGACGGACGTGCGGACGAGACCGGACGGCGCGTGGGTGACGGCGATGTTGCTCACGGCGCGGCTCCTCGCTGAGGACCACGGGACGGTCCCTCGAAGAGAGGTTAGCCTAACCTCAGTGGAGCCTCAACGCTCGGCGTCGGCCTGCGACGCCCAGTCGCGCAGCGGCGGCTCGACGGCCGGCCTCGCCACCGGGATGCGGGTGCCGAGCACCTGGGCGACGACGTCCTGCGCGATCTTCGCCGCCGTGAGTCCCGCGTCGCGCAGGATCTCGTCGCGGGACGCGTGCGGGATGAACTCGTCGGGCACGCCGAGCTCGTCCACGGCCGTGTCCACCCCCGCCTCCCGGAGCACCTGGCGCACGCGCGTGCCGATCCCCCCGACGCGGATGCCGTCCTCGATCGTGATGACGAGGCGATGCGTCGCGGCGAGCGACACGATCGACTCGGGCACGGGCACGACCCAGCGCGGATCGACGACCGTCGCGCCGATCCCCTGGGCGCGCAGACGCTCGGCGACGTCCATCGCGATGTGCGCCATGGGGCCGATGCCCATGAGCAGGACGTCGTGGACGTCGCCGCGCAGCAGGACGTCGACGCCGTCCGGGAGCCGTTCGACGGCCGGCAGGTCCGACGGGATCCCGCCCTTGGGGAAGCGGATGACGGTGGGCGCGTCGTCGATCGCGACGGCCTCCCGCAGCTCCTCGCGGAGGCGGGCGGCGTCGCGCGGCGCCGCCAGGCGGATGCCCGGGACGATCTGCAGCATCGCGAGGTCCCACACGCCGTGGTGGCTGGGGCCGTCGGGGCCCGTGACGCCGGCGCGATCGAGGACGAACGTGACGCCCGCCCTGTGCAGCGCGACGTCCATCAGGAGCTGGTCGAAGGCGCGGTTCATGAACGTCGCGTACATCGCGACGACGGGGTGCAGGCCGCCGAACGCGAGGCCCGCCGCCGAGGCGACCGCGTGCTGCTCCGCGATCCCCACGTCGTAGACGCGGTCGGGGAACCGCTCGGCGAACGGCAGCAGCCCCACCGGCCGCATCATGGCGGCGGTCACCGCGATGACGTCGGGCCGGTCCTCCGCGATCTCCGGGAGCGTCGTCGCGAAGACGTCCGTCCAGGTGACGACGTCGGTCGACGAGGTCAGAGGATGCCCCGTCTCCGGGTCTATGCGCCCCACGGAATGGAACTGGTCGGCCTCGTCGTCGAGGGCGGGTCCGTAGCCTCGCCCCTTCTCCGTGATGACGTGCACGATGACCGGGGCGCCGAATCCCTTCGCGAGCTCGAGCGTCTCCATCAGTGTCGGGATGTCATGGCCGTCGACGGGGCCGAGGTACTTGATGTCGAGATTGGAATACAGCGCGTCGTTGTTGATGAAGCGCGAGAGGAAGCCGTGGGTGCCGCCGCGGACGCCCCGGTAGACGGCGCGGGCGACGGGACCGAGCCGGCGCGAGAGCGTGTCGGAGCTGTCGCGCAGCGTGCGATAGGTCTCCGCCGTCCGGACGCGGTTGAGGTACCGCGCCATGCCGCCGATCGTCGGCGCGTACGAGCGCCCGTTGTCGTTGACGATGATGACGAGGTTGCGGTCGTTGTCGTCGGAGATGTTGTTGAGCGCCTCCCACGTCATGCCGCCCGTCAGCGCGCCGTCGCCGACGACCGCGACGACGTGCCGGTCGCGGCGTCCCGTGCGGGAGAGCGCACGGGAGATCCCGTCCGCCCAGCTGAGCGAGCTCGACGCGTGCGACGACTCGACGACGTCGTGCACGCTCTCCGACCGCTGCGGGTATCCCGCGAGGCCGTCGCGCGAGCGGAGCCGCGAGAAGTCCTGCCGCCCCGTCAGGAGCTTGTGCACGTACGACTGGTGCCCCGTGTCGAACACGATCGGGTCGCGCGGCGAGTCGAACACGCGGTGCATCGCGATCGTGAGCTCCACGACGCCGAGGTTCGGCCCGAGATGGCCGCCCGTCTGCGCGACGTTCTCGATGAGGAACTCCCGGATCTCCCCCGCCAGCTGGCTCAGCTGGTCGAGGTCGAGCCCGTCCAGATCCCGGGGATCGGAGATCGTCGGCAGTATCCGCATTGCTCTCCTCACCATCGCCGCTCGCGCGGCCATCGCCCGATTCTACTCGTCGCGACCTGGACGACGGGTCAGACGAGCGAGCGGAGCACGTACTGGAGGATGCCGCCGTTGCGGTAGTAGTCCGCCTCGCCGGGCGTGTCGATCCGCACGATCGCGTCGAACTCCACGGGGGCCCTGTCGTCGGACGTGGCCGTCACGTGGACCGTCCGCGGGGTGGTGCCCTCGTTCAGCTCCTCGATGCCGGAGATCGAGAAGACCTCCGTGCCGTCGAGGCCGAGCGAGTCGGCCGACTCCCCCGCCGGGAACTGCAGCGGGATGACGCCCATGCCGATGAGGTTCGAGCGGTGGATGCGCTCGTAGCTCTCCGCGATGACGGCTCGCACGCCCAGCAGGCGCGTGCCCTTCGCGGCCCAGTCGCGCGACGAGCCGGAGCCGTACTCCTTGCCGGCCAGCACGACGAGCGGGATGCCCGCCGCCTGGTAGTTCTCGGAGGCGTCGTAGATGAACGCCTGCGGCGCGCCGTCCTGGGTGAAGTCGCGCGTGTACCCGCCCTCGACGCCGTCCAGGAGCTGGTTCCTGAGGCGGATGTTCGCGAACGTGCCGCGGATCATGACCTCGTGGTTGCCGCGGCGCGATCCGTAGGAGTTGAAGTCCTTGCGCTCGACGCCGTGCGCCTGCAGGTACCGACCGGCGGGGCTGTCGGCCTTGATGGAGCCGGCGGGCGAGATGTGGTCGGTCGTGACCGAGTCGCCGAGCTTCGCGAGGACGCGGGCGCCCGAGATGTCCGACACGGGGTCGGGCCGAAGGCCCATGCCCTCGAAGTACGGGGGCTTGCGCACGTACGTGGACTCGTCGTTCCACTCGAACGTCGCTCCGGTCGGCGTCGGGAGGGAGCGCCACCGCTCGTCGCCCGCGAAGACCGACGCATACTCCTTGTCGAACATCTCGGTCGAGATCGAGGTGTCGATCGTCGCCTGCACCTCGGCGGCGTCGGGCCAGATGTCCTTCAGGAAGACGTCGTTGCCGTCGCGGTCCTTGCCGAGCGCGTCCGTCTCGAAGTCGAAGTTCATCGTGCCGGCGAGCGCGTACGCGATGACGAGGGGCGGCGACGCGAGGTAGTTCATCTTCACGTCGGGGTTGATGCGGCCCTCGAAGTTGCGGTTGCCGGAGAGGACGGCGGTCACCGCGAGGTCGTTCGCGTTGACCGCGGCCGAGACCTCCTCGATGAGCGGGCCCGAGTTGCCGATGCAGGTCGTGCAGCCGTAGCCGACCGTGTAGAAGCCGAGAGCCTCGAGGTCGCCCGTGAGGCCGGCCTTCTCGTAGTACTCCGTGACGACCTTCGAGCCGGGCGCGAGCGTCGTCTTGACCCACGGCTTCGCCTTGAGGCCCTTCTTCGCCGCGTTGCGGGCGAGGAGGCCCGCCGCGAGCATGACGGAGGGGTTCGACGTGTTCGTGCACGACGTGATCGCCGCGATCGTGACCGCGCCGTTGTCGATGATGTACGGGGCGCCCTCGGAGGGGTTCACCTGCACCGGGTTGGACGCCTCGGCGGGCCCGCCGCTCGAGATGACGAACGCGTGGTCGTGGCCGTTCTCGTCGCCGGGGGCGATCCCGGGGTCGGAGGCGGGGAACGAGTCGGCCGAGTCGAGGTCGACGATCGACTCCGAGGTCTTCGGCGCCGCGTAGTTCACGATGTCCCTCGCGAACTGCTCCTTCGCCTCGGACAGGACGATGCGGTCCTGCGGGCGCTTCGGGCCGGAGATCGAGGGGACGACCGTCGCGAGGTCGAGCTCCATGTACTCGCTGAACACCGGCTCGTTCGCCGGGTCGTGCCAGAGGTGCTGCGCCTTGCTGTAGGCCTCGACCAGCGCCACCTGCTCCTCGCTGCGGCCCGTGAGCCGGAGGTAGTCGAGCGTGACGTCGTCGACGGGGAAGATCGCGGCGGTCGAGCCGAACTCGGGGCTCATGTTCCCGATCGTCGCACGGTTCGCGAGCGGGACGGAGGCGACGCCCTCGCCGTAGAACTCGACGAACTTGCCGACGACGCCGTGCTTGCGGAGGAGGTCGGTGATCGTGAGCACGACGTCCGTCGCGGTGACGCCGGCGGGGATCGTGCCGGTCAGCTTGAAGCCGACGACGCGCGGGATGAGCATCGACACGGGCTGGCCGAGCATGGCGGCCTCGGCCTCGATGCCCCCGACGCCCCAGCCGAGCACGCCGAGGCCGTTGACCATCGTCGTGTGCGAGTCGGTGCCGACGCAGGTGTCGGGGTAGGCACGCAGGACGCCGCCGACCTCGCGGGTGTAGGTGACCTTCGCGAGGTGCTCGATGTTGACCTGGTGCACGATGCCGGTGCCGGGCGGGACGACCTTGAAGTCGTCGAACGCCGTCTGGCCCCAGCGAAGGAACTGGTAGCGCTCGCCGTTGCGCTCGTACTCGATCTCGACGTTGCGCTCGAACGCGTTCGGCGTGCCGAAGAGGTCGGCGATGACCGAGTGGTCGATGACGAGCTCGGCCGGCGAGAGCGGGTTGACCCTCGTGGGGTCGCCGCCGAGCTCGGCGACGGCCTCGCGCATCGTGGCGAGGTCGACGATGCAGGGGACGCCGGTGAAGTCCTGCATCACGACGCGGGCGGGCGTGAACTGGATCTCGGTGTCCGGCTCGGCCTCGGGGTCCCACGAGCCGAGCGCCTGGATCTGTGCTCTCGTGACGTTGGCGCCGTCCTCGGTGCGGAGGAGGTTCTCGAGGAGGACCTTGAGGCTGAAGGGGAGCTTCCGGTAGCCGTCGACGGCGTCGATCCGGAAGATCTCGTAGTCGGTGCTGCCGACCGTCAGGGTGCTCTTGGCACCGAAGCTGTCAACCGTGGACACGATTCGTCTCCTTCGTCGGCCGGGCCGGGCGGCGCGCTCCGCCCCATCATCGCCGGATGGCGCGGGGCGGGTCCAGCAAGGCTTGCCTAAGCTGCCTGCGGGGCGCGATTTATCTCGATGTCGAGATAAATCCTATCACTGCGGCTGTCGCCGGTAGACGGCCCGGACGGCGAGCCAGGAGACGGCGACGAGCGGTGCGAACAGCGGGATGCCCATGACGAGCTTCGTCGCGGCGAGCGCCGTGACGTCGCCCGCGAAGTAGAGCGGGAGCTGCACCGCGAGGCGGACGTAGAACAGCGCGGCCCAGGCGATCGTGATCCAGAACAGCACGCGGCGCTTGCGCCGGTCGCGGCGCCAGGCGAGCCCCTCGCCCATCACGAAGCCGACGGCGAGGGCGATGAGCGACCAGCCGACGAGCGCCGAGACGAGCAGCGCCGTGCCGTAGGCGGCGTTCGTGACGAAGCCCCACACGAAGTTGTCCTGCGCGCGGCCCGTCCAGAGCGCGAGCGCGGCCGCCGCGACGACCGCGACGAGACCGCCGAACGCGGCCGTCGCCGCCTGGCGCATGGCGAGCCGCACGATCGTGAAGAGCGCGGCGAGGCCGACCGAGATGACGAGCGACCACAGGAGGTCCTGCCAGATCGTGTAGACGACCAGGAAGGCGAGCGACGGGACGATCGACTCGAGGATGCCGCGCCATCCGCCCATCGCGCGCCAGACCGCGTGCCCCGCGGTCGATCCGTCCGACGGATCGAGGCCCGCGCGCCGGGCCGCCTCGCCGAGCGCCGCGCCGAACGCGTTCGCGACGCCGCCGCCCGCGCGGTCCGGCTCGCCGGCGTCCTCCGGCTCGCGCCCGGCCGGAGACTCGGGGGCCGTCACGCCGCGCCCGGCGTCGCGGGCATCTTCAGCGGGATGAGGTCGCGCGGCGGCATCGGCGTGCCGCCGCGGACGACGACGATCGAGCGGAAGAGGTCCTCGACCTTGGCGGCCGCCTCGATGTCGCTCGTCGCCGCTCCCCCGATGACGCCGCGGAGGAACCAGCGCGGGCCGTCGACGCCGACGAACCGCGCGAGGCGCATCCCCCCGCCGCCGTTCGCCGCCGCCGGGACCTCCGCGAGGAGCTCGGGGCCCAGCGGACCCTCGCGCGCCTCGACGCGGCCGCCCTGCTGGCGCACCTGCTGGCGGATCTGCTCGCGCGTCTCGTCCCACAGGCCGGCGCTCCGGGGCGCCGCGAACGGCTGCACCTGCAGCGTCGACTCGGCGTAGTCGAGGCCGACCGCGACGATCCGCTTGCTCTGCTCCTCGACCTCGAGGCGCAGGTTGAGGCCCTCGCGCGGGAGCACCTTGATGCCGCCGAGGTCGATGTACGGGCGGACGGGGTTGACCTCGGCCTCGTCGAACGGGCCGGCGGTCGCGCGGTCCTCCGGCGCGCTCTTGCGCGCGGCCTCCGCCGCCTCTCCCTCCGCGCCGGTCCCTGAGCCCGTCGAAGGATCGCTCATGCGCCCTGCCCTCCCGTCTGGTAGCCGGTCGATCCGAAGCCGCCCTCTCCCCGCGCGCTCTCGGGCAGCTCGTCCGCCGGCACGAACCGCACCCGCGGCACGGGCATGACGATGAGCTGCGCGATCCGGTCGCCGGCGCGCACCTCGTAGGCCTCGGCCGTGTCGGTGTTCAGGAGCGGGACCTTGATCTCGCCCCGGTATCCCGCGTCGATCGTGCCCGGCGCGTTGACGACCGTGATCCCGTGCCGCGCCGCGAGCCCGCTGCGGGGCACCACGAACGCGGCGTGCCCGTCGGGCAGCGCGATCCGCACCCCCGTGCCAACGAGGGCGCGCTGGCCGGGCTCGAGCCGCACGGACTCCGCGGCGACGAGATCGGCGCCGGCGTCGCCCGGGTGCGCGAACACCGGGAGCTCGGGAGCGATAATGGGGACGTCCACCGTATCGGGCACGCAACGAGGGTAATGCAGAAGACCGCTCCCGGCATTCGACTGCCGCAGGACCGCTACCGCGAACGGCTCGCGCCGTCGCTGTGGATGCTCGTCGCGCTCGCCGTCGTCGCGCCCATGGTCGTGTTCACGTTCACGCCGTTCGGCGCGGGGCTCGCGCTCGCCCTCGGCGCGATCACGGTCGTCGTGCTCGTCGCCGGCGCCGTCTGGCTGTCCCCCGTCGTCGCGGTGGAGGACGGGATGCTGCGGGCAGGCCGTGCCCGCATCCCCGTCGAGCTGCTCGGCGAGCCCGTCGTCCTGACGGGCGAGGACGCGCGCCGCGCGCGCGGCATGGAGCTCGACCCGCGCGACTGGCACCTCATCCGCGGCGGCGTCGACGGCCTGGTCGTGATCCCGGTGCAGGATCCGGACGACCCGACGCCGGCGTGGGTCGTGTCGACGCGCACGCCGGACCGTCTCGCGGCGGTCGTCCGGCGGTCGGCGGCTATGCGGCGCACTCCACGCAGATAGGCCCCGCGGCGTCCTCGTGGTCGAGCTGCGAGCGGTGCTTCACGAGGAAGCAGCTCACGCAGGTGAACTCGTCCTCCTGGGCGGGCAGGACGACGACGTCCAGCTCCATGTCCGACAGATCGGCGCCCGGGAGCTCGAAACCCGAGGGGTTGTCGGCGTCCTCGACATCGACCGCGCCGGACAGCTTGTCGGGGACGCGCTCCTTGAGCGCCTCGATCGACTCGCTGTCGTCCTCGGTCTTGCGGGGGGCGT
>Ga0182735_1001989_pt1 | contig 12948 bp, 16 predicted proteins | sample eDN5th30CKraftMG_FD_128524 | JGI IMG/M metagenome (GOLD analysis project Ga0182735, IMG submission 128524) | Enriched Miracle-Growth compost microbial communities from Emeryville, California, USA - eDNA 5th pass 30_C Kraft MG (version 2) (version 2) ... | reverse complement strand
TCATCGCGTGGTCGGAAGAGTTCGCGCGCAAGGAGAATGCGCTGTTCCTCGGCCGCGGCCTGCATTATCCGATCGCACTCGAAGGCGCGTTGAAGCTCAAGGAAATTTCGTACATCCACGCTGAAGCGTATCCGGCGGGCGAGCTGAAGCACGGGCCGCTCGCGCTCGTCACCGAGGCGATGCCGGTCGTGACCGTCGCGCCGAACGACGCGCTGCTCGAAAAGCTGAAGTCGAACATGCAGGAAGTGCGCGCGCGCGGCGGCGAACTGTACGTGTTCGCGGATGCGGATACGCGCATCGTCAGCGAGGACGGCATCCATGTGATCCGCATGCCGGAGCATTACGGCGCGTTGTCGCCGATCCTGCACGTCGTGCCGCTGCAGTTGCTCGCGTATCACACGGCGTGTGCGCGCGGGACGGATGTCGACAAGCCGCGCAATCTGGCTAAGTCGGTGACGGTGGAATAAGGTCGGTTGATCGGCTGAAAAAGAATGCCGATTCTGAACGTGCTCCGCGCGCAGGGGCACGTCTTCGGCCACACCCGCCGGAAGTAAACTCCGGGGAGACTTACGCAAAGCGAGCGCGCGCGGATTATTCGAACGCCATTAGAAGCGCCCAAGAGGCCGCGCGCGATTTCGCGCAACTGCGTAAGGCATCTTTCAAATAGTAATAATCAACCCGGCTGGCAATGTCTCTCGCTCCAAGCCCGCCAGACGTTCTTACCCGACGTTCGTCCTTGAACCTAAGGATGCCCTGCGGTTGGGACATATCGCGTCCTGTTTCCAGAAAATCTGCGGACGTGTCCTGCTGGCGAAGTACCGCTATCCGTCTGACCAGTCAGCCCGCCCTGGGCGAGTTCACTGATGCGGCCTTCTTGAGGATGTGCCACTCGACCGCCCCCTCCGGGTAGTCCTGCTGCCATTCCCTTGCGAGCAATTCCACCGCACCCCGAACGCGTTCCATTACGTCTAGCGCATCGTCTCTCCTGTAGTCCTCGCTGCCGCCAGTATCGCCACCGCCACCCCGGCAGCTTCCCTCTGCCGACACTTCCTCCGGCCTCCGGCCGGGCTGCCCGACGCCAGCCTCCCGCATTGCCTCCACAACACCCCGCGCACATTCAGCTCGGTCGAGCGCTCGCCCGAGCCGCTCTCGCATCTCGTCCCTGAGCCCAAGGTCGCGTGCGACCACCTCCATGTCGCTCGCGACATCTGTGACCAGGACCTCCAACAGTTCCAGCAGCCTTGCCAGCAATCCGTCTGCACGACCGCCGTGCGACGCGGCGCGTTGCTTTCATGAGAGTCATCCATGAGTCTCGAAAGAGAGCTGACTTATATGGCCTGTGTGCATTGACCGAGCGACACCGTCGCGCTCAATGAAAGACGCGCATCGAGACGTGCGGCGTCTCGATGCGCGGCGACAATAGCCGACATGAGAAGAGCGGTGGCCGCGACGCGGGCTTCGCAATTTGACCCGTTTCAGAATGGTCGTAAGCGCGTGGCAGAATACGGCGCGCAGATTCGATTCGCCTGCGCGCAAACTCAGGAGACAACGTTTGCTAAGGACCCTAATCTTCAGCGCACTTTTGACGATAGCTGGTACAGCATTCGCCGAGCAGCACTACGTCGAAGTGTGTGAACCATCCGAGGCTCGCAGTTCGGCACCGTCGAATGGTGGGAGCCACCACAAGCTGACTAAGAAGCGCGCGGCGCCAACAAGGCGAACGGCAGTCCGCAGCAAACAGCATGAGGTACTGAAATCGGTAGCGGCGCCGCTGCCGACTCGGCCCGCCACCGAACGCCGCGTTCCGACATTTGACGACATCCCTCGCAAACGCACGCCTCATGGTGACGTCTTGCGCGTGCATGTCGGCACGATGCAGGCAAGGGTGCAACGTTGAGGTCATGAAGTGGCACTGGCTCTCCACATGGCGCTTCGGTCCGTGTTGCCTGTGCGCGTGCCACGTCCCGATAAACGCGATGTGCTTACAGATACAATAAGCTCAACACCACGCGCTTGACGGGTTGCAAAATAAATACATGACGGTCTCAGAAAAGCAAACGTACCTGACCTCGACCTTAGGCGAGGCGCGACATTTCTTGAATTTGGATGTGGCCGCACGCGCCGAGTCTGTTTGGTACAAGAGCTTCCTGACAGAGCCCAGCGTGCGGAGTTTCTTCAAGCGGTCAGTCTTCGAAAAGGGGACGGTCTTGAAGGTCAGCGCGATTACTCAAGTGGCGCTTGCGTTCGTTGCTTGCGTGGATGACGAACCCTCCGAAATCTTACCCACCGCCGCGGCAGTTCAAGGGGTGATGAAGCGCGCGGACGCCTTCGAATCCGCCTTGCAGGCTGAAACGTCCTCTTGGGTGCCGTCGGGTTTGCAGAAGAGCTTCTCCGGTCAATTCAGACATCTTCGCGAGGCGGCATCTGCGGTCAAGACTCGCACTGCCGGGCGCCCGGCGTTCGAAGAGCGGCGCACTTTCGTTTTGCATCTTGCCCGCGCGCTTTATGAGATGTGCGAGGACTATCCCACCAGCTTCATTGCTACGGTCGCCGCTCGCGTATGGGAGGACACCGAATCCCGTGCCGTCCGGAGAATTTTGAACGATGATGAGCGAGCCGCCATCGAACGTTACGTCGAGGACAAGCGGCGTCAAACTGCCGAGAGCGAGCAGGTTACGCACCTTCTAGTTGCTCGAGCGAGTATTTCACCGAAGGTGCTTCCTTCGGTCGCGCAGCCGCAAACGACCGGGGAACTATTCGAGGCGATGTTGGCACTCGCAAACCGCTTTCCGGATGAGACCGACAAAATCGTAGCCGTCGACTACCTGGATATGCTCCGTCGCGAGATTGGGCTAGAGCCCGACTTCCCTGAGCAGTAAGAGGCGGTCGAAATTGGCCACAAAAGCGACCTAATTTTGGCCGGGTGAAATCCGCGCCGATTCTCTCAGTATTTCGGTAGCTAGGTTTTGAAGCGCGTCGCCAACAATAGGCCTCGTCTTCACAACCTTGGCTTCGAATGCTCAACCAAACCGTACGGCTGGACCTTTTGTCGTTCAGCGCCATCATCGCCAACTGGCCTGAAAATACTGCTGCGCATCAACGCGCCCGCCTGCTCGAGGCGATGAAGGTGCGCGGTGGAGTGACCACATTGGAGGCGGTGCGGTTCCTCGACATCGTCGACTCTCGGCCGCGGATTGTGGAACTCCGGAAGGAGGGGTACCGAATCAAGACCCTATGGGTTCGCCAGCCGTCTGAGAGCGGCCGGATGCACCACGTCGGGATGTATGCGCTCGATATCGGCCACGCCTTTGAAGCAAATTCTAGGCGGTCGACCTCGACACTCAACGGTGCTGGCAGGCAGATGACGCTGGCGCTGCAATTATGAAGGCCTAGTCGCCAGCGTCTCGCTATTTCTCCGGGTCGTGCCGAAGATAGATAATCATGTGTCGGAGCTTATACGGTAGCCCCGTGCCGTCGTGTAGCGCAGCCGTCGAGAACGCCAGTCCCGGTCTGGTCGGGTCCGCGCGGTCACATGCGATGCCCTGCACGTTTTCCAGGAATTCGGCCCACTGCTCCAGACGCGCCTTAGCGTCCTTATATTTCTGCAGGTAGATGAGGATGCCACCGGCATCCGCACCCGCGCGAGCGACGCTATAGCGTGTTGTGAGCTGCTGAAAACCGCCCCAGCAATATTTAGGGCCATTGTCGAGCTTCGCCTCTCCAAGCCATATGAAATTTGGCTGATGCGTGACTTCCACGGTTATGTCGACATGCCCGCTGTGGTCTTTATCGTGGCTGGCGACATACCCATACTGCCGAAGGCTAGTGACGAGGGAGTCGGTAATCTGGTCCTCGGATGAATCAGTGAAGTACTTCTTGCGGCCTTCCAGGTCGCCGATGATTTCGTCGAAGTCTTCGTACAGAAGTGAAACGAACTCGGCATAGGTTGCAGTGGTCATTCGGCGAACCATTCGGTTGCCGCCGGCGGCCATGGTCATCAACGCTTCGAACGCCTTGTAGCTAACTTTCTGGTCCAAATTCCCGTTTGGCACCACATGCTTGATTTCGCTCATTTGGCTGAGATTTCCTTCGCCAAAGAGGATGGTACGAAGGTCGGGAAGACCCGCTCCTCATAGTTGTCTATGAGCTCGCCCGATTCGGGATGATGCAGACCGCCTTCATGTTGAGCGTCGCTGAGGTCCTGCATGCCGAAGTAGAACGTTTCATCGTTCTCGTCGATGAATTCGAACTCCGTGTCCAGCAGGTGGAGGTCATGGCCCGTCAGATACTGAAGCGCACGAGCTATGTCCTCTTGAGACGCCTCGTTCTTCGAGGCCAAGCGGTACAACTGACCAAAGGTGAGGCGTTGGAGAACGCCTTCTGCCAATTGGTCAACAATCGCAACGCATAGCGAAGCAGCGGGACTTTCGTCCCAGACTGCTTGCACCCGTTGGATTGCTTCATTTTTGTTCATATCAAGGCTAGGCATGCTCAAGAAGAGTCTGCACAGCTTTCTCGAAGTCTTGCTCGCCGAGGCAACCGCTGACGGAGGCGACCTCCAGACGTTGGGAGGGCTTGGCCAACTCCCTGAACGAACCGGGCAGCGACAGCTCGACGGGATGTTTGCCGGACGACGGATTGAAGCGAACTGACAGACGATAGGGCACTATCTCCGCCAGATTCTTCAAGCCAACTTTACCCGCCTTATGGTACAGCTCATCGCGCAAGTCCGATGTGCGGTTTCGCATCTTCTCGACTTTTACAGAATCCGTCGGAGTTTCGAACCCTAATTCGCTGACGCGACCTAACCCATCCTTCCGATAGATGTTTCCGATTGCCCTGAACAGGTTTCTTCGGTCGCCGAGAAGCGGAGCGCCGCCGGGGCCAGGAAAGTCCGCATGGAACTTTCCCATGAGGCCTTTGGCGCAATGCTCTGCATAGTCCACGTTGGTGAGCGACGGGAGGTCCAGTCTCATCTGCACGGCCCCGTCGGGGTGAACGATGACACTATCCATGCACTGCCTGAAGCGCAGCTTGATGGCAATGAACTCGTCGTAGTCTTCGAAGGCTTCGCGCACCGCAGCGGCCACTTCATCGCGCTTATACTTATCCCTCTCTTCCACGTACCGGCCCGACAAGTAGAAGAGTGCCACGCGTTTATCGGCCGAGACCAGCCGACCCACGAAAGTAGGCGAGCTCGGGACATCAGTCTTGACGTCCTTGTCGGGCACGAGCGAAGGAAAGTGACTTTGTGCTGCGGACGCCGGCGGCTGCGCATCAACGGCTGCACCGTACAGGGTCTTGCCGTGCAACTCGTGCGGGTGGAAGAAAGTCACCATCCGGTCGGCCGCCAGGAGTTGCTGCACATAGAACGTTCGAAGTTTTCCGACGACCTTCAGCAAATCCTCGTCGCTGTTGTAGCGCTCGAAGATTGCCGCCAGGAAGGGCGTCCATGTGCGAGTGATAGGCAGGCCATTGCCCGACGCGTAGTCGGACATCCGCCCCCATTTCGTAATTTGTCGCAGGTCCCCGACAAGTCGCTCGATTTGCTGTTTCGGCGTCGCTGCCATTCTCTATCCCAGATTCTTGTGCTTCTACGGCTTCTTTTGCGGCCAATAAGTATATCGTTCAAACGCAATTTGCCATCTGCAATCGGTAGTTGCTTCCGAGGTCGGGTTTGAGTGCGCTGTCGAGCTCCTGCTGGAGGCGAGAGCGTTGAGCGTCTCTCGTAACATCCGAGCCTATTTCCGGCGCTCACGCTTATGAAACGGGCGTATTACTGCCGAATTTTCCGACCTTATCGTCGCTTATGCTCTTCGACCGTCGCATCCATGCTGCGCCGCTCGTCTAGCATAGACGCTCGATTGCGACGGAAGCTGCAACCAGCGTTCAGCCTCGATTCATTGACGGCAAAGGCAATCATGTCGTGACGCGCGGATTGGCGCCGAAACCCGCTCAAACCAGGCCCTCGTGACCATACTGTGCGCGAGGCGATTCGTTTGCCGCGCGTGAAGTCGGAATCAACTAAAGACGATGGCCTGAAAGCAGGGCGCCCCTTCTTGGAATGACAATTTTGCTTGGCCCAGAAAAGAGGCGGCATGGCGCAGAAACAGACGCGCCAGAGTCAGTGTGGGCCAACTGAAGAACTCGGCGAAGACGGACTTGGCCCGTCCATCCTCGACCCATCTTCAGGTGTGCGTGGTCCCGCCATCACGACAGTCTTCTTCTTTTTAGGTTTGAATGCGAAGTCGCGCTCGCACTGCTTCTGCACTTCGAGAAAGAGGGTTCGAGCTTCATCGGCCCAGTCGGGCCACTCTTTGATTTCAGGGTCCTCCAAACCGTGCTTGGCGACCTCCGCAGTTTGGAGTTTTTGCAGCGTCCAATTGACACGATGTTCAATTCTTCGAACGATGGAAACGGCCTGCGCCAACTTCGCCGCCAAATCGCGCGAGATGATGACAAGGTCAGTGATGGCGCCGACACCTACATGAAGGCTCGTGCTCTGAAGCGTCAGCTTGAGGCTTTCGATATGGTGCGCATCCCGGTTCCGCAGACCATCGACGTTCTGCAACTGTCCTGCAAGGACCTCCAAAGCGTCGATTACAACCGGCAGAGCCGGTGTGAGGCCCGCAGCAACGACATAGGCGCGGGCCCGCTCTTCGCGTTTGCGCCAGCGTTGTTGCTGCGTAGCGACCCAGACGGCGCCAAGCGCGGAGGCCCCAGTAAAGCAGGCGCTCAGCGCACTCCAGAAGACGGCATTGTCGCCGGACCCGGACAGGAGCGGCCGCCAAGCCGCGAATGCAAGGAGAACGGCAGCGAGAAGCCAGAGCGCGGCAATCGCGGCATGGCGCCAGGCAGGGGCTTGAGGGCTTTCTTTGGATGAATCACGTCGCGGCACGTCGCGCCCGCCTCTAGGCGTTTAGAGACATCAAATCCAAGCTTAGATGCGCATCGCGAGCGGCTCGCGATGTGGTGAATTTATAAATTTGGGTTGAACAGCTTTGGGACATAGACGTCAACGTCTATCCGAGCGAAATGCAGCATGTCTCGCATCGGGCTGACCTCGATATCGCCGAGCTCTTCCGGCGTCCTGTTCCGGAGGGGTGGGATTGACTCGGTTGCAACCTTGACGGGCTTTTCGCTGCCGAACAGCGTGAACACGAGGAAGCCATGTTCGTAGTAAACATCACGAACGAACAAATGCTTACGCTCTTCCTGCCATGCGTACCCACGGCGAACGTCCTCTTCCGTGATGAGCATCTTGACCTCCTACATCAACGGGCAGATGACTTGGACGTACGTAGTCAAATACCCAAATATCTTGTTCAGTTCCTCGATAGGGAACCCGGCATTTGTCACGAACTCCGGCGGTCCCAAAGGGCAATGCATCTCGAACTTCGCCTCTCGGCCTTTGCTGATGACGGTCAGATACCTATCGCCGTACCCGCCACGCAATACCCAATTCCCGTTACCGACGTTCGTGAAGGTCGCCATGACAGGTCTTTTTGTTGGCTTCCACTCATATTACTTTGTTTGCCGCTCCTCGTTTCGTGGCCTTTGTCGCATTCCGGAAACAATCGTCGAATAACACGACCGTGCAGACCGATTTACCTTCGGCCTTCTCAGACCGTAGTTCTTCGCAGTTAGACACCGTCTCCGACACCAAGTGCTTTCGAATTGCAAATCCGAGCAACTGGACGTGGCCATGGTGGTCGGAACCGCGTCCGGGCCGCAGTCGTTCAGGTAGCAACGCGGCGCAGTAAGTGTGCGTTGAACCCAGGGACCTGGTCTGAGGGTCAGGGTGCGGCTGATTTGTCGGCGAGGCTGGTGCAAACCCTAGTGCGAGCCTCTTAAATTTCTTTGACACATTCTCGTCGAAATCATGGTAACGGAGCGCGGTCAGTCGTTCCGCCGACCGTGAACGCTGGTCGGTCCGTATCCAAGCGGCGCCCCGCCAATCTTCATTGACTGGGTCGCAAAGGCAGGCAGTCCCAGCGCGATGATTCCCAATCGGGCCAAGAGTACGACCGGTAACCCATCCAATTGCGCTGCACCTCACGTCGGGTCACGCCCGACCGAGGTTCTCCGTGGCGCTGCCTGCCGGTCACTCCAACAGGTCGTCGACCATTCGGTTCGCGGCGGCGATGCCTGCAGCCAAGGCGTCCGATTCACTGTCGAACGCAACGCCTCCGTCGTCCCCTAGCATTAGGCGTGGGAAGGCCGGGATAGCGGCTGACGACAGAGAGATTGTGATGACCGCGAGGAATCCGGCCATCGCGTGGCGTGTCGGTGTAGCGACCGAACTTCCAAATTCCTTCACATGCACGTTTAAGGCGTACTTCTCGCGCGACCAGGACGATTGCATGTTTGCCTCCTTTTCGACTGACCAAAGTGTGCGACCGGGCCGAAGGAAATCGCGACAGGCCGGACAGTAAAGCTGGGCCAGCAACGTGTCAACTCGCAGGCGACACGCGGACCGAATGTTGCATGGAGGCGCGCTTTCGATGCAAGAACTCGCCACAGCACGGGCACTACGCGCGTTATTTGCGGTTGTCGTGCTTTGAGGCCCATCGGCATCACACAACGACGCGCCGGGCCCTCTAAGGTAAGGCGAAAGTGCGAGCGATACACGGCGGCAATTGAGACGCGCAACGTCTCAGTCAAGAGATAGCCTTTTGCTTAGTCAGTCGAACGCGCGGGACCCGCCGCCACACAACGGAGAAGAACGAGCATGGCCAATTCTTACGAAGGTCGTTACTGTGGTGTCTGTGACCGCGAACTGGGCCGCAGCTACTTCGCGCTGTCGAAGCGCAGCCAAACCGTAACGTGCAGCGAACCCGGCGTCGTCTTGGTTTCAGACGACAACGGGCTGACAGACTTCTGCGGCCAAGAGTGCGCCGACTACGCCGAAGCGGCGATTTCCTCGACGCTTACGTCCGCTTATCCGACTGCTGCCAAGACGGTGCCTTGTTCGCTTTGCCTGCGCCCCGTTGACCGGACGGCACCGCATGTCTCTGTAGCCATGACCCAATTCGAAGACGCATCTGAACCGTGGCTCGTCTCCGCTCGAGTCGTCGCCGAGCGCGAGCTTGCTGTGTACTGCCATACATGCGCAGAGCATCGGCGCACTTCGGAAGCATTCGACGAGTCGGAGTTGGGCGTGGCCGTATGAAGGTCTTTCTCGACGACGAGCGCGTCACACCGGAAGGTTGGACGCGCGTGTATTGGCCACACGAGGCAATCAGGCTCCTTGAAACGGGAACCGTCGAAGAACTAAGCCTTGACCACGACTTGGGCGACGACGAGCGCGGCACAGGCTACGACGTCGTTTTGTGGATTGAAGAAGCCGTCGCGCTTCGAGCTTTCCGGCCGCCTAAAATCTTCGTACACTCTTCGAACAGTTCCGCACGCGCCAAAATGGAAGCAGGCGTACTTGCCATCGAACGGCTTGTTGCTAGGCGAGAATGAAAGACCGTTCGAACCCGTATGACGTGTCCGCGTGCAAGCTCGGACGACACGCCAAGAGGGAACGAAGTTAGGGCCCGTTGCGGGTTAGCGCCGTTGAGTTATAGCGGGAGGATGCGATTCGTCGCGAACTGAATGCGCTTCAACCATAGCTGTTCTTCCCGAAGCCCTTATGATGAGCGTGGGAGCCATCACCACAGGAAAACATGGGACCACCCGTGAAGGACGCGTCCGAAGCGGCTGCAGTCGAGCGAGTCGCGATTGCCGCCAGAGAAGTGCAATTGGCTTCACTCGCGCTCGAGACGCATTTCAAACAGTCTGAAGACGGAACGCCGACACCGCTGCACATGGCGCGTCTCACGGCCGCGGCCCAAGAATTGCAGGCAGCGCGAGATGCTCTCGATGCGTTGCTCGCAGTAAAGACTGCACCGTATTAGAGCCAGCGGAGGCCCTCCGAAAATGGGGCGTTCATGTCTGAGCGCGGACACGCACGAGTGCGTTCCAAACGGCACCGTTCTCGCTCATCCGCGATTCGTCGTAGATGGTTTCGAGCGTCCGGCATATTGCTGCTCGCGCGGTTCCCCAAACCGCTGCCACGCCGATAAGTAGTTCGGATATGTTCGCATATGCCTGGGCGATGTCATCGTCGCGGCTGAAGGCGATACATGACTCCAGTAGTTCATTAAGCCTCCGTCCACGTTCGTCCTTAGCATCCACATTGATGGGTGTCTGGTTGCGCTTGAATCGGTCATTCAACGTCTTCGCAAGTTGAAGGAGCTGCGCTTTGAAGGTCTCGCGCGTCGCGCTATCACCGAGAAGTCTCACGCAACCCGCGACGGAACGCCAAGCGATTAGGAAGTCATCTTCCAGCTCAGCGAGTCCGAGAAGCTGAACGTTCGCCACTAACTCGACAAGGCGCTGACGGGTCGCGGCACGCAGCCCCATGCGCGCCAATGTGTTGAGGTGGACCCATAACATTGGATTGCAGGGCGCAGTTGGGAAGGCGTTCAGGAGTTCGTTCTCGAAGTCTTCAGGCACACTTGGCGGGAAAGTGAACGATAGTGAATGGACCGGAGCATCCACGCGCAGGAACGAGTCCAGTCGATTTGCTGACAGTTCTCGAGAGGCGAAAAGCCACGGATTCACATGGCCATTGACTCTGGTCAGTTCTAGAATCTTTTCTTGATGCTCCGCCGACAGCAATGCGGAACCGCGCGATGTTTGCTGGGCGTAGCTCATGCCACCGTATAGGAAAACCACTCCTACGAAGGTCGTCGGCGAAGCGCAATCCAGCGACCGCGAAAGGCCACCGAAAGCAGCGTCGGCCGACAATGCACCGCGAACCTTGGCAAAGTGCTCGCTAATCTGTGCCTCCATGCGAAGACCACGATTGAGTATGCACATCAAGCGTGTAGCGTGATACCAAGCGGTGACCAACTGCTCTTCGGCGGAATAGCTAGGCCAGCCCTGAATCTCGTGAGCATGCGTTTCGGTCCACGTCAGAAGCGCGCTCATGGCATCGGCCAAATCGTTCCAGCGCAACAACACTTCCGTAACCAAGCGTAAAGCTGGGTCTCGAACCCGAGAGGACGTCCTCTCATTGTTGGCCAACGAGAGTGCGTGAAAGAAGTGAACCGGAGAACTTGAACCGAGTTGCGCGAAGCGAGAGAAGAGAGATTCCTGCGCCTCATCCGTGCTTGCGGTGAAGCGGTCGATGAAAGCTTGTGGCAATGGGACCGGAAGACACCCTAGCCGAAGAAAGGCTTCTTCGAGACAGTAGTCTGTCATGAGACAGTCGGCAGCTGAAGCCCATCTGTCTGCAAACGACGCGCCATCTGCGTTGAGACGCAGGTGGCGGATGACGTCTTCTGGGCGCGGAGGTTTGCATTTCGCGAGTGGTACGCTATGGCTCTCCTCAAGCTGGTCCTTAATCTCCTGATAGTGAAACGCCAGGCTCTGCCTTCTGAGCATGTCAAGTATCTGGAATCGCTTCTCGGCGGACCTTACTCCTACTATCTCCTCCACTGCTACTTCACGTTCGGCTTGCACGCGGTCAAACCACTCGATGTGGTCGTACAGAAATGAGCGTATTTGGCTCTCGCTCGTGCATTTGAGAAGAGGAAAAGCTCGGTCGTTGATTTGAGCAGTCTTGCCGTTGCACTTGACCGCCACCGTGCCAGTCGGCCCAATCGCCTGGAATGTGACCATGCTGCTAGATTCGTGGGCCTTTGCTTGCGACTTGCCTGATTCCATGGCCCTTCGAATGGCTGCGATGAACCGGTCTTGGAGCAGTTGTACCTCTCCGATATTCACGACAGTGACAAGTTTGGTTTTTAGCCTCTGTCGCAGCTTTGCGCTTCTGAGAAGTCGCTCGCGGACTTCTTCGGGTAAGACGTCGAGCGCTTGCCGCAAGTAAGCGATGACGTCTTCATCGGAGTACGCCTCCTCTGCCCGAGCGACATCAGGGGCAAAGACACCGTCCAGCAATGAGTCAAATTGCGCGACAAGGTGATTGGTGAGTGCGCTGTCGATTCGAAGTCTGTTCCTCACGACAATATCGAGAAGCCATCCTGCAAACGCCTCCTTTCGCGATTTGGAATGGCCAATCGCGAGTTGAATGACGGCGCTCAGGGCGGCGCTGAACGATACTGCTACTAACGTCGCCAAGGACTCCGGGTCCCGCTTGATGGACGGATGCTCTCCCAAATGACGTTCCATGCGAAGCTGCGACCAAACCCAGGTGGCCCAAGCCGTGCATTGCTCGTCTTTCAGCATTTTGGACGACCACAGCTTCGTCAGGCACTCATCCGTCAGGCGACGATTCCCGATGAGAACGTGGGTCTCGTCAGGCCTATCGCTCTCGATGGGAGGAAAATCACCAATTTTGAGGCGGCATTCCTGAAGCGCCACTCTAGCCACATAACGTCTGAGGACCGACAACGGATGAGTCTCCACGACGCGGCCGTCGACAATGGGCGCACGCTTGAGATGGAAAAGGACTTCGTCCGCCTCTATAGGCAGGAACATCGCGTTCGCATTGCGGAGGTGAATCAGCTTCTCAAAGTAGTCGATATCCAACAATGCGCGTGCGTCTCTGAGAGCTCGTAGTATTTCGAAGATGCCCACCACAGGGGCGGTGCCAAAACGCGGATATCCCGTGACAAATCGGTCATCGCAGCAAAACACCGCGTTGCTATCAGGCTGACATCGAAGGAACTCAAGCAGCCCGCGAATCTGCATGGGATAGCTAGCGAACGTCGACCCGTCTTGCTCGACATGTCCCTCGCGTCCTCGTGGAGTCTCGTAGCTCCCGTGCAAAAGCTGGTCTGCTACGTGTGCTCGGAGGTCGTTCACCACTCTCTGAACCGCACCGGGAATCGTGGAGGCCGGTTGGGTTAAGTTAATGCCGGCATGTCAGCGGCACTTCGGAGTTGCCTGTAGTAGTGTGCCTCAGCCTCAGCGGGAGGGATATAGCCGAGTGGT
>Ga0182735_1001987_pt1 | contig 12956 bp, 10 predicted proteins | sample eDN5th30CKraftMG_FD_128524 | JGI IMG/M metagenome (GOLD analysis project Ga0182735, IMG submission 128524) | Enriched Miracle-Growth compost microbial communities from Emeryville, California, USA - eDNA 5th pass 30_C Kraft MG (version 2) (version 2) ... | reverse complement strand
CGTGGCGTCCATCCCCTGGACGGAGGATGCAAGGAGCCCTTCCACCTCGATGGGACTGCGGTTCAAGTACCGCGCGACCTCGGACACGATCATGAGTGGTGAGTAGGTCAGCTTCGACCTCTGTGTGGTGAGGTCGGTTACTCGGTCGCTGATCTTCCCAGGCCCCAATTCGGTCCTGTGCGTTACCATCAACCGATAGCGGTCGGTCAGATCGGCCCACGCCGCCTTGTCGGCCATGTTGAACTTGAGGTCCGCCCCTTCCGTGAGGACCTTCTCTTCCAGATGAAATTCGCGACGCACGCGCTTGATCTTGATCCTGACCGGCTCGTTGACACGGACTTCAACGGTTTCCTTGTCCTTGGCCGCCCCCTTCAGGTCTTCCACGGTCATGCGGAAATTCTGTTCGAGCTCGTTGTCGAGGATCGCCAGGTTGCCTTCCGACAGGTAGATGTGGCCGGTGTGCTGCATGTCGCCGATGGCGCGCAGACAGCGCATCGACGCCTGAAGGACGAACACCTTCGATGTTGGCTGGCGGTAGAGGGCAACGCCGAAGAGCGACCGGCAATTCCAGCCCTCGCGGCCCTTGTTGACCAGAATGATGAACTGCTTTTCGCTCTCGGGGTAATCGAGGCGTCGGAAGGCCCGTTCATCGTCATTGCTGGTATGCTTCGCGTCACCGACATTCACGAGGATGCGGCTCGTGGGGATACCCCGGTCGATGAGCGCCTGCTCGACGGCCGGTTTCAGCTCGTTCACGGCCTCGTCAATGCTGGCTGCGAAGAAGGCCATCTTCGGCGTCAGTCCTTCGGGCAAAAGCCCATCGGTCTGATCGCAGAAGTCATCCACGGCGATCTTCACAAACTCGGAAGTGCGCGAGTTCGTGTAGCCCTTCAGATCGACGGTCTTGAGGTACTGGTTGTTGATCGCGTCTTTTAACCCGTAGGCGTAGACCACTTCGGGCAGGACGGTTTTCCCGACATAGGGCGTGCCGGTGTAGTTGAAGCAGGCCACGACCTGCGTTCCGGCCGACTTCAGCTTGGCAGCAAGCTTGTCGATGGTCGTGCGCAGGCTGGTGTCGGTAGCCTTCGCCCCGATGCCCATGTCCTTCGCCAGGTCCTTGCCGAAGGCGTGATGCGCCTCATCGACATAGATGCCGAGCTGTTCGAGCCGGGTCAGCTTTTCGAACCGCTGATTGGTGGTCAGCTCCGCCTCGTCCTCGGGCTCGTCGAACCCGTATAGATCGGCTGCATCGGCGTAGACGGTGCCCGCCTCCTTGAACACCTCCGGGGTGGCCCGGAAGAGCGTGTCGATGGCGCTGTCCTGCTTGTGCTTCTTCTTCAGGATGATCTTCTGCACATTCGAGACGATCACATTGAAGCGCGACTGGTCGAGCGTATCGAGCGAAGTGCCTGCCTCTTCCAGATAATGGAAGCGGATATGGGTCGTGAGGAAGTTCACATATTCGGGGGGCACCACGCGCGCGAGCGGGAAAGATTCCAGTTCGCGCAGTGATTGGAGCACGGTCTTGTCAGGCGAGCAGACCAGCGCGTTATGGCAGTATTTTGCGTCCTTGGGCCATTTGTTGGCGAGGATGAATTCGTAGAAGATGCAGGTCGCCATGAGGATGGTCTTGCCGGTCCCCATGGTGAGCGCGAAGATGTAATTCGGATATGTGCGCCGGTTGCGCTTCATCATATCGAACACGACCTGGTACTGCTCGCGCGTCACCGCCTCGAACAGGGTTCCCTGGCCTTGCGAGTTGGCAACGCCACCTTCGGTCCGGTCGGCAAATTTGCCAGCGCGGTCGAACCAGTCTTTGAAAATCTGCTCGACGCGCGCGTTCCCCAGAAACTCCTTGAGGAAGACATACATCTCCAGGGCTTCAAACTGCGGGGTGCGCAGGAACGCCTTGGGGTTGTGGTCGGGGTCGTTGAAGTCGAGAAACTTCTTGGTCAGATCGCGATACTCGCGCCGGATCGTACCCCGGTTGTTCCGGTAGAACCTCCATAGGAAGTTGAAGAAGGCGAACTCGCCAAGAACGGCTTCCTGCTGGCTGGCCTTGGTCGCTTTAGCCATCGATCTCGCCTTCCCAGCTTTCGGAAAGGAGGTCGGTGATCTTCACGCGGACGGTGCCAGCGTCTGCCGGGACCTTGTAGCGGCCGATGACGAAATCGTCCTTGCCGGGAACATCAACGACAGTCGGCTGAAGGACAGCGCCGTCGTAGTTCCAATCGACCATCACGCTATCCACGAGCTCGCGCCATTCGCCCACCTGTTCCTGCTGCAAGGACAGCTTTTGCAGGAGGTTCATTGGATAGAAGTTCTCGATCACGAGCTCGCCATCGCGGATTGCGATCTTGGCCTCGGAATCCCGCTTGAATTCAAGCTGCGACTTGTCGCGCAGGATGTCCACGACCTCGACATCGATCCTGAATGGCTTGGCCTGAAGTTCGAGCTCCGCCTTCAAATCCGGCTCATGCCCCATGCAGACGAGCAGGATTTTCTCAACCGGCTGATTGGGTTTCTCATCTTGGCGTCGTTGGAAGAGCTTTTGATCGAAACCAGATACGAGTTCAGCAAGATCAGCCTTAGTTGCGATCCGATTGATGGGCATGATCTTCACCATGCGCCCATCCTTTTCTCCATCAAATACGCTGTGTTGTTCGAGGGGGGAAACCTCAAGCGCATCGATGAGTAAGTCTTTTGCTTCGACTGGGTTTCGAAAAATGTCATAGTTATTGACATTATAAACTTCGAGCCCAGGCGCACCGAGTGATCCCGCGCGGCCTTCTATGAGACGCTTGGTCGTAGTCTGAATGGAGCCCAGATTTATGTCTGCGCCAATGTACTTCCGGCCAAGCCTTTGGGCTACAGACTGCGTAGTACCTGAGCCCATAAAGCAGTCGAATATTATTTGACCCTCATTTGAGCATGCTCTAATAATTCTTTCAAGGACAAGCTCTGATTTTTCAGTCGGATAATCGACATACTGCGGGTCTTTCATGGTCCAAATATCTTGGACCCTGTTGCCATCGTCTTCATCGGCATATCGAATGAGGCGCGGATTCCCGGACGATGACCATTCAATTAAGTTGTCATCATCAAATTGATCGAGTTGAGCATGAACATAGGCCCAGTGCCGCCCTCTTGGCGGAGGAATGTCCCGCCATGGGCGACCAGTTTCGCCAGCACGCTCGCCCGGAGCGTGTAACGCCACTGTAGTAAATCTACGCCCATCGCCATCTACTTTATCGTAAAGGCGCATCAAATCATCTGATGACTTCTCTTCCTTTAGAGGATTCCAGACATATTCCCCTCCACCATTGCGGTAGAAAAGAATGGTGTCGTGGATGTTTCCGAATTGATTGAGGCCAGAATTTTTTGGATTGCATTTTATGCGACTAATTTCGTTGCAAAAATTTGCCGATCCAAAAATCTCATCCATGATGCATCTGATATGATGCACCTTATGCCAATCGCAGTGCAGGAATATACTGGCAGACGGCGACATCAATTCCTTTAGAAGGATGAGTCTGTCATAAAGAAATTGCAAATATTGGTCATTCACCCAGATATCGGCATACTGCTTTTCTTCAAAAGCGCTTGAATTTCCATGCGCCTTGCCTGTCTTTGTCGAAATTTGCTTACGGTAATCAGCTTTGGAATCAAAAGGCGGATCAATGTAAATGAGATCGAGCTGTCCACGAAAATTCTTCAGCATGTGGCTCATGACTTGGAGGTTGTCGCCCCAGAAAATCTTGTTGCGCCAGCCATCGACTTCTTCGCCGTGCACCTCCTTGAGCTGCGCTGGATAGAATTGCGTCGAGGTGAACGGGCGCTTCCCGCGCCAGTTGAGCATGGGGTAGCCCTTGATCGGCTCGAACTTGTATTCCTCGACCCGGCCTTCCTGCTGCCGCCCCAGGTCCAAGCTTTCCTGTCCGTCACTCACTCGCATTTACCCTTCCAAGAATTTCCAATTTTTCATGTCACAATAGAACCGCGCGTCGCAGTCCTCGCATTTCTTCCCCGGCCGCGACTTCATCCGGTAATCGCGGGCCTCGATCCGGCCGACGATCCGGTCAAAGTCCGCGATGGTGCGGTCGATGGCCTTGCTGTCCTTGTCCCAGCTGATGAACGGATTTCCGCTATCCTCGCCGGTATAATAGAGATGGGTGCGGCTGACCGTGTGGCCGGTCCTCTCCTCCACCAGGTGCGCGTAGACCTCAAGCTGTTTCCGGTATTGTTGCAGCCGCTCCCGATCCCGCACGAGGTCGGGCTTTTTCTCGGCCTTGAAGTCGATCAGCTCGACCGTATCGCCTTCGCCACGGATCAGGTCCACCGATCCGTTGAGGATGTAGGTGTCCTTGACCATGGAGATATCGACCTCGGCTTCCTTCAGTCGGTCGAAATGCCGCCGCTCGCGCTTTACATAGCGTTCGACATGACGAAGCGCCGCCCCCTTCGCGAGCTGGTTGAGGTACTGCCGCTCACGCCGGGACAGGTAATGGTAGTTGGTTTCGAACCAATCCTCGACCTGGCTGGTGGTGACGATGTGCCCCTCGCCGCGCAGCACCGCCTTGTGGACATCCTCAATCGTCTGATGGACGAGCGTACCGAAGAGCTGGGCGCTGGCACGGACAGGCGTAAATTCGAGCTCGCGAAAGAAGCGATACTGCTCAGCGCAGGTCTCAAAGAGCGCGATGTGGGAGGTGAAGCTGTACTGCCGCTTGAGGTTGATCTGCTTCACCACATCGAAGTCGATGCGCTCGGCATGAAACGCGGGGTCGCGCCAGTTCGGCAGCTCTCCCCAAGCGTCCGCGAAATATTTCGAGGGGGACCGGCCGCGCCCCTCCTTCTCCTCGGTGGCGAGCACCAACAGGTTCTGGGCGCGAGAGAAGGCGGTGTAGAAGAGACGCCGGAAATCGAAATTCTTGATCCGGTCGAGGGGCTCGAACGGCCGCTTGGCGAGGTATGGCTCCATCGCCACATCGATGTCCGTCCACTGCTTGCGGGGGACCGCCTCAAGCGACCCGCAGACCACGACGGGAAATTCCAGGCCCTTCGATTGGTGAACGGTCAGGAAGGAAACACACCCGCTGGGCGCATATTCGCTGTCGTCCTCGTACTCGTCGATGCCGCCGTCGTAGAGGAAGCGCAGGAACTGGTTGAACAGATTCAGGAGGTCCCGATCCAGGTATTCCGGGTTCACGACGGTGATGAAATGCAGGTACTCGAATTTGGTCAGCAGCTGCGAGAGCAGGGCGAGGTTGCGCGATGCGCGCCCCTTATCCACCCCATTCATCACCTCCTCGCCCAGGAAGCGGCTGAACAGCGGGAACTGTAGGAGCTGGTAGAAAAGCCCGGTCAGGCCATAGTCGGCCGCTTCCGTCATCGCCATGTGGCGCTTGGCGAGTGGGCGAACGAACGCCAGCAAGCTCGCGTTCTCCGGCTTGCGCAGTTCCTGTGCGAACGCCTGGAAGCATTGGTGATCGTAGTAGTCCCAGATCGCCAGTTCCATCCCCTCCCGCGTCTGCCTGATCGAAGGGTAACGGGGGAAGAGGAAGAGCAATGCGCCGATCATCAACCGGACTTCTGCGCGTTCGAAGAAAAGGTTCGAACGCGGGGAGTAGACCGGGATGCCATTCGTTTCCAGGTGCCGCGCCAGAGCGAGCACCTTGTCGTTCTTCACCGACCGGAACAGGAACGCGACCTGGTTCCAATCCGTCAGCCCCTTGTCGCGGAGCGAGTGGAGGAAGGTCACCACCTCCTCATGGAAATCACCGTCATCGGACTGGCGGAGCTTCAAGACGGACGGGGTGTCGGGAAACTGTTCGTCACGGGCGACGATGCTCTTGTCGAAGCGGAAGGTCCTGTCGCCTTCGCTCCAATCCTCGTCCGCGATCCAGCGGTTGTAGAAATCGATGATATCCGGCGTTGACCGGTAGTTGATCGTCAGGCGCTCCTGCTTGCACCGACCGGGCGCGAAATTGCTCGGGAACTCCAGGATATTGCGGATGGTGGCACCGCGAAACCGATAGAGGCCCTGGTCATCATCGCCCACGACGCAGATGTTCTGCTCATCCCCGGCAAGGAGGAAGAGCAGCCGCTCCTGGATGGTGTTCGTGTCCTGGTACTCGTCCACCATCAGGTGGGTCAGTTGCTGGCGGACCTCGCTCAAAACTGCCGGATTTTCTTCCAGCAATCGCAGGGCCTCCGCCTGGATGCCGGAGAAGTCCAAGGCGTTCTGCTCAAGCATCAGCTCTTGATAGAGGTCGGCAGCGTGGCCGAGTGCGACAATGGCGGGATCATCGCCGGTCTTGAGGGCCGCGACATCGAGCGCCTCTTCGGCGACCTTGTTCAGCCACTTCATCAGCTGGGTGGCGCGGTTCCAGCGGCCGGTTTGCTCCTTCCCGATGACGAGATCGATGTCGGCGATCTCGTCGAATTTGCCCAGGCGCTGGAACAGGAAATATTGCTGGTCGAACTGATCGAACAGGGAAAAATTGCGCTTGAGGCGTGTGAACTCGCGGTGATCCTTCAACAAGCGCAAGCAGATCGAGTGGAAGGTCCCGATATACATCTCGTTGATGTTGAACGCGATGCCGAGCTCAAGGAGGCGGTTGGACACGCGGGTGATCAGCTCACGCGCGGCCTTCTCGGTGAAGGTGACCACCAGCAGCTGCTCCGGCCGCTTCCCCTCAACCCGGATCAGGCGAACAATGCGCTCCACCAGTGTGTAGGTCTTGCCGGAACCGGGTCCTGCGATGATCAGGACTGGGCCTTGTGTTGCCTCGATTGCTGCCTGCTGGTTTTGGTTTGGTCCTGCCATATGAACGGCATAATCGAGCACGCCGTGTTGTGCGAGGGCGCCTGTCTACCGCAATGGGCAAAACTTCCGACTTTACTGTTTGGCCCACGCAGAGCATGCGCGCCATCCTCCGCAGCGCGCTTACTTTCCCGTTGAGAACAAAAGTATTTCTTTCAGCTAACAATTTCAAATAGTTCTCATGCAATATGAGCAAAATGTTGGGAAATCTATAGTAATTACTCAAACTATCTAATGGAAATTTAGTAAAATTTTATCAAAATATGGTTAGTAAAGTCCTTTAGCTGTGATTTTCATTCACCTTGAAAGTTGGTAGACCTGTTTGCGCAATTTAAGTGCTTCGATTTCGGCATCAATGATCCGTTCGATTTGCTCGTTGGTCAAACTATGCCTAACAGGTAGCTGAGGCAAGGCAGTCAGGTGCGGTTGTATATGAGGGAGAACGGTGAGTTTTGCCCACGATTCCTTCAGCATGGCACGAACCTTGGCGATTTTATCAAACAAAACTTGGTTGTTCTTCCCTCCACCGAAGATAACCAATTTCACAATGTCGAAATCGCCTTGGAAAATCTGGCACAGGGTCAAATCATTTTCGTTAATCAGCATCGAGCCGCCACCGAGGTCGATGGGGTCCACTTCACACACTGCGGCCATGCCTTCTGGGTTACGAACGCCCATCAGGAGCATGTTGTGCAGATCACTTTCGAGGCCATTGGTGCCATTGTAGTCTACTGAAACAATGCCCTTAATTTGCATAAGGGCGGGCCAATGCTTTTCAGCATCGAAACACACCAAACGATACTTGGTTTTGTCTTTGGTGACGACAGACACATCGCTTGCACCGAGCGCCTTCATTTCACCAGGCTTGTTGTCCACCGAGCACACCACAATCAGCGGCCAACCTTGATATGCGTGGCTGCGCGAAACGATTTTTCCTCGGGTGGCTTCGGCTATAAGATTGTCGAAAGGGCGACTCTGCCCAACTATGCGTTCCAGTCGATCTAAAACGGTCGCGTCAGTAATTCGTTCGATCATAATACTCTCTCACGCAATTCGACCAGTTCGAGGGCTTGGTTCACGAGCGCATCGACCACTTCCGGGCTGCGATAAATGATGCGCCCATTTCCACACAACAGCCTATTGATATCGCAGCCCGATGGGCAAACCCCTCTCACTGCGTCCCGCAGCAATATAATCTCTTCGCGGTGGAGCGCGTGATGTGGATTGGTCATTTGAGTCAGGCTAAGGCGCAATTCGGTCGCCCCTCGCTTGAACAAGGTGGTCAGTTTGGTCAGACAGTGTCCGCCTGAGGGCCGCAAGCTGGACTTTTTGAGCTAACCGAAAAGCATGTCACCGTGAATATGGCGGACCACAGGCCGCATCCCCGCCTCGGCAGCTTTCTCGGCGATCACCTCGGTCAACTCGCCGAAGGACTCCTTGCGTTCGGTGAAGAATATTGTCTTGCAAGGGGACTTGCTGATACCTTCAAGAGCCCGCCAGGTCTTGCCATGGCCTGCCGGGGATTCGTCGTAGTAAATTCGCACTCTTCATTCCTTGTTGAACTGAAAGTGCAATGTACCGTACTGCGATTCGTACTCGCAATATTCGAGAGTCCGTTCGCCGATCTAAATTTGGCGTCCACGAAAACTATCTAATGCATGTAGGTTTATTGCGGACGCGGATATCGAGTTAGTTGGGATTTCGACTTCATTACCTCGCTCGAAGTCGTTTCTCCCTTCATGGTGCGACCTCGGGGCGCGCCATGAAGGGGAATGACGATGAGCCGGTGCGCGTAGCGCGCCGCATCTCCTTCTCCATGATCGATCCATGTCAGTTAAGGCGTCGGCCTTGGTCGGCCCGCTATCGCGTTCCTCCCGCGCCCACCGCAAAAGTGACTGCGCCTCGACCGAGCGAGCCGCCGCCCCTTTTCCTTCCGAGTAAATCAGTTCACCTCGACCTCGACACCTCACCTCGTCGATGCCCTACTCTCCCGCTTGGACGATCCTGGCGACAGCCAGGTTAGAACGGCGAGTGGACGCGCCCCCTCCACGAGACCCGCCAAAAACCGCGAAAAATCCTATTCAATTAATGCGCGCGGCCCCACCGATGGGGTAGAATGTCCGCATGGAAAAGGAAGAAAACAGAGAGGGTTACGACGGATCGTCCACCACAGTAGTCACCGGTTCAGTAGCCCACCCGCAGGGGCAGCATGGGTAAGGGGCTCGACTGGTCAGCCCATCGCAACCGCAAGCGCCCCGGTCCGCTCGTCAGCCATGCCGAGCACCAGGACAACAAGCTGAAGGCCAAGCAACTCGCCGCACGGGTCAGCCGGGGACACAAGTCCCCGCAAGCCCATCGGCATGGACCAGTGAGGAAGCTGACACCCGAGGAGGTGGCAGACTGGGCCGAAGCACATGGCTACCTCGTCGCGGACCAGAAGGCCGATGACGACGATCCGCCATGGTGACGCCGACCTCGCCTGGATCGTTTGGGTAAAATCTCTCGGGGTGTCCCAAGCCCCCCAGATTCCCGTCTCATTCGAATAAGTTCGACAAATATGAGAACTGTGAGAGGCTACATCTAAGGATCAAACGAGACAGGAGGCCGCATGCTGGTCGGCTATGCGCGGGTAAGTTCGGTGGGCCAGTCGCTCGACATCCAGCACGAGGCATTGGCCGCAGCCGGATGCGAGAAGGTCTTTGCCGAGAAGGTCTCGGGGCGCTCGACCGACCAGCGTGAGCAACTCGCCCTTGCCCTCGACTTCTGCCGGGAAGGCGACACGCTCGTCGTCACCCGGCTCGACCGGCTCGCCCGCAGCGTCGGCGACCTTCATCGGATCATCGAGCGCCTCACGGAGAAGAAGGTCGCCTTCAAGTGCTTGGCTCAGGCCGGGGTCGATACCGACACCTCGACCGGGCGGTTGATGCTCGCCGTACTCGGAGCAGTCGCTGCGTTCGAGGCTGACATTCGAGCGGAACGCCAACGCGAAGGAGTCGCCAAGGCGAAACTCGCGGGCAAGTATCGCGGTCGGCCCGCCAGCATCGACCCGGCGCGCGTGAAGGAGCTTCACTCGACCGGCATGGGGGCGGCTCAGATCGCCCGCGAGATGAACATCGGTCGGGCCAGCGTTTACCGGGCGCTCGCCGCAGTCACCGAGACCACCTGATCAGAGTCCCGGCTACAGGAGCGCTCAGGCTGAGGCGGTATCCTTGCCGACCTCAGCACGGGGCTGGCCTTCCCGGCGATCAAGCGCCTCTTCAAGCAACAAGCGAATGAAATCACCCTGACGCATCTCACCGCGCAGCGCGTCGATACGCGCCTTCGTGCCCTCTCGCGCACGGAAGTGAATCGCTTCGTCAAAGATTTTGGGCTTCGTCACATAACATCGGATAGCGGTATCGCTTTCTATCATCCAGCCCTCATCGACACGAAGATTGACGCTCATAAGTGATACCGCTTATCTTAAGCGATACCGTTTATGAAAGGCAAGGCATGGCCGACGAACCCCACCTCAATCTGTCCGATGACATGATCCGCGAACTCGCTCAGCGACTTGCCATCCACCTGCGCGCAGAACTCGGAGATCGCCTGATCCCCTTCCAACAAGCATACGATGCTGCTCGCGATCTCGAACGCCAGCCCCACAAGATCACCGACAGCATTGAGGGCTGAGACCATGGAGCGGGCCTCCCGGCCCGTGATGGTCAGCGTTCGGCTTATGCCCGCCGTGGCTGCGCTTCATGAAGTCGATATCCGACCGGGCGAGCCCAAGGCCGACACGGGCATCAATCGAACCGCCGTCAGCTTCCCCGAGCCGTGGGGGAAGGACGGTCATCCAACGAAGGCGTGCCGAAGCTTCATCACTGAGGCCGTTCGTCAGGCCGTGTTGCGAGATCATCGGAAACGGTGGATCAGTTGGCCCGACCGCAGCGCGACATCGTTCACCGCCGATGATGTGATGCCGCTCCTGCGACCGGCCCCGGCATGATCGCGCTTACCGGTCGCGCAGCCACTCAATGAACTCTTCACCGCTCATCCGCCGCGACGGTTCCGCCGCCCCGGCATGCTCGATCATCTCGATGAAGTCCTCGGACATCTCACCACGGCAAATCGGGCAGTCCTGCTCATCACCGTCGTCACACCGTCCGCCATGTTCCGCCACGATCTCGATGCCCCCACACATGATCCGGCCCGATCATATCATGAGGGTCAAGGCATCGCCGCTGGAAACAGGAATGGCGGGCGTAGGAGGTTCGGTGCCTCTTCTGGAACTCGAACCTTCCAACCCTCCGAACACTGAAATCACAGGAGAAAAATCGGTCATGTCGAAAGACTCGAACCAGAACCCCCGGCTCGCTCCTCTTCTGGGCACCATCACTTCTCAAGTGATTGAAATCTCTCGGGGATCGTCGGAAAGACGGTCCCCAGAGAGCGTTTGCTACGAGAAGTTGCTACGGGAAAATGACCCATCGTCGCCCGTAACACCCCAGAAAATCACCACTTCTGACGCTTCAATTATTCATCGTCGGCAAAATCAATCGCGCGAGAAACTTATCAGTTTCCTCGTATTTGATCTGGGTCCATTCGGATGCATCCCTGAACTGCATCCAAGCCGTGTTGTTCTTCGGCCCAATTGCACGAATTAGTAATGCTTCAAGGTCTCCAATAGTGGTGTGAGTGTTTTCAGTCAGTTCACCTTGAAAATCGATCAAATTCAAAGTGCCATCCGCTTGCGGTGTGCCAACATCCTTGAACCCAAACCACGAGAAGCGATCCCACTTTCCTTCAAGGTGATCGGAAAGATGGTCTTTAAGGCGCTTTCCAAGCCCTTGCTGCCGCGTAAGCCCCACATAACTTGGCCCATAGTCGTCGTAAAGAATGTAAATCCCTTGTTGATGCCTGAAATCGGCAACCTGCAACTTACCTCGATTAGCGCCAACTCTACCAAGCAGTCGAAACGAATTCTTGATTCCTTGGCCGGGCGACCAATCGATCTCGTCTTCACGCCAAAACAATCCATAACTGGTTATGCGCATTGTGCCTCGTGCCCCTGTTGAATCGCATTAAGCTGCCCCTGTTTTGCCTGCAATTGCAAGGGCATCATGCCAAATGCCTGACATCCACCTCCTTGAACGAAAGCCTACACACCGCGTCGTGTAGCGCATCGACGCGGTATCCACTTCCGTAGTTCTCATGCACGGCGGATCGGGATGAGCCCGTCGTCCAGCCGCCGAGAAGCAAGGCGATGTCATGGTCGATCCGCGCGGCGCGAAGTTCGTCCCGGAAATTGTGGCGGAATGAGTGGAACGAGGTGCGTGCGCGCTGTGCTCCGCATGCCCGGAGGAACTGCGTGAACCACTTACTGAAGGCGACCGGACGCGATCCTGTCGATCCAGTATCGATATCATCGAACAGCTTCGCCTGCCCTGCCTTCCTCTTCGCCTCGGCGAAATGGAGTAGACCGCACTCGATCAGAGTCGGATGGACGGGGATGAGGCGGTCGCTGGCGGTGGTCTTCAACTGCTTGTCGGTGCTGCCGACGAGGGATCGCTGGCTCACCACGATGCAGTCGATACCGTCAATGGAGCGAATGTCCGTGGTGTCGAGTTGGCAGATTTCGCCCAACCGCGCCCCGGTGAACAGAGCGATGAGCGGCACCCAAAATCGAGCGTTGCGCGGTCGGCAGTCGCCCACCTTATTGTAGCCGCGCTCGCCATCGACGCAGCCGCTATAGAGCGGAGCGTTGAAGATCGCATGTAGCTGCTCGGGTGCGAACGGCAGGCGCTTGTCGCGCTTGTTGACTGGATCAGGCAAGCGGAGCCCCCGCGCGGGATTACGGGTGAGCATTTCCTCATTCACCGCCCAATTGAGAAAGCTGCTCATGTTCGACATCAAGGTGTTGGCGTTCGCGGCGCTGATGACCTTGACGCCCTCACGAGTCCGAGCGTGATCTGCCGCTTGGCGGGGCGTCAACTTCGGGAAGAGCTTTGCGGCATTGGCGGGCAAGGACCGAAGGACCTCAAGGAAGTCGCGGCAGTGGGTCCGGGAGATCGACGCCAACGGCAAGTCTCCGCCAATGACGCCGATGGCGAGCTTCCGGCTCGTCTCATACGCCTCTCGTGTGCTGGCG
>Ga0182735_1001986_pt1 | contig 12962 bp, 17 predicted proteins | sample eDN5th30CKraftMG_FD_128524 | JGI IMG/M metagenome (GOLD analysis project Ga0182735, IMG submission 128524) | Enriched Miracle-Growth compost microbial communities from Emeryville, California, USA - eDNA 5th pass 30_C Kraft MG (version 2) (version 2) ... | reverse complement strand
CGCAGGCGGGCGTGGCGTCCACGGTAAAACAGGTTCAGACGGAAGGTGCCCCGATCGTCTCCGACGCCGGTCTCGCAGACGCTGGTGATGGCCCCGCTCCGCACCAGGGGCGGAACGTCGGCCGCACGCACCGCCAGCAGCTCGCCGATCAGCGCTGCGTCGATCGTGAAGGTCCCGTCCGTCGTGTCCACCTGCATGACGAGGCTTCCCGCGTGTCTGCTGCGTTGACATCTGCCGGTACAAACAAGTATCTTCGATGTATCTTATTCCGGCTTTGGATGAATGCAATGGCGGCGCCCGATGTCGCTCCGGATCGCGGATGGAGCACGGCGATCCTGGTGATTGTGACGCTGTGGTGCGGCCTGCTGCTGGGCGTGTCGTTCCTGGCCACACCGGCGAAATTCCTCGCGCCGAGCCTGACGTTGCCCGTGGCGCTGGATGTCGGCCGCCATACCTTCGCGATCTTCAACAAGACGGAATGGCTGCTGTCGGCGTTGCTGGTGGCTGCGATGCTCGCGGGGAGCCGGCGATGGCTGGACCTTGGCCTCGCCGTGGCGGCGCTGCTCATCGTCGGCGCGGAAACCGCCTGGCTCCTGCCGGTGCTGGACCTGCGGGTCGGTACGATCATCGCCGGCCGGCAGCCGGATTCGTCCAGCCTGCACGATCTTTATATCGTGCTCGAAACGGCGAAATTGCTTCTCTTGCTGGTCGTGACCTTCGTCGTGGCGCGGCGGCTCGCCAGGTCGGACTAGCAGCACAGGCCATGCGACGGCGGAACGCTCCGATCTCTCTGTAAGCGCAGGAACTCCCGATGCGATTGACGAATTTCTCCGACTATGCGCTGCGCGTCCTGATGTATGCCGCAGTGCGCGAAAACCGCCTCATCACGATCGACGAGACCGCTACTGTTTATGGCGTGTCGCGCGCGCATCTCATGAAAGTCGTCAACCAGCTCACCCGCGCCGGCTATCTGAAAGCCGTGCGAGGCCGTTCGGGCGGCCTGACGCTCGCCAGGCGTCCCGAGAAGATCCGCCTCGGCGATGTCCTGCGGGCGACGGAGCCGGACTTCGCGCTCGTGGAATGCTTCGGAGCGGACGATCAATGCATCATCGCCTCGCGTTGCCGGCTGCGCGGTGCCCTGAAGGAAGCGCTCGGCGCTTTTCTTGCCACACTCGACCGCTATACGCTGGCCGACCTTCTCCTCAATCCTCGCGACTTCGGTATCAAGCCGGCGGCTTAGGCCGAGTCCGCCGTTCATCGCGCCATGAATGCACCCACGTTCCGCTATCATCGCCGCCCTGCCGACGGGCTCACGTCCGCGGTCATTCGGGATGTGGTGGTGGCGTTCTATGCCCGGGTGCGAAAGGACGACGTTCTCGGCCCCGTTTTTGCCGAGATCGTCGGAGAGGAATGGGATAGCCACCTTGAAAAGGTCGCTGCTTTCTGGCGCTACACGACGCAGATCGATCGCACCTATAACGCCCGCGATTTCATGCCGGCGCATGTGAGGCATCCGCAAATCCAGGCGTCGCTGCTGCCGCGGTGGCTGCTGCTGTTCCGCCAGACGGCGCGGGAGGTCTGCACGCGGGAGGCCGCGGATCATCTGATCGGTATCGCGGAGCGCATGGCGGCGTCCATCGAGATGAGCCTTGCGCGCCGGGCGGAGCGGGCGCTGCTTCCATGAAAGCGGCTGCCTCGCTTGCAGGCGGACGGCTCCGGCTGACGGTTCCCCGTTCGCCTCTTTTCAATAAGACATATTGCTTCTATATCTTATAAGTCTCTCCGCGGAGGAGGTCAAAATGCTTTCCGCCCGGACCGTCCGGAAGCGTATGCTCCGGGACTGGCGATATGCCGCGTATTCCGAGGCGCGCTGGCGCACCCGGGATGCGTATCTCGAGGCGATGCTGTCGAGTGCCGACCAGGGCGGCGAATGTCCAGGCTGGCTGGTATTTGCCTTCGAGGCCGGCACGCCGGCAGATGTCGGGCCGCCGGAAAGAGAGCGCAGGAGCATTTGATGTTGAGCAACTCCCACCATTTCGTTCTTCCGAAGGACGATGCGGAGCGGGCGTATCTCGAATCGCTCATCCGCGACGATTTCGACAGGACCCATCCGGGCACGTCGCTTGCGGATGTGAAGCGTCGGGCCTCCTTCTCGAAGGAGGACCGTTGCGTTTATCGTGATTGGCTGGCGTTGGCGGCGGCGCGAGCCGCCCGCCGTCGCGCCGCGCAGCAGGAAGCAGCCGAATGAGCGAAAAATTGCAGCCGGAGACGGCTTCTTCAGAGCGGGGCGGCGATGCCGATTCCATCGCGGCGTCGCGATATGTGAGCGAGCCTGAACGGCGCGGCAAGATTACCAGCGAGCTCATGGAGCGGACCGGAATCGACGATGCCATGATCGAGCGGCTCGTTCGCACGTTCTATGGCCGGGTCCGGCGCGATCCGCTGATCGGACCGATTTTCGAGGCGAGGATCGCCGACTGGGAGCATCACATCGCGAAGCTCTGCGCCTTCTGGTCGTCGGTCGCGCTGATGACCGGGCGCTATCACGGACAGCCGATGCAGAAGCATATGAACCTTCCCGTCGGCGGCTCGCACTTCGACCGCTGGCTCGAGCTTTTCGAGGCGACGGCCCGGGAACTTTGTCCGCCGGTTGCGGCGGTGCATTTCATCGAGCGCGCGCGCCGCATCGCCGACAGCCTCGAAATGGGAGTCGCGACGCAGCAGGGCAGGATCTACACGCCGCGCCATTCGGTAAGGCAGATCGGTCTCTGAGTGAGTACGCCCCACCGGAGACTCCCGGAAGCTGAGATGCAAACCGCGCATAGTGAAATCGTCGCGTGCCTCGGAGAGGCAATCCTGGCATCGCCGGCCGAGGCCATTCTCGCAACGGACCGGGAAGGCCGCATTCGCTTCTGGAATCCGGGAGCGGTGCGCATCTTCGGCTTCACCGAAGCGGAAGCGCTCGGCGCTTCGCTCGATCTCATCATTCCGGAGCGGCTTCGGCAGCGGCACTGGGACGGATGGCGGCACGTGATGGCGACCGGAGTGACCCGGTATGGAGCGGGCGATTTGCTCGCCGTTCCGGCGATGACGCGGGAAGGGCGCCAGATTTCGGTCGAGTTCACCATCACGCTGATTTGGGGGGCCGATCGGCAGATCGCCGGCATGGCTGCCATCCTGCGCGACGTGACGGCGCGCTTCGAGGAAACCCGCCGGCTCAAGCGGCTGCTGGCGGAACGGCCGCGTGCGGAAAATCCGGCGGAGCCGGCGAAATGACGCAGTCGCCCGGTCTCGCTCCCGAGCTCGATGTCATCCGCTGGTTCAATGCCGAGCAGCCTGTCACCCTCGCGCAGTTGCGCGGCCGGGTTGTCGTGCTTCATGCCTTTCAGATGCTCTGTCCGGGCTGCGTGCAATCGGGACTGCCGCAGGCGCAGCGGATCGCCCAGCTTTTTCCGGCGGATCGCGTCGCGGTCATCGGTATCCACACGGTGTTCGAGCATCACGCGGCGATGACGCCGGTGTCGCTTGAAGCCTTCATTCACGAGTTCCGGCTGACGTTCCCCATCGGCGTGGATCGGCCCGGCGAGGGGGATCCGATCCCGAGCACGATGGCCGCCTACGGCATGCAAGGGACGCCGACCCTGGTGCTGATCGACCGGCAGGGCCGGCTGCGCAATCACACGTTCGGCGTCGAGAACGACCTGCGCGTCGGCGCCGAGATCGCGACGCTGCTGGCCGAGCCCGAGACCGCTTAGCGTATATTTGTCAGGTATCGGCTTGCGTTGCTGTCACGCGCCAGGTCGTTCCCCGGGGCGCAGGTATCGCCTCGAACGTCCAGACGTCGCTACTCTGACGCTTGCTGGTTGCGCCGCCGATCAGCTTTCCCGCGCTGTCGCGACAGACCTTGAAGCACTCGCCGATGAAGCGGACCGAGACTTCCATGCGGGCGCCGTCGATCCTGCCTCCAACGATCTCGGGAGCATCGATCCGTGAAAACAGCGTTTCCATATTTCGCTGTTCGGGGGGCCGCGTGTCGATCGCGTCGGCAAACGTCTCATAGACTTCGGCGGAAACCAGCCGGGCGAGCGTCTCCCGGTCCCCGCGGTCGAACGCGCCGACGACGGCCTCGTAGGTGGCGAGCCGGGCACTCAGGAAATCCCCGATCTGCCCGCCTCCGGCGCGCCTGAGAACTTCGGAAACGACCGTGGCGAGATTGGAAGCGAGCGCTGCGGCCGCCGGCGGTGAAGCCGCCGTGCTTTCGGCCGGCGGCGGCGGAGCCCGGTGCTGTCCGTCCTCCGCCTTCAGCGATGACAGGTGCTCCGTCCACCAATAGACGCTCCAGTAGATCCAGATCGCCCACAGCAGCGTTATCAGCCCTGTACCGTCAGCATCCTGAGGCATGACTACCTCCTTGTTCCCGCCGTCGTCACCGTGAAGCACGGGACGGCCGGTTCTCTTGCGCGTCCGCTTCCACCTCCAGGCCGTGACGGGCCGCGGCGTCGGCCGCCGGGGTCATTTGATCCGCGGCAGCACCTCGAACTGGTGGAACGGCGGAGGCGAAGACAATGTCCACTCCAGCGTCGTTGCGCCCACGCCCCACGGATTGCCGCTGGCGACGCGCTTGCGCCAGAACGCCTCGGCAACCACGATGAAGAAGACCGCAAATCCGGCCGCGGAGATGTAGGCGCCGATGGAGGATACGAAGTTCCATCCCGCCAGCGCGTCCGGATAGTCGGCATAGCGGCGCGGCATGCCGGCGAGGCCGAGGAAGTGGTGCGGGAAGAACACCAGGTTCACGCCGATAAACATCGCCGCGAAATGCAGTTGCCCAAGCCGCTCGTTGTAGAGGTACCCCGACATCTTCGGGAACCAGTAATAGAAGCCGGCGAAGATGCCGAACACCGCGCCGAGCGAGAGCACGTAGTGGAAGTGCGCGATGACGTAATAGGTGTCCTGCAGGGTGTAATCGACGCTGACGTTGGCGAGCACGACGCCGGTGACGCCGCCGATCGTGAACAGGATGACGAAACCGATCGCCCACAGCATGGGGACGCGGAACTGGATCGAGCCGCCCCACATGGTTGCGATCCATGAGAAGACCTTGATGCCGGTCGGGACCGCGATGACCATCGAGGCGACGGAGAAATACGCCTGCGCGTCGAGCGACATGCCCACCGTATACATATGGTGCGCCCAGACGAGGAACCCGATCAGTCCGATCATCACCATCGCGTAGGCCATCCCGAGATAACCGAAGATCGGCTTGCGCGAGAAGGCGGACGTAACGTGGCTGATGATGCCGAACGCCGGGAGGATCATGATGTAGACCTCCGGGTGGCCGAAGAACCAGAACAGGTGCTGATAGAGCAGCGGGTCGCCGCCGCCGGCCGGATCGAAGAAGGTGGTGGCGAAGTTGCGGTCGGTCAGCAGCATCGTGATGGCGCCGGCCAGAACCGGCAGCGCCAGCAGCAGCATGAAGGCCGTCACCAGCATGCTCCATGCGAACAGCGGCATCTTGTGCAGCGTCATGCCGGGGGCGCGCATGTTGAAGATCGTGGTGATGAAGTTGATCGCGCCGAGGATCGACGAGGCGCCGGACAGGTGGATGGCGAGAATGACGAAGTCCACGGCCGGCCCGGGCTGTCCCACGGTCGAATACGGCGGGTAGAGCGTCCATCCGCCGCCGTGGCCGTGTACGCCGGGGGCGCCCTCGACGAAGAGCGAAACGATGAACAGCGTGAACGATACGACCAGCAGCCAGAACGAGATGTTGTTCATGCGCGGGAACGCCATGTCCGGCGCGCCGATCATCAGCGGGACGAGCCAGTTGCCGAAACCGCCGATGAGCGCGGGCATGATGACGAAGAAGATCATCACCAGGCCGTGCGCGCTGACGACGACGTTGAACACCGCCGGGTCGAGGAAAATCTGAAGGCCGGGCTCCTGCAGTTCCATCCGGATCGCGACCGAGAGCGCCGTCCCGACGATGCCGGCGAGGCTGGCGAAGATCAGATAGAGCGTGCCGATGTCCTTGTGGTTGGTCGAATAGAACCAGCGCCGCCAGAATCCCGGTCGGTGGTCGGCGTGCTTATCGATCGCAACTGCAGTCATCTCATCCTCTTACGGCTCGTAGCGGACCCTGTCCGACGATGGACAGGGCGGCGGGTTCACGGGCGTCGCTCGGCGCGGCGGCACGTTCATTCTTGTTGGCTTCGCCGGCATCCTTTCGCGCCTTCCGGCTGCGGCGGACGAGGACGACCTCGCTGATGACGGAGAGGGCGATCTCCTCCGCCGTGCGCGCGTTGAGCTCGATCCCGGCGGGCGCGCGGATGCGGTCGATGGCGCGCTGATCGAAGCCGGAATCCCGAAGGTAGGCGATGACGAGGCCCGTGCGTTTCTTGCTCGCGATCAGCGCGATGTAGCCGACGTCGCTTGCGAGCAGGCGGCGCAGGGATTCATGATCGCCGCGATGCTGGGTGGCGATGACCACGAAGTCGGACGGGCGGGTGTCGAGCGCGCTGTAGTCGCCGTCATCCACGATCACGCGGGCGGCGTCCGGATAGCGCTCGGGAGCGGCCATGGTGTCGTCCACCACCACGTCGAAGGACATCAGCGCGCCGAGATGGCACAGGCATTCGGCCACGCGTCCGTGGCCGAGGATCCATAGGGTGGGGCGCGGGACGACGGGCTCCACATAGACGCGCATGCTGCCGCCGCAGGGCATGCCGGCGCCCAGCACCTCGTCGTCGAGATCGACGTCGACGATCTGGGGCGTCTCGGTCTCGAGGCATTCCAGCGCGGCGTGGGCGATGGTGGATTCCGCGCAGCCGCCGCCGACCCAGCCGGTCATGACCGTGCCTTCGGTGTCGAAGATGGCCTTCGCCCCCGTCCGCGCGGAGGTGGAGCCCTGCGCCTCGATGACCGTGCTCAGGGCGAAAGGCCGGCGCGCTGCGACGAGGTCGGCGGCCACCCGCAGTACGTCGGTTCCGGTGAAATCGGCAGCATTCTTGCTCATCGCCGTCACTGTCTGGCGAGCTGTGCGGCCATGCGCCCCGAGGGCGGGCAGGCGGAAGTGTTGCCCCGCAATGGGCGGTGGCTTCGAACAGCCGCTGGCCCATGTTGCGCAGGAATATCAAGCAAGCAAACGAATTTAATGGATACTTGAATGCAATAAAAATGCTATGAGTGGGTTCAAAGGAGCAGATTCGATGGACATCGAGCTTGCACGGACATTCCTGGAAATCGTCCGGACGCGCAGCTTCGTCCGCGCCGCCGAGCAGCTCAATATCAGCCAGACCACGGTCAGCGCGCGGGTCCGCGTCCTCGAGGAACAGCTTGGACGGTCGCTGTTCATCCGCAACAAGAACGGCGCGTCGCTGACCCCGGCCGGCGAGCAGTTCCTGCGCTATGCGCCGATGTTCGTGCAGTTGTGGCAGCGCGCGCGCCACCAGGTGGCGGTTCCGCCCGGACGGCGCGCGGTGCTCAGCCTCGGCGGGGAGCTAAGCCTCTGGCATCCCTGGCTTTCGGAATGGCTGCACTGGATGCGCGGTGCCGCGCCGGACGTGGCGCTGCGCGTTCAGGTCGGTCTGCCGGAAAGCCTCAGCAATCAGGTATCGACCGGCGCGCTCGACGTCGCGATCATGTATGCCCCGCAATATCAGCCGGGGGCGCGGGTGGAACTGCTGCTGGAGGAGAAACTGATCCTGGTCACGACCGACGCCGACGCCCGGGAGGTGACGTCGGACAGCTATGTATATGTCGACTGGGGGCAGGACTTCGCCCATCATCATGAACTGAGCTTTCCCGAGGCCAACAATCCCGGCCTATTTGTCGGACTCGGTCCGCTGGCGCTGACCTATATTCTCGAGGCCGGCGGGTCGGGATACTTCCGCCAGCGGGTCGTCTCGCCGCATATCGCGTCCGGCCGGCTGCACCCGGTCGCGGGCGCGCCGAGCTTCTTCTATCCGATCTATGCGGTGTGCTCGACGCAGGCGGACAATCGACTGGTCGATCTCGCGGTACAGGGACTGCGGACCATTGCCATGGGCGATCAACTGGAGCGCGACCCGGCCTAAGGTTTTCTAGAAACACGGGGCTCGGCGTCGGCCACCGAACCCGCGCTTTTCGCTTCATGGGCATCCTTGCGCGCGGACGTCAGCCGCGCTGCCGTCGCGGTCGTGCGGAAGTTTTCGCGGTCTTGGTTACGCTTTGCGCTTTCGAGATCGCGGTCGCCGTATGGATGAGGGTCGGCCGTCGCGGATTTCCATGGGCACGGAAATTGGTCTCGATCTTGTCGATGAGCCGCAGGAACTCTGTCACCTCCGCGCGGTCGAGCGGCGCGAGTATGGCGTCCTCGATCGCCGCGGCCTGTCGAGCGAGCTTGTCGAAAGTTCGCGAGCCGTGCGGCGTGAGATTGACCTCGGACATCCGTTGATCGTGCTCGAACGGCGCTCTGCCGACGAGTTTCAGTTCGATCAGACGGGAAAGCGCGCGGCTGATCGCCATGCGGTCGAGCGTCATGTGCAGGCCGATGTCGCCCGACGGCAGCGGACCCTTGTGCGCGAGCGTCGTCAGGACTTTCCATTCCGGCTCGGTCAGTCCGGGGTCGTCGCGATAGATCTCTCCCAGCGCGCGGCGGATGAGGGTAGCGAGGATCGAGATGCGGTATGGCACGAAGGTCGCAAGATCGAGGCGGAAGTGGTCCATCGCCTCGGCGTGCTGCGCCGCTTTCCGCTTGCCCGTATTTCTGGATGTGGCCATCTTCGGATATCTCGTTGTTGCCTTGCCGACGGCCGGGAGAATCTTCCGCCGCATGTACATTGACACAAATGCACGTGGCTCGTAATGTCGTAACAAATGTGACGATATTCGTTCCAGGCTTCGAGGAAGAATGCGATGGCGGTGAATGGAACGGCGGTGGTGACGGGAGCGGCGCGCGGTCTCGGCCGTGCGATGGTGCTCGGTCTGCTGCGAGCCGGTCATGACGTGGTCGCCGTCGACCGCGACGAGCGCGAATTGTCGGCGCTCGACAAGGATGCCAACGGTCTCGGCGGCCGGATTGCCACCATCGCGTCCGACCTCACCGATCCCGCCAGCGCCGCGCGCATCGTCGAATTCGCGGAGCGCAAGTTCGGCCCGGTCGCGGGGCTCGTGAATTGCGCGGGGATCGGTCAGGAGATCATCAGCCCGAAATTCGCGACCGAGCCGGTGAAGTTCTGGACGGTCGAAGAGGATATCTGGAACAAGATTTTTGCCGTGAATGCCGACGCGGTGTTTCGCCTGTGCGTCGCGGTCGTTCCGGGCATGATCTCCCGCGGCTGGGGCCGTATCGTCAATGTCACGACCAGCCTTGAGACCATGATCCGCCCCGGCATGTCTCCCTATGGGCCGGCCAAGGCCGCGAGCGAAGCGCTCTCGGCGATCATGGCGAAGGACCTGCAGGGTACCGGCGTCACCGTGAACGTGCTGGTGCCGGGCGGCCCGGCGGCGACGCGCATGATGCCTGAATTCGTCGACAGCGCGCCGGAGCGGCTGATCGCGCCTGACGTGATGGCGGCGCCGATCGTCTGGCTGCTGTCGCCGGCGAGCGACGGCGTGACCGGACAACGGTTCCGCGCCAATGCCTGGGATCCTGCTCTGGATCCGGCGGAAGCCGTGAAAGTGGCGGGCGCGCCGGCGGCGTGGGCCGGGCTGGCGGGCGGCGCCGCGCAGGTGAACTACGCGCAAAAGCAGCCGGCCTGAACGAGAAGATAACGATCGGGGAATCGCATGAAGCTAAGGGTCGCCGTTTTCGCATCCGTTCTGTTTGCGGCCTCGGCCGGTGTCGCGGTCGCTCCGGCCGGCGCAGAGGATTTCCCGTCCCATCCGCTGCAACTCTACAGCGGCTTTCCGCCCGGCGGCGGAGCCGACATCCTGACGCGCTTCTATGGGGAGCGGATGGCGGCCATCCTCAAGCAGCCGGTGCTGGTGCAGAACAAGCCGGGCGCGAACGGCATGATCGCCGCGGAAACGGTGGCACGGTCAAAGCCGGATGGATACACGCTGCTGGCGGGGCCGAGCGCGGCGATCGCCGGCGGGCAGTTCCTGTACAAGAACATGCCGGTCGACCCGCTCAAGGACTTCACGATGGTCGCGCCGATGAACGAGCTCGGTTTCGTTCTCGTCGTGAAAGCCGGCTCTCCGTTCAAGACGCTCAAGGACCTGACGGATTATCTGAAGACCCATCCCGACCGTTCTTACGGTACTGCAAACTCGATGGGTATCGGCTCGGCGCTGCTCTATCTCAATTCCGCCGGCGTGACGGCGACCAATGTCGGCTACAAGCAGACGGCGGATGCGTTGCGCGATCTCGAGGCGGGGCTGCTCGATTTCGTTCTGGTCGACAGCGTGTTCGGGGCGACGCCGATCGCGGAAGGCAAGCTGCGCGGTCTCGGTCAGACGACCGCGCGCCGCCTGCCGCGCCTCGAGAATGTGCCGACGATGCAGGAAGCGGGGCTCGCCAACTACGCCATCACCGGCTGGTTCATGATGCTCGCGTCCGCGGGCACGCCTGAGGATGTCGTGAACAAGCTCAACGCGGCGGTCAGCGAAATCTCGAAGACCGACGCCGCCAAATCCTTCTTTGCCAACCTTGCTTCGGTGACGCTGGTCGACACCCCGGCGGGCGCACGCAAGAAGCTGGTCGATGATATCGAACAATGGCGTCTGATCGCCAAGCTCGGCAATATCCAGCCGCAATGAGCGCGGCCGGCCGCAGATAAAGCAACAAGATGCAAGGCGAGTTTCCCGATGCCGGCTGATACGCTCTCAACTGCGGTGCGTCCCGTGGGCGGCAAAGGCACCCGCCTCGAAATCGTCGAGGGCGGGACAGGGCGGCCGATCCTGTTCCTCCATCCGGGCATCGGGCTTCGCGGTGCGACACCGTTTCTCGAGCGGCTGACCAAGCTCGGCCGTGTGACCGCGCCGGCGCATCCCGGCTTTCACGGTTCCGACGTTCCGCCAGACACGACGTCGGTCGACGATATTTCCTACCTCTATCTCGATCTGCTGGAGAGTCTCGAAGCGCCCGCGGTCGTCGTCGGAGTATCGCTCGGGGGCTGGATCGCGCTTGAAATGGCCGTGAAGTCCGCACGCCGGATGGCGGGGCTGGTGCTTGTGGATTCGGTAGGCGTGCGCTTCAACACCCGCACGGTTCAGGATTTCGCCGACATCTATGCGCTCTCGTCTGCCGAGATCGATAAACGCCTTTATCACGATCCGTCGCTTGCACGGATCGATTATCCGAACACGCCGCCGGCCGAGCTCGAGGTGATCGCGCGCAACCGCGAGGCGGAGACGCGGCTGTCGTGGTCGCCTTATCTGCATAGTCCGCATCTCGGGCAGCGGCTGCATCGGGTCGATGTACCGACGAGCGTGCTATGGGGCGAAAGCGACGGGCTCGCGCCGCCCGCCTACGGCAAGCGGCTGGCGGATGCCCTGCCGCGCGCGACGTTCGAAACGATCCCCGGCGCCGGCCACTTTCCCCATATCGAACAGCCGGAAGAACTGGCCGCGCGGATTGCACGGTTCATGGCCACGCTGCCTGTGCCCGACGTTGCGTCCGGGCGGAAGGAGATGTCGCGGTGAGAGTCTTTCATTTCAGCGAGCAGCCCTATCCGGACGCCTGGCTGCCGGAGTATCCGTCGCTGCGGGTCGATACGCCCAACGGCCTCTGCGATCCGAAGATTGCCGCGGATCTGTTCCACCGCTATCAGGACGAGTGGATGCTCTCCGACGAGCTCGGCCTCAACATCATGGTCAACGAGCATCACAGCACGGCGACTTGCCTGTCGTCGTCCTGCATGATCTCGCTCGCCATCCTGGCGCGGATCACCAAGCGCGCGCGGCTGCTCGCGCTCGGCGTTCCGCTCGCCAACCGCAACGATCCGCTGCGCGTCGCCGAGGAGCTCTCGATGATCGACGTGATTTCGCGCGGGCGGCTCGAGATGGGATTCGTCAAGGGCGTGCCGTTCGAAGTCGCGATCGCCAACAGCAGTCCGGTCGGCATGATGGACCGGCTGTGGGAGGCGCACGATTTCATCCTCAAGGCGATGACGACGCACGACGGTCCGTTCAGTTGGGAGACCGAGAATATCCGCTACCGCGCCGCCAATGTCTGGCCGCGACCCTATCAGCAGCCGCATCCGCCGGTGTGGATCACGGGCGCCAGCGCTTCCAGCGCGCGGGGGGTGGCCGAGCGCGGGCATGTGCTGGCGACGTTTCTCAGCGGCTATGCGACCCGCGCGGTCTTCGACGTTTATCGCGATACTTACAGCAAGACATGGTCGCGGCCGGCCCCGGCCGACCGTCTTGCCTATCTCGCGCTATGCGCCGTCGCGTCGACGAAGGAAGAGGCACTGCGCCGGGCCTACAAGATCGCGGGCTATCTGCGGACGATCGGCGCGGTCTCCGAAGCGTTCCGCAATCCGCCGGGCTATATGTCCGTTGCCGATAACACGCGCGCGCTGATGAACTTCGGCAAGCCGCGGCTGGGACTGCAACTGCCCTCCGGCCGGACGGTTTATGCCGCCACGGCGACCTGCGAGGAACTGATCGAGACCGGGTTGCTGTTTGCCGGGACACCCGATCAGGTGAAGCAGCAGATCGAGAAGTTCACGGTTGCGATGGGAGGCATCGGCAATCTGCTGCTGATGTTCCAGGGCGGCGATCTGGGCCACGCCGACACGATGGACAGCCTGACGCTGTTCGGGCGCGAAGTGCTGCCGCAACTGACAGCGCAGGACGCTCCGGCGGAGGCGGTGGCCTAGCGTCTGATCCGGAAAGCGCGCAGCGGTTTTCGGAAAGGACCCTGTCTGCTGAAAGGGATGAGCGACCGGGGCTGATTAATCGTATCAGCCTCCAGGCGGCCCGTAGTGCCGGTCACGCCACCGCTTATGCTGAGGCGCCGGTCGCCGGATCGTCGT